>PJEL010001158.1_pt1 | contig 27891 bp, 21 predicted proteins | sample 1853271 | NCBI WGS metagenome assembly PJEL01 (sample SAMN08108733, study PRJNA415343) | Invertebrate metagenome, whole genome shotgun sequencing project. | host: Globobulimina | place: Sweden: Gullmar Fjord | collected 2015-08 | reverse complement strand
TTTGCAAATAAGTTAATGTTAATATTAGCTTTCACAAACAAAAAAGCTCAAGCAATGCTTGAGCTTTTTGATATACGCTATGAGGAAATAGCTTAGAAAGGCATTTTCATCCCAAAGGAGAATAGTATACTAATTAGTGCTTATCTGTGCTGAAAGCCGCATTTTTTCTCTTTAAATAAGAGCCCAAAACATACCAGAACACATTAAAACCTAAAATTTTGGTATCTATTTGGTATCCGTATTATTTGCTCAACTCAGTGTCTACCCATATGATCTTTCGCCGTCAAAATGAAAGCCGATCTCACTTCACTTGAAAACGTTCTCATCTATTGTGAAAGATTCTTATTTATAATGAAAAATAGAGCAATAAAAAACCTTCTCTGTTTATTGGCTAAATAGAGAAGGTTTTGTTTTAAATGAGTGAGGGGTTTTGCTAGTTTATTTTACTCTGATCCATTTATTCTAATACCCAAAGCAGGGTGTCGAACTTTGATTTATCCTTGCTGATTAAATAGGTCTATGTATTGTTCAACATCAATACCAATAGAGTTGATGTTACCGTCAGAGTCCATGCCCTTTAACATCAAAACCCCTGTCAGTTCATCTAGCATAGATTCGCATAGTTCGTCTGAGAGGTTATATTCAGTAACACCGTCTTTATCATTGCTTTTAGCCTCTCTAAGTTCACTCGCTACCTTCTCATCAAGTAGCGAAATCAATACTTCATTTTGCGAATTGTGAATTTTAATAATCATTCTATTTACCTTATGCTGTTAGGAAGGTAGCTGAACCCCAACTCATTTGCCTTTCTTTGGGCAGAGCCACTTCCTTGAGGTTTAATTTTAGGTGACGCTCCTTGCTTCCATATTTGAGGGCCTCTGGACTTGCCAAAGGTTGTGATAACCTTTCCTTCCTTGTTTAGCACTACAGTTGCCTTTTTACCTCTATATGCTGTAGCCCCATTGGATTGCTGTATAACCTTTTTAGGGTTTCGAATTGCTTCAAGCATTGCAGTTGCCTTCACACCTCTTCCTCCGTCACGACCTAAAGCTTGATTTAATCCATGTTTGGTGTAACCAGTAATCTTTGTGGCACCATCAACTATGCCTTCACCAAGCTTGCCAGCAGCATCAAACTTTTTACCAACAATCCCAAACATTGCCTGTACTGCACTACTATAATCACCTTCCATTACCGCAATTATCGACGCTTCTATCTCAGGCATTGGATTTAGTAGAGCATCAAAAACGGCTGTTACGGCTTCATTGACAGGACTTTTAAACTCACCATTTTCGAGGCGAGTTTGAAAGTCAGTGTTTTGATGGTTACTACCTTTATTCTGTTTACCCGTATTTTTAGATTCAGTCTTCTTCGAACTTGAACTATCGTTTCTATCACCAGAGTTTACTTTTATAAGGTAAGCGCCTTGCCCTGATTGATTACAAGTTTTTTGGGCACTACCTTTACAAGACCATTCCTGCTGTTCTGGAGGTTCTGTTGCGTCTTCTTTATCACTTTCTGACTGATACCCCGTAGGATCCGTACCACTCATTGGGTTATTCAGGATATAGGTATACGGGTTAGCACTCTGACTGTTCTCAGGGAATTGCAAGAAAGGGTCAACACTTAAGAAGCGACCTACGTTATAATCATACACCCGCCCGTTCATGTGAACTACCTAAAAAACATCAAAATAAACTCATTAAAGTCAACCTGTTGCAAATAAGCACTACCAATATAGCAACAAATTCAATTCAAATATTTCCTCGAACTGAGCCTACTTATTTACAATATCTATTATTTCTATTAACCATCTTTTACACAAGATCAATGATAAAACAGGTTAAATAATATATAATTTTAATAGTTGGGTGGCTCTAATAGTAACCTACTGTTTTAAATAAACTCTTTTATCTTTTATTAGTTATGTATAAGATAAAAGAAAAGGAACTTTTTTAATGGCTACGGCATACGCAAATGTAAATCCAGACTTATTAAGGTGGGCACGAGAACGTGCAGACCTGTCTGCGGGTATGCTTGCTACAAAACTTCAAACTACTGAAGATAAAGTGGATGGTTGGGAGTCTGGTGAAAAGAAAATCACCATGAAACAAGCTATGAAGCTTGCAGATAAAACATTTGTACCATTCGGCTATTTCTTCCTCAATGAACCTCCTCAAGAGCAGCTTCCTATTCCAGACTTAAGAACACTGGAAGGTGAACCTATTCAAAGACCGAGTGCTGAATTATATAAAATGGTGCAAATGGTATTAGCTCGCCATGAATGGTACAAAGAGTACCTTACTGGTGAAGATAACCAGCAATTAGAGTTCGTAGGTAAATTTAACCTTAATTCTCCTATAAACCAAATTGTTGATAATATGCGCCTATTCTTAAGAGTTGAGCCACATCCGACTAGAGGAAACTGGGAAGATTACCTCAAATCCTTAATAGCTAAGATAGAAAACCTTGGCATCATGGTCATGAGAGAAGGCTATATCGGGCATCACAGTCGGCCTCTAAGCGTTAAAGAGTTTCGTGGTTTTGCTATTGCTGATAACAAGGCTCCTATTATTTTTATTAATAATGCTGACGCACCTGCTGCACGACTTTTTACTCTCGTTCATGAGCTTGCGCACATATGGATTGGAAGTACAGGTGTTTCCAATGGAGCTGAACACACCCATCGTCAAGAAGAAGCGTTATGTAATGCTGTAGCTGCCGAGTTTCTTGTACCTGAAATAGAATTTCGAGATAAGTGGCTCAATACAGACAACTGGAAAGATAATATGGCACCATTAGAGGCTCACTTTAAGGTTAGCCAATGGGTTCTTTCTCGACGTGCTTTAACATTAAACTTTATAAGTCGTGAACAATATTTCAGCTTTATTTCTTATCTTAAAAAGCAATATGATGAAAGAGATAAGCCTAGCGGTGGCCCTAGTCACTGGGTGACTTTAAAAAGCCAAACGAGTGATCGTTTTGCGAGAGCACTATTGTCTGAGACATTAAGTGGGAAAGTTTTACTAAGAGATGCCGGACAGTTACTTAGGGTTAAACCGGATAAATTAAAGACATTTGCTAAAGGATATAACTTTTGAAGTATTTAATGGATTCTAATACCTACATACAGGCTAAAAACTCATATTATGATATGGATTTCTGTCCTGGTTATTGGGAGTGGCTTGAGCATCAATTTCAATCAGGAAACATCTTTAGTATAGCGAATGTCTACATAGAACTTGTTGATTCAAAAGATTCATTAAGTGATTGGGCAAAAGATCATAGAGATCACTTCTCTGGTGTAGACGACAATGAAACACAGGCTACCTTTGCTGAGATAGCTAACTTTGTCATGGCACTAGAGAAGAAAACTGAAGTAGAGAAAGCTCACTTCCTATCAAAAGCCGATCCTTGGATTATTGCAAAAGCCAATACTACTGGTGCGACTATAGTAACTCATGAGGTTAGAGTCCCAAATGATAGTAAAAAAGTTAAGATACCAAATATCGCAGACTCTTTTGGGGTGACATGTATAAATACTTATGAGCTATTAAGAAAGCTTGAAGCAAAATTCATCCTAGCAGCGTAATATCTCTCCTATAAACTACTTCACACAAAGCCGTGGAGTAGTTTTAGGTATTTGTAGTCCTTCTTATTACTTACTTCACAATGAATGCAGCTATTCCCTTGAGTAATAGAGCACATTAAAAAAGTTGTGCAGCTTTCTCAACATCTACATCTAACCTTGTACCTTCACCAACCAAAATATAGCTACTGTTTCTCGTTCTAAAAATGCACTTTTTATATATTTCGATGATTTCGGTAGAGCGCACCCAGCCACCTACAGGAAAACGTTTGGTTTCATCTTCAATAATGTCATCAGCTTTAACTAAGGCTATCGGTGGGTGACTGCCATCTTCAATACTTGGTGCTTTCATATCCCAAATACACCACTTTCTCACCACACAATATGGCTTATAGGGTTTTAGGCTTTTATTGAAAGACTTCATCTCTTCAATTTCAGCTTCTTGGCAACCAAATTCTACTTTTTCACCTTCTCCGTAATAAATATTGGCAAGCAATGTGATTTCATTTTCTAGTTCATTATCCATGATTGACTCCTATTTACTTAATTAAGAACCTCAGCGCTTTGCTGAGGGGTGGGTTCGTTCAAAGTCATGTTTTAAATTGTTTATAGCGAGGTGCACATACGCTTGGGTTGTTGAAATATCTTCATGCCCTAATAACTGTTGTACATGCATGAGTCCTGCACCGTTGTTAATCATGGTGGTTGCACAGGTATGGCGAAACAACATGCAGGCTTTAGGTTTTTTTATGCCGACGCGAAGCTTATAGGAGTTTATGAGTGTTCCAAGTTGACGATAAGTGAAAGCTTTACCGTTATTATTTAAAAACAAGGCATCACCTGATTCAAAGGTCAGAAGCTGTCTTCGTACAATGCTTTGATAACGCTCGATATGGTCTGCGGCTATTTCACCCAGGGGAATAAGTCTGTCCTTTTTACCTTTTCCTTTGGTAATTCTTATGGTTAACTCTTCCCAATCTATACAATCAGTTGTTAACCCAGTTAACTCAAAGCTACGCATCCCTGTTGACCAAAATGTCTCCATAATCGCTCTGTCTCGAATCCCCTTATCACCAAACAGCTCTGTTTGAATGAACATTTTATCTAGCTCATCCATAGATAAGATAGCTTTCGTTAGTGTTTTAGGGCGCTTGGGTAAATCAAAAGCAGCCGCAGGATTAGTCTCAATGTACTTAAGTCGAAATAAACGGGTAAACAATACTTTTACGCAAGTTAGTTTATTGCGCCGTGTAGCCTGTGTAATTTCTTTGTTAGTGATAGGGTTTCGGTAATGGCGAATATATTGGCGGTAATCTTCTAGGTCAATTTCAGTAATATCACTTAAAAGGGTTACCCCTTTACTAAGAAAATATTCCTTAAAGCATTTTAAATTGGAGATTTTACCTTCAATGGTGCGCGGTGACTGTTCATTGGCATCGCAATCTTTTAAGTATATTTCAATGGCTTTAGTCGTACTGATAGGCTTCATACATTTCTCCTCGTGTTTTACTAAGGTGCTAATCCCCAATGCTCAGTTGCTTGATTGTATTCTCTAGAGCCTGCTGACTTTGATGGCAGTCATTAATATCGACTCCGTGAGGTAACAGGTGCTTTGTTACCGATATACCTTTTGCTTGAAGTTTCTTCTCAATAAGAGAGCAGCATTTTGTCCCTTTGGCTGTTGAAGCCATTAGCAACTCAACGGTATGTACGCCGTTTGCGAGTAATTGCATAACCTGCTCATCTGAAAGGTTTTGCATGCCTAGCAGTGAAACCACATTCTCATGACCTCGTGACCACAAGGTTAATGCTTCAATGGGACTGGAGCATAAAATCACATGCTTACAGGTAGACAAAATGCCACCATTAAATAAACAGCTATCATCTTCATTGACGACGACATAAGTTTCACTTGTTTTTCTTAATTTTTGACAGATTTTCCGGCCAAAGGCATTGTTCAAACAGCCAAACTCATCAATCACAGGAAAGACAATACAACCTCGCAATACTTCACGGCCATTAGATGCCCCACGGGTAGCAATAAGACCAAAGCGTTGCAATGCACCACGGATGGCTTCTTGATTACTTTTATCTTGCCCTAATTGCGTGCACAGAGTTCTGTCAGCAAAACCTAAGCCAAATGCGTCAATAGCCTCCTCACTTATTCCTCGCTGATTCACCAAGTAATCGATAGCTTGAGCATTACTTTTTAAACAGGTGTGATAATAATCAAGTGCCATGCTTGCATATTGAACATCTTCTTGGCTAAGTGGTTGAACTGTACTCATCTGCTGCTCCCCTCTTGAGATATCTAGCTCATTTGACCATTAGGTTTAATTGATTTGGGCAAGTTGGAAAATGGCTTTCCCCCTAAATCAAACACATTGCTACGGGTTAAAATACGGTTAACTATCACTTCGCCGATATAGGTATGGTCGAAGTAATCAATCCATGATTGACTGGTAATGGGAGATGTCACCATAAGAGATATTTGTCCTGAAAGAAGACGAACAATCGCTTCCAAATCTTGGCACTGGGCATCTGTTAAGCCATTTATCCCCAATCCATACAAAAAGAGCAAATCAAGCTTATTGAGTTGACGTAACATATCATCAAAGGCACATTTACCTTTTCCTGTGAGTCTTCCTCGCTTACTGTTTAACTCATTTAGAAAAACATCTATTCGATAAGCCTGAACTTTATAGTGCTCTTGTATCGCTTTTACCGCCAAAGCACTTGCCAACCAGTTCTTACCAATTTGTGAAGGGCCTGTTATAACGACATTTGCTTTATCTTCAATCCAATGAAGTTGAAACTGTTGATTAAAAGACTCCATTTCAAGTTTCCTTGGATGCGTGTAATCGATGTCACGAAAGTGGGCGCGTGAACACGGTAAGTTGGCTTGCTTTATCGCTTTTTGATATTGCTGCTGCTGCCTTGACTCTGCGGCAATAATGGCTAACTTTTCAGCTCCTTCAGCAAAACTCGTAGTTTGAATATCAATATTACGGCAAAGGGTGTTATACGCTTCGCTTAATCCTACCTGCCTTCTGGCCTTTAACTCTTGAGCAAATAAGTCAGTCATACTAATCACCGTTTATTTTGGTTAATGTCGCGGGTTACAATATGTTCATCACGTTTAGGTTGTTTCTTAATGAGCGCAATTGTGCGCTTGAAATTAGTGATACTTTCTTTGCCAAATTCAAACATCTGCTCACAGGCTAAAAAGTATTGACGAATCGACTCCTCGCCCTCAGCTTTGTGCTTGGTATAGATGTTGTAATACTTTTGACAAGCCTCGCGTGTAGCCAGATCGTTTTTCTTCAAGTGAAGTTGTGCTTTGATTAGCGATAGAAGAAATGGCGACTCTGTTTGCTCCGCCCAAGTTAAATAATGTTGATAGGAGTTAACTTCTCGCTGTCGTTTACTCTGCTTAGCATGAGAAGGATCGGTTACATACTCCCCTTCAACATAACTTCGAGTATGAGAAGCGATAAGAAAGTGCTTATTTCGACCATCAAAATATAACTCGACAGTTTCAGCGTAAAGTTTGGGAATGACCTGTTTGCTAATATATTTTTCTGGTAAGGAATACCACGTTTTTTCAACTTGAATATAGCCATTATTGTGTACCACTTTAGGCAAGAGCCAACGCCCTAAATTAACTTTTGCCACAGGTAGTGGCTTCAATAAAGGCCGCTCTTTTTCATCAAAGCGCTGCTTCCGTGAAGAGCCTTTAAAGACACGAGAGTTTATTTTCAAGAGTAATTGTTCGATTCTTCTTAGTAGGTGCTCGAAACTAAAGATTTTCTCTCGACGTAATATTTTAACCAACCAAATTTCTACAAGGTGTACCGCTTTTTCCCCAGCGGCTTTGCCTTTAGGTTTCTTGGGGGCAGCAGGCTTAACTAAAAAATCATAATGCTCACTCAGCTCTTCAAAATCCGGATTGATAACTGCTTTTCTCCCTCGACCAGTCGGTGTTGTCACCGCACTTTTTAAGTTATCTGATATAAGGATTGGTGTAACACCACCTAGAAATGAGAAAAGCTTTTCATGACATAGTAACCAATTATCAATTTGTTGGTTTTGTACTGGGTAGCAAAAAATAAGCCCTGAGTTTGGTAGGCAAGCCACAAACATTTCCAATACATGCTCAACACTTTCATGGTCAACCCAGGTAACATCACCTTTGCTCCCTGCAAAATCGACCTGTACTGAATGACCAGGCTTGTGAATTAATACATGTGTTGGAGTTTTCGGACGTGCTTGCTTTAATTTTTTACAAAACTGCGCATAGGAATATGCTTTAAAGTGCTGCTCTCTCTCTTGCTTAGCTTGCACCAAATAAACTTGATGCGCTTCTGTTCTATCATAATGGTGTATATCAATCAGAGAAAATATCTCTTCATAATCAATTGGGAAGTAACCATTATTGTCAGCCTTTCTTTCTCCGTAACATAATTCAAATGCTTGAGAATAACTGAGTTTGCAAAGGTTTTTATTTTGAACATCTTCCCGATGAAAGACATCATCGATATGTTTAGCGGTGTTATAGGCGATATGATGATGCTTTGCTACATCCGCAACAGAGTAGTCACCACATTGATACTGATGAAAACAACTCTTGATTACTTCTGCTGCTATCGTTCTCATATACCCACCCTTACATGCATGAGCAAAATAAGTAGTTTTACTAATAAGTTGACAATAAGAGGGCTAAGACTAGACTTAAAATGTCGTCATTAAACGACTTATAAAGTAATAATCTTTGGTTCTCTTTCTTTTTCATAGTAGAGAGTCGCGTTCTCCTGTTGCCGTTTTTTACCCCTCATCTCCTAAAGGCTAAGTAAAGCCTATATTTAAGTTATTTCAATTTAAGCAATATCCCATCACGGCGGAATGAGAAAATATTTTAAAACGTAAACAAGTAATTAGGTTTTTAAAACGCCAACCGTATGATGAAAACCTAACACAAAGGGTATTTTAAAAATCCAGCCATATTCGCGAATTAGTTTTTAAAAATGAGGTTTTTTGATGTCAAAATCATTCGGTTGTGCCGTTTTAAAACGAAGAATACTTTTTAAAAAAATATATTATTGAAGGAGCTATGGTGCTGAGTTAATCACTTTTAAAATGACGAGTGCTTCTACACTAGAGGAATGATAATAACTCAAGTAACTATAGGGAGATTTTGATATAAGAAAAAAGTCTTTAAAGCTAGGTACGGGAGGGAGTACAATTGTTTGGTTGTATGTATCAAAAGACACTTCAACTAAAAAGCCAAAAGCTTAAGTTTCAGCAACTTACAGATCAAAGATTTCACTTTAAATGAGAATACGCCTAGTTCTTTCTCTTTAATTGCGAATCTTTTTCAGATTAAATAAGAATCGCTTCATATCAAATAAGATCAACGTTCACTTAGATGATAATAATCAACTGATCTTTCGCCGTCAAAATGAAAGCCGATCTCACTTCACTTGAAAACGTTCTCATCTATTCTGAAAGATTCTTATTTATTATGAAAAATAGAATAAGAAAAAACCTTCTCTATTGATTTATTAAATAGAGAAGGTTTTGTTTTAAATGAGTGATGGAGTCTATGTTAATTTATTTTACTCTGACATCATTTATTAATTTATCAGCTAACTGTCAAATTTTTAAAGTGTTTTGGAAATGTTCCTCTCTTAACTTTAAAGCCTCTCTTATCATCTTACCGGAAGGTTCGGCTAGGGCATTATAATACTTACTTATTAATAGAAAATACAAACTCAACTTACCTTCTAGATCTAAACTGGAATCACAACATACAAAAGAGCTATCCAGCTGGATTATAAAGAAATCAATGTTTATGACATTATTATCATTCATAACCGAAGGGAGTTTATTATTAGATTTTAAATTAAGCGTAATCCAGAAATCTTTTGTACGCTTATCCAGTTCAAAACTAAATCCAATAGACTCATTATCAATTGTCATAGTTTGATGAATTGAACTAGAAAATTTACCTTCATTTAATTTAAATGATTTTTCAGTAATCAGTGGTGTAAAATGTTTAAGAATTAAATCCTTCATACTTATAATCCTTTACCTGAATATTGGAAATTTATGATATTTTTATATTGCCTTCTAGATATTTCTTGTTGCTCCATTTGATAGAATGGGCCTCTATTAGGTCTGTTACGATCAAAACCTATATCTATAAACATATAATTACCATCCATTTTGTTGTTAATCCATCTCCGGTTAAACTCCATAGACCCTCGAAAGTCATTCTCAGGTAATAAATATTGAGGCCAACTTTGTGTAATAGTTTCTGCATTTACCCCAAGCTCAATAAGAATAGCTGCTGCTGCATCAACCCTATACTGGCTTTCCCCAATAATAATTATAGTTTTATTATCACTTGCCTGACGAATACGAGAAGCTTGCTCCTTAAACTCTTCATCTACCTCCTCTTTTGCTTTAATCTCATCAGGTAGAGTCCCCTCAGCAATTTGGGGCGAATATAGGGCAAAACTAAGCACACCACCTTTTAATGATTTAGCACCCGCCTTGGCAAGACCTTTAGCCTTATCTGAAACTTGTGAAAGTAAGCTTGTTCCACTGCCAGCTTCACCAGCAACTGCTGCACCAGCTAATCCAACTGCCCCTTTATTACTTTTATCTGAATTATCTTTCCCTACACTAACTGAACCATCAGTATTACCTGTTAAGGACAATGAAGTATTTTTTTGCCCACTTGATACAGAAACTGATGATACCTTATAAGTATCACCTTCAGCTGTGATATATACATTACCATCTTTATCAGTTTCCATTTTTTCAAACGTTTTACCAGATATATCCTCTTCAACATCTTCACTCATATACCCAGTCGGATCAGTCCCACTCATCGGGTTATTCAGAATATAAGTATACGGGTTAGCACTCTGACTATTTTCAGGAGATTGCAAGAAAGGGTCAACACTTAAGAAACGACCAAGGTTGTAATCATACACCCGCCCGTTCATGTGAATAAGCTCAACCTCAGCTAAGTGCTCATGGTCGGTATAGCCTCTATTGATTCCTTTAAAGTCTTCTAATCGTTGATTACCCGTTAATTGGTCACCAGAGCCTAACGCTCTTGGGCGGCCAAAAATATCATAGCCACGATGCTGAGTAACAAAACCAGTTTTCGCGTCAATCAAGGTATCTACACTACCTAGCCTGTCACGAAGAATATGTTGAGAAGGTGCTTGATTACCGATACTACCACTTACTCCAGTGACTTTAATGGTATGGTCACCAATATAAGTTCTGTTGATAGTAGCGCTACTTTTAATTACATGTTCAACACTACCGATATAGTAGGTGGTTTCGACTTCACCACCAGTTTCTTTGACCTGCTTATAACGCATGCCATCAGCGCCATAGCTAAAGTATGACGTAGTGCCATTGCGGTTAATACTACTTGGTTTATTATCGGTATTATAAGTAATGGTGGCACCGTCACCCGTTTCACGGTTACCGTTGTTATCATAAGTAAATTGGTAAGTAGTGCCATCTTTAATAAACTCTCTGATAGCATTAGGGCCAGCATTACCTCCAATGCCTTTTTCACTGTTACCGTAAAGGTAATTACTACCATAATCTGATTTAACGGTAATATTACCTGCAGCATCATAGTCATAATCAATCATACCGATAGGCGGTAAACCAGAGCCGGTTAAGTCTATCGTTGCGCTTTGTACTCGCATTAACTCGTCATAGGTATAACTTTCTTTTAAGTTTTGAGTTTGGTTATCCTGATACCTTAAATTCCCCATGCTGTCGTAACCATATTCTAGATACTGCTCACCAGAGAAAGCGTCACAACTGCCACTTGCATTCGCACAAATAGATTCAGCCATACCTGCGGAATTACGGTTGAATGTTTGTACTAAACCAATCCCGTAGGTTTGCTGATTAATTGCACCAAAGGCATTGTAGTCATTTATGGTACGCAAAATTTCTTTAGTACCATCATCATAACTATAATAATCTTCGATGAGATAACCGTTATCATCGTAATTAAAAGCGACAGTCTCGCCACTGGCATGCATCATACCTTTTAAACGATTAAACTGGCTATCAAACGCGAATTGCTGGGTAAAAGTTAGGCCATCGATGACAGAGACGGTTTCACGGATATTTCCCGCATAGTCATAAGAATAGGTCTCTTGTTTGCCATCATATTTAGTTTGATATAAACGGCCATTTCCTGCGACAGAGTCATAGATAAACTCTCGCTGACCTCGAGAACTCATTCGGCCGAGCTTATCATAGGTGTAAAGCGTGGTTTCTGTATTGGCATCTGTTTGCGATTCAAGCTCACCATGCTCGTTATATTCAAAGAACCATTGCCCCATACTGGGGTCTTTAAACCACTCTTTTTGACCTAAATCATTATAATGCGCAGTAATTTGGCTCCCTAAAACATCTTGAATCAATATAGGCAGACCAGCGGCATTGTAAGCAAACTCTGACACGCCTTGTTTTGCATCAGAGGTATGGTAAAGCTGCTTTAAACTATTATAACTTCGGCTCATGTCGAATGAATAATCATAACTAGACACCCGAATATCAGTGGTTAAACCATCGAGATAAGTATATTCAGAGGTATAGTTTACCGCACCATCATTGAAGGTTTTTCTTGCTGGGCGACCTAAGACGTCATAGCCTTCATAAGTAGTTGTTGTTTGTGTGCCATAATTTGACGTTGGGCTTGTTTGGCTTACTATATTGCCCATACCATCATAACTAACCGAGCTAGTAACATTCCCTGAGAAGCCAGTAGATACTTGTTTAATGGCTCTTTTCTTACTATCAAAATAACTAATAGTTTCAGGTTTACCGCTACTGCGCACTATGGTTTTATAAACATAACCAGTATTATCCCATTGGTTACTAACAAAGATGCTAGGTGCAATTTTATGCCCATTTTTAGTAATGGAGGTTTCAGATACCTGACCTAAATAGTTAACCGTGTTAGTTGAAGTTATATCGTTGGCATCTGTGGTAGTAAGGACAGCACCAGTGAGCGGATCATTAGTAACCTCACTAGCATTACCTTGCCATAACGGGTTTTGTGTGCTCGCGACAAAGTAACTGCCGCCATCAGACATTGTACTTGTCGTCCACCTGTCGCCTTTTTGTACTTTTAATGGCTGACCAAAGTCATTATGCTCACTGAAGTTGGTTACTATGCCCGGCTCATTTTCAGGTGTATCACTGTCTCTGACTTCAGTTGTTGTCAACTCATGAGCTGCATTAACTGCATATGTATTGATAGTTTTTGTTGCTGTTGTGTAAGTTTTGCCATTATACACACCTGAGTTATAAGTGACCCTTGCTGTGCTGTTGTTTACTTCAGGTAACATGATTAAAGGATCTGTAGCGGTATATTCCTGATTGATATCAGTTACATGTGTAATATGCGCGTCTGTCACCGTTTTAATTGTCCGCTTCATTTGACAACGTGAGTTTTTGGTAACGTCTGTCGATACCTCTGTTAGTCGAGTATTTTTTTCGGGTACAAATTTTTCTGTAAAAGTACGTTCCGGATAGAAACAATATGATTGACCAACAGTATATAGCTCATCATTGGGTGCCATGTTTGTCACCCAGTATTGACTTAATAGAGTACCGCTTTTGTTATCTGTTGTGGTCTTTTTAAGGACAGCTCCAGACCAAGGGAATTCATCATGAAATTCTGTTCGAGTTGTAGTGTCGAACAACTCATTGGCATTAACAAAATTTTCGTTTATTACCTTAAAGCCTTGGAAACCGCGACCAGCAATATGAAAGCGAGCATTTTCATAGGTATAACTTGTTGTATTTGAACCACCAATGCCATCATCTACCGCAAAACTATTTACGACTCGCATGGTGTTACTAAAATTACGATAAGGGTAGCGATTACCTAAGCCGTCACTAGTATAAATAGCTTTAAGCTGCTTATAGTTAAGCGTTGCTTTAGTCGCTATGTCAGTCTCAATAGTTTTCATAACACTGTTTTGTGTTCCCACATGGACAAAAACAGCCGTTTGAGGGGAAAGTAAGTTTGAGCTTGGGTATGTCCAAGTGCGCTCAATCGCATCAGACTCAAAACCAATACCTGAGACAAAATCTGAGCGACCGTCACCATTAACATCAATTACACTCATGGTGGCAAGAGCGCCATAAACATCGAGTATTTTTTCTTTAAAGCTTATGCCATCTTCTTGAGTTATAAGTACATTCCAATACCATACATCATATTGGTGGTAACGAGGACTATCAACATTGTCATCAACCCCACAGTCTTCATTACGACTGTAATCAAAACAGGTATACGAAATTTTCTTCCGTTGTTTGTCTGGGTAAAGAATATCTTGACGACCATCACCATTGTAATCAACAAATTGGACAAATTGTTCATAGATATAACCCGGAGCTCCACCAAAACTTGGATCTTCAGCTATTAAACCGCCGCTACGAACGTAGGCTAATTCTTTTGTATTGGTACTAACGGGTAGAGTAAACTGCCCAGCTCCTTTGTTAAAAGCAACATAACGGGTATAAAAGTTATCTTCTCCTGTTTTGTGTAAAGTAAGAACATCACTTAAACCATCACCATTAAGATCTACCCAACGACTCGGCTTTGAACGTTGAGTAATATCAACATGGACATCAAAATCAAAATTTCTTTCGGTAAAAGTGACCTGAGAGGATGCACTGTTATAGCCAACTTTATACCACTTTAAACTGGTATGAAACGAAGACGGCGCTATGTCTAACACACCATCACCATCAACATCCATCGGTATTAACGGATCTTCTGCTTGCGCATTAAACTGTCCTACCTCATAAAAGCCAGCTTGCGTCTGTATATAAGCTTTATAGGTAATGGTGTGATTACCACTACCTGCGGTGGTGTTGGTAGCGACAAGTAAGTCACTACGGCCATCACCATTGATGTCTATTGCATGGCTTGAACAATATTGTGTACCAATATCATCGTAGGTAGTTGCATAACAGGTGGCTTTAACCCCGGTAGGCTCAGAGAACCGAATAGTACCGTCATCATTAATGCCTGTTACAATCAGTTGACCTGTGTCGTCAGTGTAAATAAAGTCATCTCTACCATCACCTTTGCCATCGACATCATAATCAATACTGCCATTGACCGTATTACTGCTTCTCTGGTTCTGGAAAATGATTCCTTGGTAATTTAGATCGCTTGATACCTGACTCAACTTAATATTGGGTAAGTCCTGTAGTTTGACTAATACTTCAGAGCCCGAGAGGTAAACACCTTCCCCTGGCACATATAAATCGGCAACGCCATCACCATCATAATCACTTTCACGGCGGGCTTTAATACCAACAAAGTAGTTATCACTTCTGTTGGCTAAAGCATGGTCAAAGATTTTATGGTGATTAAATTGCTTAGTAAACTCGGTAAACGTTGTTGTTAGACAATCTGAACTCAATTGAGCATCACAGTACGTTAATGAAGCAAGCTTTGCTAAATGATCTTCTTCAATTGTACTTGGGTAGCTATAATTTAAGTTCCAGTTTGCTAACTCAACGCCATCAATTTTCATTAATATGTTTGTTAAACGTTGGTTACTTACTTTTGAACCGCCCCAATGGTAACTAACCACAGGGTCGGTATTTTCATAAACAAACTCGACCTTACGGTTACCTGTTGAATTCCCATACCCGGTATAATATATCGCAGCTAAGTAGCTATTCCCCTCTGCCGTGGTTGTATCATAATGGTACTTAATGTTGTTGCCGAACCTATCTTGGGTTTTCTCTTGAAGCCAGCTAGAAGGTTCAGTGCGACCATTCGTTACTATAATGCTGTTAGGGCTGTTGCCCAAGATATGTGTTTTACCGTCTGTTTCGCTTATTTCAAAGTAACTATTAGTGCTATTTATATCACCACCTCGCTGACGAATATAAACACTGCCATTACGTTCAGTTTTATAATAAGTACCGCTAGCCCCATATATACCGGCTTCTTCATTGTCAAATTTGACTGCGATTAAGCGACTACCGTTAAAACAAAGCTTATCATCAAGAGAGAAAGTAGCTGCATTAGATGACTGATCAATATCGTAAATCTTACTACAACGAGAAATACTACTATGTGAAGATAGACTCCAGCCTAAGCCGGCAATGCCTTGCCCTGACTGACTTGAATAATTCAGTGCAATTGAAGGCTGCATGCCACTTCTACCTGGTGCAATAACCACAGGCACAGAGTAGCTAAAAGCACCACCATCAACGCTTGAACGGCCATTAATTTCACCGACTAATTCATTATTAGCAGCTGTTGCAAGACTGTTATTAGCATCGGGAATATTATTAGCGGTAAATAACTCTCTTTCTTTAACATAAACATTAAATGCACTGGATGTTACTACTTGCCCAGTAGAAGTATTTACTCTGGCTTGAATAGAATGGTTGCCAAGAGTCAAAGCGCCAAATGAGTGTTCAAAAGGTATAGCTGAGACCGTTTGCCAATCACCGTTATCTAACTTGAATTCAATAGCAGTAATGTCACTGTCAACATCTGTAGCACTTGCATGTACTGCTAGGGGTTGAGCGCCACTTAAGTTAGCCGTGGGTGTAAAATCTAATATCGGCAGGTCATCAACGGGCGTTACTGTTACCGCTATTTTATGGGTAGTTACCTGACCTGCTTGATCTGTTGCAGTGAGAGTAATGACTATAGGCTCTTCTCGGCTTTGGTCAGCTAAAGGGGTCAATGTTAATTTACGGTCAACTCCGCTACCACTTAGACTTATCGCACTTGGTGGCAATATAGCGTGATTGTTTGAAGCAAAGATGACATTTAAGTTGCTTGAGTCGGTTTCTGCATCGCTAATTGACACATCAATAGTGGCAGATTTATCTTCATCAAATTGTTTCAACGACACTGCACTTATAACAGGTGAATCTTCAATGCTTTTTACGATAACAGTGAAGCTTCGAGAACTTTTTAAAGTACCATCATCCGCAGTAATGACTATTTCTTCACTTCCAAATTTATTAGCTGCTGGCGTAAACGTTAATGTTTTACGTTCACCATTACCGGTAAAGTTGATACTGCCCGCAGGAAATAACACACCACTGGTAGAAGCCATAGTTACCAAGACATCATTTGCTAAATCGTCAACATCGATGACATCAACATAGATTGTTGCCGGGGTATCTTCATTAATAGATTGGTCTAGGATGTAACTAACTCTTGGGGTGTCATTAACACAGGAGACCGAAACATTCACACTTGCTGTTTCTACTTTAACAGAGCCTGAGCTTGTTGGCTCTTCATCCGGCAATGGATCACTTCGATAAGTCATCGTGAAAGTGTCTGTCCCACAATAATCATCGTTAGGTGTATAAATAACCTTATTTGTAGACGTATTTACTCGGGTAACGCCGTGTGCTGCACTAGAAACCGTTGTGTTATAATCTGAATAGGTGACACCATAGTCAGGTGGAAATATAGACAAATCCCCATCTTCTAACATACTTAACTCTACTGGGGGCTCAGGAACATCTGCAACATTAACTGTAAAGCTACGCGTTGTAGTTGAGCTCCCATCAGAAACATCTAAGTAAATAATAGCCTGTCCATATGCATTTTCTAAGGGTGTTAACGTCACTGTTCGGTTAGCACCACTACCACTAATGGAAATTCTACTAGTAGGGAACAATGCTGTGTTACTTGATCGCTTACCAATAGTTAGAGACGATGCTGCCGTTTCTATATCTGCTACAGTGAAGCTAACTGCCTTACTTGTATCTTCATTAATATTTTGTGTCGCAATACTTCCAACCGTCGGCTTATCATTAACGGAGTTTACATTCAGTGTAAAGCTGCGGGTCGTTGTAGCCACACCATCAGAAACATCTAAGTAAATAACAGCTGAACCATATTTATTTGCCATGGGGGTTAACTTCACAGAGCGACTAGCACCGCTACCACTAAGCGCTATTCGACTGGTAGGCAGTAATGTTGAATTACTAGTGCGCCTTGAAACCGTAAGTGATGTTGTACTGGTATCTATATCAGCGACTGTATAACTGATAGTTCTATTTGTATCTTCATTAATGATTTGTGTGCTTATGCTGCTGACTGTCGGTTTATCATTTACAGCTTTTACGGTAACGACAAAACTTCGTGATGCTGCAAGGCTACCATCTGACACTGTTATTGTTATTGTTGCAGACCCAGACTTGTTTGCCGTTGGCGTAACTCTAACAGTTCGATTTGCCCCGCTTCCTCCAAGGACAATGTTTCCTGTAGGAACTAAGCTGGTGTTACTTGATGTGCGTGTGACAGAGAGCGAACTAGATGAAGTTTCGAGATCAGCAACAGAAAACCCCACGCTGCCTGTATTTGAGTCTTCGTTAATTGTCCTACTTGATATAGCTGTAATTGTAGGTCTATCGTTTACCGCTTTTACCGAAACAACAAAGGTATCAGTTTTAGTCAAAGAGCCATCTGAAACCCTTAGGCTTATTGTTGCTGAACCTGATTTGTTTGCAACAGGGGTAACTTTAATTGTTCGAGTACCGCCACTACCACCAAGTACTATATTCCCATTAGGAATCAGGGATGTATTACTTGACCAACGAGATAATGATAGAGAACTTGATGATTTTTCTGGATCAGAAATATAGAAAGTAATATTTCCAGTATTGCTATCTTCGTTAATTGTTTTATTGAGGATATTAGTTAATGTTGGCGCATCATTTACACAAGTGACCGTAATGTATACATACAGCTTTTTAATTGTCACACTGGAAGTAGTGCTTAATTCAGATTCATCTTTCAAGTTCACAGCCTTTATTTTCTTCTCTAATGCTGTACTTGACTTATCCTCACTTTGAACAGTTAACTTTGCACTGCTATTCTCTAAAGAAGAGCTAGTTGATTGTAGGTCCCCACCTAGGCTCATGACATCTCGTCCGCCACCACCGCCACCACCGCCACCACCGCCACCACCGCTGCTTATAACAACAGTTTCAGCAATAAAGTAGTCTGAGCCACAATAGTTAGTAGAAGGTATATAGTTAATTCTGTCATTAGTTCTGTCAATGACAGCACGACCATGAGATGGGCTACGAGAAACTGATGTACTATTATCATCCCATGGGACGCCATAATTTCTAGGAAAAACGGAGACAGAACTATCTTCTGTAACAGTTATATTGGCACTAGCAGCAAGGGCACTAGACGAGATAAAAAATAGACATAAACAGAAAAAGCGAAAAAACGCCATGGGACAACTTCCTTGTTTGGAATTATTATTATTATTTTAAATACTAACTAAAACGTCGATAAAAGTAGAAAAATTAATCGAAGTTTAATTAGCTAATCGAAGTAAACAGACTAAGCAGCAAATCATATAAGCGCACAAGGGTCCACTAACAACACTTGCTTAACAGCTTGTTCACATATAATGCAACAATACACATTTAATTACAATTTATTAACGGCTTTTTCACCGTTTTATTTAAAGCATCATTGCCCTTAGTTATTGATAGTGTTTTCTTTATTATTCAATAATGAAAATATGATGTGGTTTGTAGTTCATGGTAAAATCAATAAACTTGTGATATCGAAAACTCGAGACAACAAAGCATTTCAGACATTTTAGAGATATAAATATTTCAGTAGCACCAATACACTCTAGCTACTAGGTTGCCGAGTCAGCGAATTCCTCATCATAAATCTGATTTTGGGCTAGGGTGTTTAGAGAAGACTTTAAACCACCTCAGGTTAAAATATTATGAGCGGATAATGAAATTAAAGGAGTTAACGTTTTCATTTACGCTTCTACTCTTGTCAAATACCGCACAAGCACGATTATTCAGAACTAACTCGCTTTTTAGGCGACGTATTAGTTTCGTTAGCTCACTAGATTTTTGTCTTTTGAATGCAAAAACTTACGGTAAATCAATGTGATTTATATCTCTAAAAAAAAAGATAAAGGATACTTTTTCGAAAAGCGATAATTTTCTGTTTAAATCGACTTAACTTCAAACAGTCAAGAGTACGAAATGGAAAAACTAATTAAACACTGCACTCACCTAGTACTGCATCTCAATAAATTAAGATCACTTAGCTGCTACCTAAGGTCGATGGAAACATTCATTGCTGCATTGACATTTACACAACTTAAAGGCGACTGCGATCATTACGGTTTACTATTTCGTTGCAAGCTTAATATGATAAAAGCGCAATACAAGCACGCTATAGCGAAGCCTAGGGTACTGATGGTTAAGGTGGGGAAGGAATTTTTATCTTTTCGCACTTTAGCTAAAGCTACGAGTTGCTTTACTGAGTTTCTGGTTGATTCACTATTAACTCGATATAAACCAGCTTCAATCTTTAACACACAATGTTTCTTGTCGTTAACTTTCATGCACTTTAAAAACTCTGCATATAAACGTTGTGCGTGATCACCGATCACAACGTGGTTTACTAACTCTGCTTTTTTAGCACTAAAGCTTGGCGTAAAACGGTGTTCTATCAGGAAAGATGTGACATTAAGCCCACTGATAAATACCAGCAAGACAGAAATAAGAAAGTGAGTTTCTAAGCGTTTGATCATTTATCTAGCTTGATACTGTTATTGAGCGCAGTTGATGGTGTATGAGAAGAAACAGATCCGTGCTTAATATCACTTTCCATATTAAGATCACAAGGTACTTTTTGGATCATTGCTACAATCCGATAACCTAACCGTCTTCTGGTGACGATATACTGTGGATGTTGCGCATTATCACAAAAGTGAGTTCGTAAAATAGACATGGATTTATTAATAGGTGAGTCAGATACCTCATGTTTCCACACATAAGTAATCAGCTCACGTTTAGAGACTAAACGGGCTTGGTGTTGCATCAGGTACATGAGCAACCTGTAAGTTAACGGACTTAACTCTTCTACCTCATTATCAGGAGAGATAAGGTGTGCTACCCCTTCATCAAAAAGATATTTACCGATTTGATACACAAAAAATCCTAGTACTGCATGATGCTCTCTATTATCCACACTCTAGGCTTTTGTCAAAAAAACTCAGTACCACTACAGCCCTTTAAATTCAAGGTACATCATAAATACAACGCAAATACCACCTATAGGTAACATCTCGGTAAGGTTTGAGCTAGGTTTTCATCAGCGGCTCAGTAAGAATGAACAAGTTTCACTTTTACAGTCAAAAAAAACATAAAACATCATATCAACCAGTTGATTTTAATCAACAAAACTTAGTTACAGACTAGTAAGTGAAAGTAAACTCAATTAGTATAATTCGCCGTCATTTTTGACGGTTTGCCCAATTATGGAAAAATTAATAAAAATAATCATTCATGGAGAAGTAACCGATGATATTAATGTGTGTTTCCCTCGTGCTGTCTGCGCACTTTACACAAACATTCACTCAACAAGGAGCAGCATTATGAAAAAGCTAAGCCTTGTTCCTTTATTTTCAATCGCATTAACCGCCTGCGGCGGCGGCGGTGGTGATTCATCACCACAAGAAGAAACAGCACCACCACCTCCCCCACCAGCTAATATAAAGCCAACAGTTAAAGCAGGTACTGATGTCAGTATAAATGAACAACAGCTAACAGCACTTTCGGCTAACGCAACGGACTCTGATGGCTCTATTGTCAGTTATAGCTGGACACAAACAGTAGGTGATAGCGTATCACTTACAGGGGTAGATAAAGCAGAGTTGAGCTTTACTTCCCCAACCCTCACAGAAGAAGCAGCCTTAACATTTGAAGTTACGGTTACCGATGATGATGGTGCAAGCGCAAAAGACAGTGTTGTAGTTACCGTATTACCTGTCAATATTGCCCCTGTTGCCGATGCTGGTGCTGAAGCAGAGCAAACCACTTGGATAAACCCTGAAGCTCTTACAAGCCTAAACGCTAGCTTAAGTAGCGATGAAGATGGTGACATTGTCAGTTATCAATGGTCACAAAGCTCAGGTACTACTGTTGAATTGACTAATCCTGACAGCATGACAGCTACATTCACTCCTGCACTTGAAACTCAAACAAACACCCTAGGGTTCTCATTGACCGTTACCGATAACGAAGGCGCTGAGCACTCAGATAACGTAAACGTTTATATTAACCAATACCCTGTCGCTGCAGCTGGTGAAGATGCCATTGTTGAAACAGGTCGAGAAATTACCCTCAACGGTGATGCAAGTACTGATGACGGTGCAATTTCTAATTACCTTTGGGAGCAAGTATCAGGTGAGGAGGTTACCCTTACTAATGTAGAGATGAGTCAGGCAAGCTTTACCAGCAATTTTTCTGATGACCAAACCATTGTATTATCACTAACGATTACTGATGATTTAGGACTTTATCACAAAGACGAAATACAGTTTGATATTGTGAAAATCAATCGCTTTATTAATGATACCGGGGTGACTTTCTCTGGGGATGCTTTCTCAGGCAATGATGCGAGTTGTCCTGAAGTTGAAGGTATTAGCCAGGACTGTCACTCAGGTCGTGATGCACAGGCGAGTACTGGCTATTTAACAAAAGTAGGTACTGGTATGAGCGGTTTTGATTACTCAAAAACTGATGTAAATGGCGTGCTTATGAATGAGGATGCCGCTACATGGTCATGTGTCGTGGATAACTTCACAGGGTTGATTTGGGAAGTAAAAACCACCGATAACGGTGTGCATGACAAAATGAAGAACTACCAATGGGGCGGTAAAGGCGCGATTGGTTATGACAATCCTAACAAACAAGGGACTTATTTTAATACATGGAACGAACTTGTTGATGATGCTAACAATAATACTTTTTGTGGTAAAACTAACTGGCGCTTACCAACGGTTGAAGAGTTGGCAGGGTTAGTCAATAAAAGTCAATCAGGTTTAAGTGTTGACATCAATTATTTCCCTAACACACTCAATCAACGTTATTGGACAGCCAACCCTGTCCATGGTTATGACGCACAAGCGTGGGTCTTTGATTTTAGAGAAGGATTTGATTCACCTCAATCTCGTTCAAGTTATAACTACATCCGCCTTGTTGCCGAAGTTCAAGAGTAAAGGAATATTTATGAAACATTTAATCAACGCAATTTCCGTGGTTTTAATCGGTGCAGCATCACTTAGTGCTCATGCTGACTATTTAGTCAATGAAACGCCAGATACTCGCTATATATTCAGTGTTGATGGTACGGTGACAGATAAAGACACTGGACTCATGTGGCAAAGATGCTCCTACGGTCAAGAGTGGAACACTGACTTACTAAGTTGTGAGGGATATGCCTCAACTATGTCTTGGCAATCAGCGCTAGAAGTTCCGGCTTCTCTAGTAGAGCCTAAGTACACGAACTGGCGCCTCCCGACTATCAATGAATTACGTACCATTGCAGCTTATGACAAAAGTAACCCTGCGATTAATACCACTGCGTTTCCAAACAGCCCTGAGACAGGGACTTACTGGTCTTCAAGCCCAGATGTGAATGCACCCAATAAATCGTGGGGATTCTCGTTTACTCAAGGAAACGACACAATGGCAGCGCGTTACTCTACTTACGGCGTGCGTCTAGTCCGTAACCTTCACTGATAACCATTTCCTCAGGGACAAAGCCAGTTGCGGGATAACCTCACTGGCTTCTACCTTTTTAACCCTCTCCCCTCTTGCATTACGCCCCATACCAACAATTTTCTCCTTTGATTTTCGACAAACCTCCCTGTAGTGAGACAATACACTCCACAACATAACAAGGAGTTAGAATGAAGACTGATAAAAAAGTAGTGGCGAGTGCAAGTATTGCTAGCACCCTCTACATAGAAGAAGCTTTAATGTGGTTGCTTGACCGAGCAATGGATATCACTCTCGCGTATAAAGACTCAATTATGCTTTTACTCAACACCTTGTAAGCCCACCCCAATACAAACAAAAATAAAACTAAAACAGGAAAGCCCCCACCGTCTTGCTAAGACCTTAACTTAAGTTTTCATCATTTTTGACGAAGTCATCAGGTGAAGTACCTTACTAAACGTTCGTTTACTAAAACACTTCATTTAGCAAAGTACTGCATAATATTGAGAAATACTGATGAAATATATATCTTACCTGCGGGTATCAACGGCAAAACAAGGTGAAAGCGGTTTAGGGCTTGAGGCGCAACAGTATGCGGTAAAAGAATACTTAGCAATTCAACACACCCCCGAAATACTGTCAGAGTATGTAGAGGTAGAGTCAGGGAAGAATAACAAACGCCCTATCCTTGAGCAGGCTATTAATCATTGTCACTTAACTAACTCAACCTTGCTCATTGCAAAGCTTGATAGGCTAAGTCGTGATGTTCATTTTTTAACAGGGCTCATGAAAGAAAATATTCGATTTATTGCCTGCGACAACCCGCAAGCAAATGAGCTGACAGTTCAACTATTGAGTGTTGTGGCTGCAGATGAAGTACGCCGTTGCTCAATAAGAACAAAGGCAGCGCTCAAAGCGGCAAAAGCGCGTGGGGTTGTACTTGGTAATCCTAACTTAGACTTAGTTCGCAATACCGATACAACAAGCGCAAGAGCGCAATTTAAAGCCAATACAACTAAGTTTTATCAGCGTATATATCCTGTTATTTCAGACCTTCAAGCGAAAGGCTTTGTCTCCTACCGCTCTATAGCAAAAGAGCTTAATAAGCTTGGCTTTCAGTCAAGGCAAGGAAAGTCTTTTTTCGGCTCAACCGTCAAACAAATAATTGAGCAAACAACTCCCTAAACAAAGATAAAATAAAGGAAGCGCACACTTATGCGCTTAAACCTCTGCTTGTCTTGCAACGACAGTCTTTGCACTTACTTCATCGCCATATGTATATGCACCCTAGCAATAATAGCTGCTACCTCATCAGGATAAAATTCTGTTGATAAAATAGCTTTTAGCTCCCCTAATGTAATGCTTGCCTGATATGCTTGCTTTCGCCAAGTACGTACCGTTGAAGCTGACTTTCCCACCAGCTCCCCAAGCGCACTCTGGGGTGTTTTCCCCAAAATTAATAATGATTCAATAGCTACCTTTTCAATTTCGGTTATTTCACTCATAGCGCTCCCCTTAATAATTAAGGGAACAATACCCCCTACAAGTTTTTTTGTATCACTAAAAGGCACGGTAAATACTACCTTTTTTAAAATCGTCCTTGTTAGGTTAATTTATACGAAGTTCGTTACGCGATGCTCTTATGTCTAGACAATAAAGCCAACTCTTCTAAAGCAGCATAAATTAACCTTTTGGCCAATCACCAACCCCTACCGAGAACACCTTATACACAACACATCAACACGCTTTCGAGATAGCTAGCATATCCCATCAAATCACATTGTCTTTATTACGTGCTAGGGTGTTCTACTCAAAGTTTGAATGATGACCAAACGGTGAAGCACCTTAATCACAAAATCAAATAAAGTACCTACATTATTAAGCGTTAATCATGTAGTTGCTTTCTAGTGAAGGGAAGCACAACCCCACTCTGTTGCTGGGGTGAATTGAGCTCAAACTGGTAACGTTTTTTTAGCACCCTAGACAACACCATGCGCCAATCGCGATTTGAATAGTGAGGGTGTAATCGGGGCTCATCAAAAGAGGCTAAGTCATAAGGCTGGTATGTTGTAGCATAAAAAATGGAATCAAATTCAATTGGCTCATCTACATCAGCTAGCGAGATGGCGCGCATTTTCCGTTTATCTCGATAAAACACCCTGATATCTTCAACTTCATAGATATGGAAAGTTTTTCTCATCTCAAAGTAATTGTGGATGAAGTACTGACCAGAACTCCATCTAGTATTGTGCATTGGAACAACTCTAAAATGTAAATCATAAAACAGCGCACAAATAGTGTTGGGGTGGTTGGAGTCAACTTCCTTGTCGAGTGAGGAGAGAGTCCATAAAACGGCTTCAACTGTTTGTTCAAAGCTACTGCGAGTTAAGTTTAACCCGAATGGATAAAAGAGCTCACCCTGACTAAACCTCGCCAAGCACTGGCGGTAATATCTTAACCCTATAGCTCTCATTTGAAATAAATCAGCTAGGGTTGGGGTGTTGTATTTTCTAAGCAGCATTTTCATTTCGCTAAGGTAGCATTGAACACCACCCTGTCAAAAACTCTTATCCACCCTGCGTATTATTCCTTGCAGAGAGAGCACCTTCCTGCGTAATTGCAGAGAACTCTACCAATTAACTCAGCCCCCTCCTGTATATTTAATTTAGCCAAAATAAATTTTGTGACTAAATAGGTTATCTTCAATTTAACCGAGACAGAACATGCCACAACAAAAAAACACCAACCTCATTACTTTTGACAGAAAGCAAGCCGCCAATAAACTTCATCAAAAAGAGCTAACGGTGAATACTACGCATTTAAGAAGCATCAAAGCAATATCACATGCACTTGCAGACGTTATTCCTACTTCAGAGAAAATCGACTGGCTGGAAGAAAGAATAGTTCTACTAGAAAGTGAATTAGTAGTGTTAAAACAAGCTTCCACAGAAGGTTGGGTTACTTTAGAAAGAGCAGCTTTTTCTATCGGTAAATCACAGTCAGCTATCCGTCAAATGATCAAAAATCCAAAGAAGATATTAGCTAAAGGAAAAGTTTGGAAGCAAGAGTGTAAAGGCGCATCTATTTACATCAACCTTAAAGAATTTCGAAAAGCACTATAGGAGCAGAGTTTATGTCACAGCGGGCTTATCTAGAAAAATTGAAAACAGCGAAAGGCGTGACTGAATATAAAGGTAACTTTCGTCTTCAGTTTAAATTGCCTGACCGTAAGCTTCCTGTACAGCGATCTCTTGGGATCATTGCATGTGAAGAAAACCTTCAAACGGCAATAGCTTCATTACATGCGATTAAGCGTGATATCGCTAATAGCTCTTACCGTATTGATCCCGATAACTTCTGGGCGACTCACTTCCCTAACTCGTCAAAAGTGAAGATTGTACAAAATTATACCGTTAATTCATATTTTGAAATGTACAGAGAAGAAAACTACGAAGACCTAACAGAGTCTCTAAAGTCGAAATTTAAAAGCTGTAAGACTTGGACAGCCAAATGCGGCTTATTAAATGTAGACATGAAAGAGCTCACACATAAGCACCTCAATAAAGCAAGGAAACAGTCTGCTAAAACGTTGGCCGTATCAACTGTAGTTGAGTACAGCCAAACACTTCGCCGAATCATTGAGTTAGCTGTGGAAGATTCCTTGCTCGATTACAACCCTTTTGTAAAAGTATCTAAACTTGTTCCAGATGAGAAGCTAGATGAAAATATTCTGCCATTTACCAAAGATGAGTTTTCGAAGTTGTTAAAAGTAGTACACGTTCCGCAAACAAAGCTAATGATTGAGTTTTTAGCTTGGACTGGCTTACGACCTGGTGAAATGAAGGCATTGGCTTGGGAAGATGTATTTATTGATGAGAAAAACTTTACGGGGTACATCAGGGTAAACTTTAACTTAGACCGTAAAGGTAAATTAAAAACACCTAAAACTAGAGCTGGCATACGAAAAGTTGAGCTTTTTCCTACAACCGTCAAGTTGTTGGTTTCTCAAAAGGCACGATCTTTTCATTTGCCTATGCTAAACGAAGTAATACACCTTAAACATGGCAAAACAAAAGTAATACATCGTCGCCGTGTATTCTTGAGCCGAGAGAATCTGCCATTTAAGCGTCCAGAACTAGCAACTGCACCAAAACAGTGGGCTAATTGGTTAAAAGAGGCAAAGATAACACATCGCCCTCCCTATCAACTACGTCACACCTATGCGAGTCGCATGCTTAAAGCTGAAGCTAATCACCTCTGGTTAGCTAAACAAATGGGACATGCAGATTGGGGGATGATCCGTATCATTTATGGAAAATGGATAGACGAAGGTAGCGATGAGATAAACAAAGTTATCTCTAATCTAGACATCGAATTAGCTTAACTCCCAATTAAAACTAAAGCTCAGCCCCTAGGTTTTGAGCTTTTTTTATACCTGAAATTTGGTATCTATTTAGTATCCACAGATTTCAGACAAAAAAATAGCGCCAGAAGGCGCTATTTATAAGGGGGTCAGATTAAAACGGCATTTTCATCCCTGGTGGTAATTGCATGCCACCTGTTACTGAACCCATTTTATCTTTGTTTTGTTCTTCAACACGACGTACAGCATCATTAACTGCTGCTGCAAGTAAATCTTCAATCATGTCTTTATCGTCGTCCATTAAGCTTTCATCAAGCTCTACACG
>PJEL010001157.1_pt1 | contig 27899 bp, 28 predicted proteins | sample 1853271 | NCBI WGS metagenome assembly PJEL01 (sample SAMN08108733, study PRJNA415343) | Invertebrate metagenome, whole genome shotgun sequencing project. | host: Globobulimina | place: Sweden: Gullmar Fjord | collected 2015-08 | reverse complement strand
GCCTTGAGGTTCGCCTGGTTCCGGTTGTCCTGGGCGTCTGAAATCAATGCCTGGCGGCAAAGAGATCGTGGGTTCGTCGATCAGGGGTAGTAGTGGTTTTCGTTTCATGTTTCCTCCGATAGCGATTCAAATACTTGTTTTCCAGCACGTCCTTTGTAAACCACTCGCCCCGAATATGCTGGCGTTTGGCGGAGCGGTGAATCTGCCGCTCTCTCGAGATTGCTTGTTGCGGGCAAGAACATGGTATTACAAATAGAACTGAAAGGAGCCGGGCATTTGACGTCTGGAGTTGTTCGATCCGAGTGGCTACATGCTTCGATCGCCCGATCTTAATGCTCTCGCCATCCGAAACGACGTAGACGCACACTTTGTCGGTTTGTTTATAGATGCCCATTGTTCCTCCAAATTTTGGCCGGCGCCGAAAAGCCAGGCACTCGGCCCTCCCGCCCCTGCCACGTTGAAAAAAAACGAGGTCTTACGGTTAAGGTTTCCCGCCGTTTCTGCCTGGCCGTTGCAGCCGCCATCGCTTGTCGGGCTTTCTCCAGGTCGCGAACACCGACACGCGCTATGACTGCCTGGACAGGCGCCAGGTGTTGCGGCTTTTGGTGGGAGTCGGTAGGATTCACACATTGGGCGCCACACACGCCTGATAAAAGCAGGATATCCTCATCGGGTAACAACTGCAAGAGAGCCCCAGATTCTCCTCCGAGGTCTGGGGCTTTCGTTTTACGAGCCAGGCACAAATCCCTTGAACTCATCCTCGGACCAGTAAAGGCCGTCGACCTGGCCCTCGCTGTCCTGGTAGGTGATCTTCTCGATCTCGTTCAGGGTTTTGCCGTATTCGGCCCGCAGAGCGCCGTCAATGGCGCCCAGGACGTTTTCGGCGTCGTTGGTCACACTCATGCCGCCCAGGTTGTGGTCGATGATATGGAGCGTACCGTTCGGCAGGAAGGACCAGGAAAAATCGGATATTGGCTTGCGCCAGGGTTTATGTCCCATTATCCGCTCCTTTCCGGCGCCAGGTCATCGGCGTGCTCGGGCTCTTGCTCGGCGAGCTCGGCCTCGAACCAGTCCGGATTCTTGCCGGCGACCCAGAACCGCACCGCCTCGGGCGATCCCCAACACCAGGGCGCGCGACCAGGCGGGTTATTGTAGAGCCAGCGCACGTATTCGTGCATACAGGCGATATTGCGATCGTCGGCGCGGTTGAAAGCCTCGATCAGATCATTCGAGAGCAGGGCCGCCATAAAGTCGCCAGGCGGCCGGCGCTTCTCAAAGTAAGCGACCAGGCTATCGCCGCAGGGCAGCATCGCCGCCGCGGCTTTGGCTCGATCGTCAAGCAGATATTTCAACAGTGTCATTTTTCCCTCCAGGGTTAGTGCCCGGCGTACCAGGGCGTTTCGTAGTGTTTCTCGCGGTCGTCCAGGTGGGCCGAGCAGTAGCTGGACATGCGGACGGAGCCGTCAGGCCGTGGTCGTTTCCACTTGCCGGCCTGGCACTCCTCCTGGCCGTTCAGGCCCAGGTGGACATCCCAGGTGCGGACCGTGGCAGGCGCGGCGCTCACGCTGGTTTCGCCCTCGGCCTTTTTGCTAACCGGGACCAGGCGCACCATTGATTTTCCTTTGAGCTCGTCGACCCGGTAGAAGTCTACGTTCGTCTGGTCATATCCCCAGGACGTGTAGAGCACCGAGCCAACCTCGAGCGGATGGCTTCGTTCGTTCATGATCTCCTCCGATATTCGTAGCGCAGCCGGGCGGCTGCTACGTCGTAACCGAAAACAAGCCAGGGCAGCAGCACCGGCAGGAGCGGCAGGGCCAGGGGCAAGTAGTCGTTCATGGTTCCTCCGATGGAGTCCCTTCCGGTAGTTGGGGGTCCGTCCCGCACCTACATAATAACAGTGTCCCAGAGTATTGCAACCTCGGGACAGGTGTGCGATCATACTTATGCAGGGACGCGGGACAAGAGGCTCGGACGCCAACCACTCGGAGGAAATCATGAAGTTAATCACCAAAGAAATCGGCCGGAAACTGGTCGACGCCTATCGGCATTCTGCCGACACCGGCGAAGGTGGCAAGGAGGTCCTGGCGAAGTTCTTCACGCCCTGGGCCGGCGCCACCTGGTACGTCACGGAGGGCTGGCCGCAGTACGAAGGCGAGCCGGTGGCCGAAAGCGCCCTGGACGCGATCGTGGATCCAAGCGCCTACGACTGGCACCTGTTCGGATTCGCCGACCTGGGCGACCGGACGATGGCGGAACTCGGTTACGTGATGCTCAGTGACCTCAAGGGCCTGAAAGGTCCGGTCGGGTTGCGGGTTGAGCGGGACCTCTACTACTCCGGAACGCTCGATGAAGTCCTGGAGGACTACGGGAGAAAGGCAGCATGAAGAAATTCCGCTTCATCGTCGACCCTGGCCACGCCTGGCTGGAGGTCCCGACGAAGGTCCTGGATCAAATGGACCTGACTTTCAAGATCTCGAAATACTCCTACCTGTCGCACGACGGCAGGCTGGCCTACCTGGAGGAGGATTGCGATATGTGCGTGTTCCTCCAGGCCTGGGCTAAAAAGCGCGGCTACGACGTCTCGGCCGAGCTCGCTTCGGAGTTGTTCGCGGACCACTACGAGACGGACTACCACGACGCCGCTGGCGCCCCGGAGTGCTTCGTGCGCTCCTTGCCAGGCTACGGCGACCCTGTTGGCTCATTCCACCGGAGGGCATCATGAGTCTTGATTTCAACCTGCGCGAGATACCCAATCATCGCGAAATGTGCTGGAACGGCGACAACCTGGCACCGATAACCCACAACCTGGTCTGGGCGACCATCGGCGTCGGCCTGGGAGCCATCACCGAGAAGAACCTGCCCGAGTGGCTGTTTCGGCTGGAGTTCCTGAATCGGATCGGCTGCGACCTGGGCAACCTTGACAAGCCGGCCCTCGAGGCCCATATCGGACTAAGCTGCAACGTCATCGACGAGAGCCGCGCCAAGTTCATCAAGCGCCACATAAAGGGCGTTGTGAGCGATATCGAGTGGGCGCAACGGCCCAAGCATTGAATTTTCACGCCCCGCTCCGGCGGGGCCTTTTTGCATCGGAGGAAAACATGGGAACAATTACCTGGCTACGGCCAAACCAGTCGCCAGTCGTCGAGGAGGCCACCAAGCCGCCCACGATGGACAAGCTGCGCGAGTACGTCGACGGATGGGTCGAGCTCGTGCGGGTCCTGGATCCGGACGACAAGCCGGCGCAGTTGATCGTCAACGAGGAGGGCGCCATCCAGGGCCTGGAGTTCAACGAGATAGGCACGAAGCACTACTCGAGATTCAGCGAAAAGAAGTGGGGCCGGCCTGCGCCGAGCCCAATCGTCGGAAACGCCGTGTTGCTCCAGGGCGCCGACGTGGAGCTCGACTAATGGGCGCCCGCACTGACCTGGCGAAATTCGAGGCCGTCCTGGCCTACGTTCGCGGCGGTAACGATACCGGCAACAGCCTGTACCAGGCGCTCGACAAGATGTTGATCGACCTGGACGGTGCCGAGCTCGACGAGGCGCTACTCACGCTCGACCTGGAGAAGCTGACGCCGTTCCTGGTCATCTGGCGCAAGTACCTGATCCAGGCGATCGCCGAATACGGCAGCGGCCCGGCGTTTTACTACATTCACGACAAACCGAAGGAGGTCGAGCCACTGTGATTCTCTGGCAAGTTGCGCACCCTGGCGGCGGGGTGCGCTTTTTTTCAAAGCTGACAATAGCCGAACAGCACGGCGAGGCGCATCGCGTCGACCTGGGAAGGACGCACACGAAAAGCCTAACCGTGAAAGACATTTGCGATCTAATTAACGAGCTCCTGGAGGACTATGAGCAGAGTAAAAATAACCGTATCCGTGCCGGCGGAGAAACTCGGCACGACACTCGAAATAATGGCAAAATACCAGATCCCCTGGACGACGATCAGGCCCGAAAAGGGCAGGAAGGTAAGTGTCGAACTTGCGGGTACAGTGTTCCGCCTGGCCGAGTCAGGTCACGCAGTTCGGGATATCTCCCGGCGTACCGGCGTATCTAAATCGACGGTAAGCCGGATTCACCGTGAGCCGGAAAAATACGGCGTCACGATCAACGTACTATCGGAGGAAAAATGACGATATTTAGCAAGGCGGAGAACCGCCAGGCGTTCCTGAAAATGGGCCTTATGGGCTTTGCCGGCGACGGCAAGACGTACACCGCGGCAAAGGTCGCGGTCGGCCTAATCAACTACATGCGCGAGCTCGAGATCGAGGGCGCCGACAGGCCGGTGATGTTTCTCGACACCGAAACCGGGTCCGATTGGGTCATGCCAATGTTTGAGGCAGACGGCATCGAGCTCCAGATTGCCAAGACCAGGGCATTCAAAAACCTGGTGCCGGCGGTCCAGGAGGCCGAGGATATCGGCGCGCTACTCATCATCGACTCGATCAGCCATTTCTGGAAGGAGCTCATGGAGAGCTATGCCGAGCGCAAGGGCCGCACCTACGGTTTGCAGTTCCAGGATTGGGCCTGGTTGAAAAAGGAATGGGGCCAGTTCACCGATATTTTCGTCAACAGCCGTTGCCATATTCTCATGTGCGGCCGTGCCGGCTACGAGTACGATTTTTTCGAGCAGGAGGGCGGCAAGAAAGAGCTCGAGAAGACCGGCATCAAAATGAAGGCCGAAACCGAGACAGGCTACGAGCCCTCGATCCTGGTCCTCATGGAGAAACACCGCGACATGAAGACGAGCAAGGTGTGGCGTACCGCTGCGGTGCTCAAGGATCGGGCGGCGATGATCGATGGCCAGTCGTTCGTGAACCCAGGCTTCGAGGATTTCCTGCCGCATATCAAGTACCTCAACCTGGGCGGCGAGCACGTCGGCGTTGATACCACCACCACCAGCGAGAGCATGGTCCCGAGCTCCGGCAAGCCGCAATGGCAGTACGACAAGGAGCAAAAGGAGATCGCGCTCGAGGAAATCACCGAGAAGATGAAGGAGCACCACCCATCGACGTCGGCCGCCGACAAGGCAGCGCGCGGCGACCTGCTCCAGGAGGTTTTCGGCACCAGGGCCTGGTCCAGGGTCACGGCATTAAAGCGCGACCAGGTAGAAGAAGGCCGCAACAAGATGTGGATAAAACTCGACGGCAACCCCTATGCGTTCGAGATCCCCGACGAGTTCGACGACGAAATTCCTTATGAGAAAGAGGAGCAGAAACAGGTAGACGCAAAGGAAGCGGACGCCGCATAATAGTCGGGATTCAAAACCCTTGCTTAGGCCCCTGATCGCTCCGGGGCCTTTTTTTTAGTACGCCACGCACTCCTCGCAGACGGTGCCGGCGAGGTTTTTCGCCAGGTGAGCTCGACGCACGGCCTGGAATTTTTCGCCGTTCCAGACGTCCATCCAGTGCTCCTCGTTCAGATCCCCGACCTGGAAGCGGCCATCCGCATCGAAGCAGCACAGGCTTACCTGGCCATCTGAGCGCACGTGCCCCTCGGTGAATGCGGACCAGCACGGCAGCGGCTGCACCAGGCCACCGATGCGGCCCTGGTTGCCGGCGGTCGGCCGGTAGCCGAGCTCCTCCTCGCGCTGAGTCGCCACGGCGCCCATTGAGTAAAGCGGCAGCCAGTAGTGCTCGTCGACGAACGGCACGATATGGTCCTCGACCAGGCGTTCCATTTTCTCCTGCTGCTCGCCGTCATACATGATCGACGAAGCGTACAGCTTGGTCGTGTAGCCGTTAGCCTCGCGGATCCGCCAGGCGACCTCGACATTTCGCAGCGCGTCCAGGTAGAGCTTCGGCTTGACGCCCATCACCCGCTCGAATTGTTCCAGGTCCGAGGCATTGATCGAGAATTTCAGCGAGTCCAGGCCGGCACCCATGAGGCCCTCGAGGACGTCATCGGTTGCCAGGCTGCCGTTCGTAGTCAGAAAAACGTAAGGCATTCCGAGCTCGTGTTTCAGGTAATCGCAGGCTGCGATCGTCAGGTCCGCCGCCATCAGCGATTCACCCAGGTAGAAAAGCCCGATCTCCTCGACGCCGTGCTCGTACATTTCCCTGGTTATCCGCTTGAAAAAATCGAGCTCCATGTCGTCCCTGGGCTTGGGCTGGCAGTCTCGCATCCGCAGCGCGCAGAAGCCGCAACGGTAGTTGCAGCGGCCGGTCAATTCGATTTTGACCGACGGCGGACAGGGCGGATCCGGCCGCAGGAACTCGGCCGGAATGTGCGTAATGTTATCGATACGATCCGTAATCGTCATTGTTGCTCCCACTGGTTAGTAAAATTATTGCGGCCCGACCAGGCCACCGTTCTCCATTTTGGCGCCGCTGCGGTAGTGCTTGTAGCCCTGGACCTGGAAATACTGCTCGATCAATCCGGTAAAGTCGTCCGTCAGGTAGGCAGCCAGGCTATAGCCCTTCGGCAAGAACAGTGGCTGCCCGGCCCTGGCAAGCGTCCAGCGACCGACCAGGAGCTCGTCCGTTGGCGTGTTGCCCCAATTCTTGACGTCGACGTCATAACAGGTGCGGCCGATATTCGCGTTTGTCGTGATCGGTACGGCATCCACCAGGTCGACCGCTGTGGCGCTGGTCGCATCCAGGACAATAAACTTGTAGCCGTTCGCCAGGGCGGCTCCGGTATTGCCGTACTCCTCCGGCGTGAAACCGCTCGTGTCCTCGATGGAAAACAACAGGCGCTCGAGCGTGCAGTTCTCGGCTGCCGTGTACTTTGCCACGGTCGCGCTGGCGCTGTTCTCGTGGTTGAAATTTTTATAGCCGGAGCCGTCGCCCACGTTGTCCAGGTAGACGTAAATCGAATCTTCCGGCAGTCGGTAAAAGTCACTCATTTTTTATCCCTCGAGTTAGCACGGTCCTCGAGTACCGCCAGGCGAGTTTCAGTCTGGACGATGTAGGCCGAGAGCCGTTCGCTTTGATTGGTGAGGGTTTTGGAGAGGCTACGGATATCCTGTCGGATGCCGTGGCCGAGCCAACCGACAACACCAGCCCAGGCACCGAAGGCCATAGCGACGGCGGCCGAAATAAGTTCTCCGAAACTAATGGTTTCCATTGCTCATCCTTCCGGGAAATTGTTCCCATTTTCCGGCCCTCATTCAAAAAAAAAAGGGCTTAGTCGTTATCGAAGCGGTGACACTTTACCTCGTCGAGTTTGAGTTTCTGTTCGCGGATCTCCTCCTCGAGGACCGCGGATCCGTCGCCCAGGTCCTTGAGCTCGAGCATGTCGTCCAGGGACTCCTCCTCCTCGTCGCACCACCACTCGTCGCGAAACGCCTGCTGCTGCGCCGTGATCGCCTCATATTGGGCCTGCTGCACGGTTTCCTGTTGTACGACGTCGTGCTCGTGGCCTGCCGGCGTCATCCAGCCGACCAGGTGCCAGCCGGCAATCGCGCCAGCGAGAGCACCAGGGATTGCGACGATCGAGAGTACCTTGCCAACCGTGAGCTCGACTTTCACGCCGCTTTCTCCTCGTCGTCTTCATCGTTCCAGGCGCCACACTTGCCGCATTGCTCGGGCGGCCGGCACTGGTCCGCAAAGTCGAGCACGCCACACTTGCACGTCGGGCAGAAGTTGACCTCGAGAATACCGATAAAGCCGTTCACGCCGCCCTCGGCGTCCATGTCGAATGTGCAGTCGCAGATTGAACAGACGCTCATTTCATCACCGACTTGACCGCCTGGGGGATATCCTTCACCAGGAAGCGGCCACCGAACCAGAAGCCCAGGATGATCTGCGCCATTACCCAGTATTGAGGCTGGATGTTTTGCGGCGGTGGCAGTTCCCAATAGCCGAACAGCGAGCCGATAACCGTGATCGTCACCCAGGGCCGGATTAGTCGATTGATACCATTCACCAGGCCATCGAGGAACGGCAGGCCGGAGTTCATCGGCTGATCGTGCTTGCGCGCCGAATCATAGGTTTTCTGGATAAACTCGTTGACCTCCTGGGTCATCTCGTGTTTTTTCGACTCGCCTGGTTTCCAGCGTTCGACGATATCGGCGATGCCGTTCGACATATCCGTGACGGCGCTCGCTGTCCCACCGAGGAAGAAATTTTTCAGCTTCGTTCCGAATCCCATAGCTACACAGCCTCCAGGCCTGGCACATAGATCGTGCGGCCGTCCTCACGTTTCGCCGTCAGTACCTGGCGCCTGGGCAGTTCCGCGATTCCCAGGTGGACCCATTGCCCGAACTCGTGGATTACCTGGTCGAACGCCAGGTCGAGCTCGAGGATCAGTTCCACGGTTTCGAATGGCGTCTGCCCGATGATATGGAAATCCGCGGCGCGACCGAAGCGGTGCGCGCTGGTTTCGGATCCGCCGATCAGGTGATTGAGCTCCGGCGGCCTGTAACCCGACGTTATGATGACCGGGCTATCGGCGGCCCTGCGAATTGGGTGCAGGTACAGCGTCACCAGGAGCGACAGGTTATCCAGGACCTCCTGGGTCGGCGACATATCAATGTCGTGCCTGGCCGCGGCCTCGCTGACCAGGAACTCCTCGAGCCTAAAGTGGTTACTGAGTTTCATAGGTAGTCACTCCCGATTGCCCTGGGGCTGAATTTCGCCTGGCGCGACTTGACCAGGATCTCGGGGTTCTCGTACAGGAACCGCGTCCTGGCATCCGAGCCGATGCGCGTCCACAGCTTGTCAAGGATCGCCCTGGCGAGCTCCGGATTCTGCTGCATCATAGCCTGAAATTGCGGCGATTTGACGTGCGGCGTTAGCACCTGCCAGCGCGCGTTGCCGACCGCCTTCGCGTAACCGCTGTATGTTTCATCGTCCAGCTTGACGTTCATCAGCGTGCGCCCTGGTTTGCCCTTGAACAGGCCCAGGCGCAGCATTGTCGAGGCGAGGATATCGTCGCGCTGTTGCGAGACATGGAACGGTGCGCCATAGGGTGCTGCCGTTTGCGGGATCGGCTCGCCGGCAACATCCAGCATTGCCTCGAGTTTCTGCCGCTGCCCAGGGACTCGAGACTGGATCCGATCGGCGATCGTCCTGGCCTCGCGTACATACGGATCGGCAGTCCAAACCGCTTGCCCGATCGCATTCGGCACGGCGAAGGATTGCGCCATGCGTGCCGCCCATCGGCCCATGTGCCGCTGTGGGTCGCTGATTGCCTCGGCGAAGTCGAACACGCCGGACAGGAATGTCTTGTCGCCCAGGTTGCTCATCAGCGAGCCCATAATCATTGCGTGCAGCTTGTCGAGCTCGCCGCCCTGGGCGTAGTGCGAGATCTCCACCGCGTCGGCCGACAGGCCGAGCAGCATTCCAACGGGCTCGAAGCGGTTGTACTTGATCCATTTGTCGCCGTGGCGGATCGAGTACGGCTGCCAGCCGGTGCGCTGCAATAGCCGTTTTTCTCGGAAGTCATCCGGACCCGCTCCGGACATTTGCCCGGCCGCGGTTGCCAGTCCGACCGCCAGGTAAACACCCGAGCCGACGATCCAGCGACCGGCCTGGATAGCCCGCTCGTTAGCACCATTCCTGCCGGCCATGTCGTCGCGAACCTTTTGGATTGCCATGCCGGCGCCTGGCGTGAAGCGGATCGCCTCCTTGAGGATATTCGAGGGCGTGCGGATAAACGGCGCGATGTACTTGCCAAACCTGGACTTAATCAGCGCCCGGTTCAGGGCCTTCATATTCGGGCCGAGCTCCGTCGTGAAGGTAAGCCTGCTGGCCTCATCCTTCGCCCGCTCGACGAGCTCCTTGTGCTCCTCGAGGTTCGCCATGATATCGGCGAAATTCTGCCTGACGTTGCCGCCCATGTCCTGGGCTTGCAGCATCGCGAGCTCGGACGCCTGGGAGTAATAGGCGATGCCCTTCCAGAACTCATCCTCCGCAACCAGGGCGCGACCAGGCAGCCGAATGATATCGCCAAGCACACCAGGGATCGCGACCCGGTGCTCGAGGACCTGGGTTTGATTCAGTTGTGGCTGGCCGGTGATGAAGGCGCGCTTGAACAGCTTCGCACCGAGTTTAATGCCGTGCAGGCCACCGACCCACCTGGCATTCGTTGCCCTGACGCTGCCACCAGGTAGCACACCGCCGACGGACCTGGACACATTCTCCAGGGTTTGGAAGGCATAGTTCGACAAGTTGTTGACGGCGTGCGTATTGAGCCCCGACAGGATCGAGTTCACCCAATACTCGTAGACCTTATCGAACATATCCGGTTTATGGAGTTTCCTGGTTTGGCCGGCGACCTCGCTGGCGTCCTCGGCCTCCGCGACCTGCCTGGCGAGCTCGACCACGCCCTGGCGGTTGCCGGTTGTCGAGCCTTTCAGCTTCACCGCTATGCCCTCGGGCAGAGATTCGAGGATTTTCTGCGCCGACAGGTTCGCCGCCTTGCCTTTCGCCAGGATATTGAGCGCCCTACCGGCCTCGGTCATGTAGCCGGCATAAGGTGCCTGGAGTACCGACAGCTTTTCGAACTGCGACAGGAAGATCGCCAGGTCATCATCGGAACCCGTAAGCGCCGCCTTTTCCGCGGCTTTTTGCGTTTCTGCCACGGCTGAGTTCAATATCATGCCGTAGGACTCGAGCTCGGCCGCATTTGCCGTGGCGCCCAGGCCGCGAGTTGTGAGCGCCTCGACCGTCTTCGCCGGATCTTTGGTGATGGCCTCGAGGGCCTCGGCCTCGGTTTCGTTCCAGGTTTTCGGATCTCGGCCGCTACGCTGTGCCGCGGTTTCCGGATCCGAGAACTGCATCAGGCGCTCGAGGATCTCGAACTCCTGGTCGTTCAGGGTTGCGAACTGTACGGGCGAATACGAGCCGCCGCCGGATTTCAGGCGTGGTCGGTTTTCGGGGGCTGGACGAGGACGAGGCTCTACGCCTGGGAGTTCACCCTGGATAGACGCTTGCGCTGTTGCGGCGCCCGCTGCGGCGGCGTCCGCTTGTCCGGCGGGATCTTGTGCAAGGACTCGACTATTGCCGTTGAGTAGCGCGTGTGCCGTTGCTCGCGGGACTCTAAGCGTTGCGCCGTCATGCTTCGTCACTCCGTTGCCGACCGTGTGCATCAGGTCGGCTCTCATCTTCTGGATCAGTATATCAGGCGATTCGAGTTCTGGTAAGTCCTTGAGGCTCGCAACCACGGCCGCCTTTTGGTAGCCCAGGCTATTGTCAATCAGCGTGAATTGCACCCTGGGATTGTCGGCATAAAACTCCATCAGTTGCTCGACCGTCTTGCGCGAGCCGATGGCGTTCGCCAGTACCCGGTTGACCGATACCGTGCGGCCCTCCTCGATGGCGCGGACTATGACACCGTTCCAGGCACCCGGATCCACGTCGTTAGCCACCAGGTCGCGATGCACGTACATGAAATCGACGTCGTTGCCGGTATCGAGCGCCTGGTTAATCTTTGTCTGCGCCGATTTGAAATTGCTCATGACCGAATCGAGCACGACTTTTGCCTCGACGCCGCCCTTGGAGTGCATGGCCTTGAGGGCGGTCGACTTGCCGACGCCGGATCCGCCGCCCAGGATCAGCACCGAGTCGGTGAAACCTGGGCCAGCCGGCTCGCCCATCATCGTGTGCGCCCGGTCCTTGATCCAGGCGCTGGAAACCTCGTGCGTGGCACCGCTCATGGTGCGATCGGCAACGTAGGGCCCGTAGAGCTCGCGGAACGCATCCACATTCTGCACCCGGCCGCCCTTGGTATCCTCCGGATCCTTGAGCTCGCTGTACTGCTTCACCAGGATAGTTTGGTGTGTGTCGAGCACCTGCCTGGCAAGGCGCAGTTGATGCCAGGCCGCCTCGTCATCGAGCCCGGTGTGGAACTCGATCGCCAGGTCGTTGATATGCTCGTCTTCGAGCAGCTTGCGGTATTGCCCCTGGAGTCCAGGCGGGAGCTCCGCCATAAACGCATCGAAGGCGCCGTTAGAATTAGTGGCGCGCAGCTTGTGTGCCGGCGTCGGAAACAGCGTCTTGAAGAAATCGCGGAACTCGCGGGCGTCCTTGTTTTTCAGGCTGTCGAAGTAGTAGCCACGTTCCGGCATGACCGGCAACGGCAGGCCGCGGCGTTGCAGCGCCCAATCGGTGAGGATCTCGGTAGTCTTGCCGACGGCATCCGTAAAGGGGTGGATCTCGTGATTGAACCGCTGCCATATGAAGGATGCCAGGTCCTCCTTGCCGGCCGTGTCGAGCATTCCCTGGAGCTCGGTAGCGAAGCCGGCGAAAGCCGCATCCATTCGATCAACCGGCACATATCGGCCCTTGACGTCATGCTCGCGCCTGATCTTGTCGGACTTCACTACGCCGGCAGTCAGGATCCGATTTAGTTCGGTGATGAACTCGCCCATTTCCTGGCCGCTGTTGATCGCGTAACGATTCGTCGCGTACTGCCAGGCTTTGTCGATGTTCTCCAGGCTGCGAGTAGCGGCCTCGGCGCCGGTGGCCTCCAGGTTGGCAGCCTTTGTTTCGCTGCCAGCGGCATCCAGGACACCGCCAAGCGTGCGGCTCATCGTCCGCATATTTCGCATCATGCCGGACTGGTAGGGATCCTGGGGATCGATACTGGCCTGGCCGGTGAATAGGTCCTGCTGGTTGGGATCGGTGTAGCCGCGCAGGTTGTCCTCGCGCACGTCGTCCCTGGTTATCAGGTCCTCACTAAACTCGCCAAACATGCCTGGCTGAATCTCGTAGCCCAGGCCGCGGATGACCTCGACGTGGATCGCGTCCTCGGCATCCCAGAAATGCCAGTTGCCGGCCGGATCCTTCCAGTAGCGCAAGCCGTTATCCACGGCCCACTTATCCGGATAGTCCGAGCGCTTGCTGTCGATGCCCTGCACAAATCGGCGGATCTCCTGCTTGTTCGGGTTTGTCATGACGTCGATGCGCCTCGGGATATAAGGCTCCGCCCTGGGGTTTGGCGATATCGGCATGATCTTGAGCTTGCCGATCGACGGCGATGCCTCGATAACCTGGTCGAAGTCCTCGAGGCGCAGGAGTGGCGGTTTCGGCCCGCTCATCGAGCCCCAGGCTTTCACCATTGCGTTGTACGTGCGCTGGCGCATTTTCGCGCTGCCAGGATAGCTGCCGCTCGAGTTCAGGCGCATGTTGTCCCTGGTATCGAAGAATTTCGCCGCGGACGCCAGGGGATTCGCGAGCACGCGATCCATGTAGTCGTCGTAGGCTTCGCCGCCCTCCTCATCCCAGGTGATGGCCTCGACCGCCTCGACAACCTCGGCCGGGAATTTCTCCAGGAGCTCGTCGCGGTTGGTGTCGGTGTCTTCGATGATGTCGTGCAAGGTGCCCACCAGGCGCTCGTTCTGGTCGCGACCGGCCTGGCCGACGCGCTGCACGTGCGGAAAGTACGGTTCGCCCTGGAGATCCTTTTGCCCGGCATGGCGCTCTCGAGCCAATGCCTGGGCCTGGTAGTCGAGAGCCGAGTCCTTGCGCAGCATGAGAATTTGATCCGGATCGTCGTTGATGCCGAGATCCACCCAACCCTCGGAGTCCAGGCGCTCGGTGATGTCCTCGATACTTTCGCGGTTTTCAATCAGCCCGCTCCAGCCGGTTTCCTTATCGGGGCCGAACTCGCTCCACAGGTAGTCGGCATCCCTGGCGATCCACATGATGTCGGAGCTCGGGCGGCCCTCGAGCTCTTTGCGGAGCTCCGGTGTTAGCTTGTCGCCGTCGACCCATCCGCGCTCGATTTCCTCCTCGACAACCTCCATTGCCGACACACCCGAGGCCGGCCCGCCCTCGAAACCAGGTGCGCGATAGCCGCGGCCGGCGTGAGGTTTGAGATCGGCAACCGATGCCTGGGCGCCGACGCCGGCGGTCGTGCTCGGTTTCTCCAGGTGCTTCGCCGCATTGGCGAGCATGGCCTGCAAGTCCTTTTTCGTAAACTTGACGTTGAAATGGTTCTGTCTGAGCCATTCGCGGATCCGTGCCAGGATGCGGTCGATTAGCGGGTGCGTGATGCCACGCTCCGCCATGTTGGCAACGATCTCGGAGGCCAGCACCGCATCGGGAACCGGTTGCCCACCTGGTCCCGCGTACTTATCCGATAGCGTCGTTGCGAGTTTTGTTATATCTGCATCCTTGCCCACCAGATTTAGAACCTGGCGCTGCACTTTTGCCCAGGCCTCGGCGCCGAGCATCCGCTCCATGCCGAAATGGCCCACGGCCTCGTGTGCCAGGACCCGCACAGCGTCCGCCTGGGTGTCGAATTTGTCGGCGATGAGGTACACGGTATCGCCCCACCGGTAGCCGTTGACCCTCGAGGGCGCCGCACCGTAGGTGTTCTCGTGAGCCACCAGGAGCCGGTTCGGCAGGTTCCGCCAGTTCGACACTACCTTGATATTCGGACCAGAGCGCCAGCGCCGGGTGATCGGGTCGATGGCCTTATGCACGCCCTCAACCAGGCGGTTCTCGTGCTGTGCCTGCTCTCGTTGCGCCTTCGTGGGCTTCTGGGCTTTCCTGGCGGGTCCGTAGTCATAGCCAACACTGGCCGCCTTAGCCAGGCCGAGCTCGTTAGTCAGGATCTGCTCCGCCGACAGTTTTTCGCCGCCAAACATGCCCTGTTGCCTGGTGTCGCCCTCACGTTGCGCGGTTTCTGCATACGATCGCAGCTTCGAGCCGATTGCAGCGCGGGACCTGGAACCTGCGAAAAACGCGATCGTGGCGTCCTGGAGTGGCGTCCTGGAGCCGAATGCGTCCGTCTGTCGTAGTAGCTCCTTGACGGTTTGCTTGTTTCTACGGGCGTCTGAGACAGCCTGGGCGGCTTCCGCGAGAGCCGTACCAATGTCGTATTCGGGTGCCACGGCGCCGTCGGCGACCCTGGAGCGGAGCTCTGCCAGGTACGGCGCGGCATCGATCAGGCCGCCAGTAATGGCTCGGGCGTTATCGTCCGTCGACTCCAGCATCCGCGAAAGGCCAGGCAGTTCTCCATCCTTTCCATAGGCAGTTGAAAGCAGGGCGCCTTGAATCCGGCGGATCCCCACCTGGCTAATACGGCCGCGTTCGTCGGTGAGCTCGTTACGCTCCGTTGCCGGCACGGTTGCCAGGAACGAGCGTACAAAGTCGGTGTTTTTTGCCAGGTCCAGGTCGCCGCCCTGGTACTTCTCGAGCACCTGGCGATCCATGCTGCGCGCATCGGCCCTGGCCTGCTCGGCTGGACTGAATCCGAGCGTCGGCGGTTGATTCGCCTCCAGCGTGAATTTCTGCCGGTCGACCTCGGTAGTCCTGCGGCTTACCAGGACAGGTTTTTCAAAGCCTTTCAGATCTAACCCGAGCTCTTGCAGATATGCCTTGTACGCCTGCACATTCTCCGGGTGAGACTCGTAGACCTGGCGCAGCGCCATTGTCCGGGCGTTGCCGGACTCGACCACGTTGTCAGGGCCGACGATCGGCGCACCATAGGCGGCCTCGGCACTCGGACCCAGGCGGCGCGGTTCCAGGTTCTGCGCAATATCGTTAATCTGCAATACCGACGCATCGCGATCGCGGTCCCTGGGCTGGAGCTCGGCCGGGTAGCCCTCGAGGTCCGAGGTCAGGAGATCATCGAGCTCGACGAGCTCCGACTGCGCCTGGATTTGCGTGCCCTCGCCGGTTGATATCGTGTTCAGTTCGCCGAGCGGCCGGGTGCGCACGGCTGGCGGTGCGGGTGTTCCACGTGAAACGTCGCGAGTTTCTGCCAGGGTTTCGATAAGCCTGTCTTTCTTTCCCTGGGGCTGTGGTGTCTTGCCGCCCTGGATCAGGCCACCGGAGAGCGCCGCCAGGGGCAGCACGCCAAAGCCTCGTTTGGTTGCCTCGAGCGGATCCTCGCCGGTAATGACGGCCTCGAGCGGTTCCTCGGCGAGCTCTGTCACGCCCTCGGATACGCCAGTGATGGCCCGCGAGCGCAAGCCGCCACCGGCTTTACCGAAAATGCGGTACAGCGGCAAGGCGTTCAGTACGCCGGTGCCCGCCGTCATTGACAGGCCCTCGCGCAGCGCCTGGTCCTCATCGACGCCCTCTGCCAGGCGCGACGTATAAGTGCCACCGAATCCTTCCTGGAGGCCGCCAACGGTGCCGCCAACGGCTGCCGAGGCGAGCGGTCCCGCACCCAGGCCGCCAGTTACTGCACCGGCTGCGAGCGCCGGCGCCATGCTCGTCAAGACTTCCGCGGATCCACTGAGCCACCATTCGGGCCTGGTCATGAGCTCCGGATCGAAGCCGCCCTCCTCCGGGAAAAACTCCTGCGCCAGGCTGGCCTCCGGCATGTTTCGCTGCTGTACGTCGCGGCCGTAGTCCATCGCCGACTGGCCAAAGCCCTCGGCACCCAGGGCATGACTGACGCCGCCGACGGTTGCTGCTACGTTACCCGCACCGCGCTTGACGCCTCGAGCGACGTCGGAATACCACGGCAGGGTGTTGTAAGTTTGTTCGTAGAGGCGCTCCGCGGTTTCCTCGTCGACACCGGCCTTGGTTGCCGCGCCCATCCAGTCCCGTTTTTGTGGCCCCTGGGTAAAAATACCAGGTTGGCCGTAGGCTTTTTCGTACAGCCCACGCGCCCGATCGAGGCTTACGCCGGGGATGACTCCCTGGGCTGCCGAGTAGAATCGATCAAAAGCTGGAACGGCCATCTATTCATTGGTTCCCAAACATTTGAGTTGCGGGCCTGTTGAGATAGTCCAGGGTATTGCCTAACCAGTCATCCCGGATCGGCGCGATCATGTTTTGCGGGGCGCCGAGGCGACCGTTGCGCTGATACGGGGTAGGTGCCTGCATTTCTGGCAATAGGCCGGGGATCTGCGCAGGCCCTCCTGGTTGCGGCGCCGGTTGTTGGTCGCCACCGCCAAGGGCTGCCGTGATTGCTGCCAGGGCTGCCGCATCCGGATCCGCGTCCGGACCTCCGCCGCCTCCTTGTCCGAACCCGCCGTACAGGCTGGCAAGACTCGAGGAGTTCATCGATTCATAGGTTTCCAAGGCCTTTTTCGCCACGCCGGCATCGTCAAGATCCGGATTCGCACGCCTGACGCGATCCTCGATCTCGTCCAGGTTTGAGGTCCTCGCCTCCTGGCTTTGCCGGTTGAGCTCGGTACGCTGATTCGTTGACGCCAGCCACCGCTGTTGCGCGATCTCTGCCGCCTTTTGGGCGTCTTCTCGGGCCTCCGTACGCAGTAGCGTCCGGTCTTCCCTGGCTGCCTTGGCCTCATCGCGTCGAGCCTCGAACGACTTCTCAGCGAGTGCCATGCGGTCTTTAGCCTGTTGCCTGGCGAATGCCTGGTTTTCAATCGAGCGCATATCTGAGGCCGAGCCGAGCATTGCGCCACCCATCGCCGAGCCAAAGCCTGGCGTGAAGCCTTGCGGCGTCTGCTGGCCCTGCTGGAGCATATGCGCCGCCAGGTTCATAAGGCCGGCCTGGCGCTTGTTGCTGTCGCCGCCGGAGTTGACCAGCTTGTCCAGGTAGCCCTGCATCCTGCCATCGCGGGCAAAAAAGCCGGGCTGCTGTTGTGGGGCCTGGCCGTAGCCCTGGCCGCCGCTTCTGCCGCCGCCGAAATTCGTAAACATGCGCCTTCCTCCACTCGTTGATGCACCGCTGCCTGTTGCGGTGCTTGCGCCAGGTCCAAGGCCTGCACCAGCGGCACCTGCGCCGCCTGCGCCCAGGACGCCAGCCGTATTGCCGAGCGCCGCCGTACTTGCACCCGGTAATGCGCTGCCCATTGCGCCGCCGGAAATTACGCCGGCAGAGTTGCCCAGGACCGCGCCCTGGCCGAGCCCGGCCGTACTGCCGAGCGCCTGGCCCGAAGCGGCTGCACCGGGTCCGGATGCAGCACCTGCGCCACCGCCTGCCGCGCCACCAGCCAATCCGCCGAGCGCCTGGCCACCGTAAAACGCGCCGATGATCTGCGAAATGGCGTGCGCGTCCTGCCTGGGACCTATGTTAATGCCGGCATCCGAGGCCGATTGCCATTCCTTCTGGGTAGGCCCGCCGGTCCAGTCACTGATTGCCTCGTCGTCGCGGCCCAGGACCTTGTTAAAAACGGCCGTATTGATTGGATCGAAGCTGCCGGTGACAAAGCGCCAGGGCTGGTCTTTCGCCATGTCGAGCCAGCCGCCGGCCCGGTGCTTGATGAAGTCCCAATTATCGCTTGCCCAGGACATGATCTACTGCCCGCCGTAGTACATGGCCGCCGCCATTGCTCCGGTGCCAGCGAGGTCCATCCACGGATTGCCGCCGGCACCTTGCATTGTTTGCGTGCCGCCTAAGCCGCCAGCGCCGGACAGTATTCCGGAGAGCCAGTCCTGCATTTGATACGGTTGATTCGCGTTGTAGTCCCACCTGGACATGGCATCCTGTAGTCCGAGGTTCTCGTTGGCGCTGACGAAATCGCCGTAGCCTCCGAGCATGTCCGCCGGCACCATTCCGGTTTGAATCGCGCCAGGCATCATCTGTCCACCTGTTGCCATGTCGGCCGATTGCTGGCCCATGAAGCCTTGTCCCAAAGAGCCCAGGCCAAGAGACTGATCGCGGTAGCGATCGAGCCCCGACTGCTGCGCCATATCTGTCTCCAGTCCCAGACCCGCGCCAAAGCGGGACGCATCGAGCCCCATGCCCTGGTTCTGCAAACCCATGCCGGAATACTGAGCGCCGAGGCCACCTGCCAGGCCGGCCGCGGCATCCCTGGAGCCCATCGCCCGGTTATATTCGCCGAGCGTTGCCTGGGTGCCGGCGTTAGTAATGTCGCGCATCACACGCGGCACGATGCGATTCAGGTCCTTAATTTCGCCGGTTGCGTTGTTGCTGCCCGCCGTCCTCGAGCGCAGCGCCGGCATAATGTCTTCTTTGAGGGCGTCGAGCGTCGGTTGAGCTCCCGCCCTGGTTGCGGCCTGCGCCGCGGAATAGTCCGGCTGACCGGACAGCATGGAGTTGATCGCCTGGGTCGGATCGTTTGCGAAACCGCTTGCACCGGCGCCGGGCTGCCAGTTCGATTGCCAGTTGAAATTCTGGTCCTGGATCTGGTTTTGCGGTCCCTGGAACATGCCCTGTAGATTGCCGAGCATCATCGGATTGATCGCCTGGTTCGCGCCAGCCGCGGATCCGCCTCGAGATAGGAAGTTAGTCGCGTTCGCCATCGAGGAGAAGTCAGGCAGTCCGCCTTGTCCGCCAGGAGCTCCTCCTGGTTGTCCAGGCTGTCCGCCCATGCCGCCCATCATGCCGCCGCTGTAGACCTGGGCATTATTCAGTTGCGGCAGGTTCGGGTAATTCTGCGCCATGAAGTCGTTTACGTTGCCATTCATGCCCGAGGCCCGCCAGGCGTCGTTTGCTTCCTGGTGTTGCGCCATAGCCTGCGGGCTGTTGCCGTAAGGCTGGCCCATCTGGCCGATCGAGCCCGGTGTCGGCACCTGGCCGGAGTTATACGCGGTTGCGCCAGGCATAAAGCCGCCCTGCGATGGCTGCCCTGGTTGTGGCGTGAAGCCCGGCGGACCACCGCTCGGACCCTGTACCGGCGTGCCGCCGTACCACTGGTTAATCGACTGCCGGCTCGGATCCCATCCGGCTTGTTGCGCCAGGTCGTACTGCTGACCAGGACCAGGTGCATTTCCGTGCAGGTTGGGCAGGCTCTGAGGGCTGCCTGGGTAGTAGTTTTGCGGGCCGCCGTAATTGGCGTTGCCGAAGTTCTGGCCGAAAACGCCGCCCATGTAATCCATACCGTACTGGTGCGGAGCCAGTTGCTCCGGCTGTGGCCTGGTGAAGGTTTCGCCAGGGAAGTAGTCGGGCCCGCCGCCGCGGGTCAGGGCCGCCGAATCACCGTAATTCTGTAGCAGGTGTGGCTGGACTCCCGCCCAGGGTTCGCTCGACTGTACCGTTGTTCCGCCGCCGCCGCTCATTCGTCAAATCCTTTGTTAGGATCGCACGCTGTTCGGCTTTCCAGCCGTGTTGCTGCGCGACCATCCAACCTTTGCGACCTATCCCGGCTATGGCATCGCAACCTCGATCGACAGCCCACTCCTCGAGGGACTCGAGCATGTCGAAAATCCATCCCCTGGTCGCGCCGTTTACTCCCGCGAGCACGATCAGATTTAATACATCTTTCCGAGGATACCGCACTTGCTCTACGATCGCGCAACCCTTGAGCTCGTCGTCCACGATCGCCGCGAACATCGCGACTCTGCCAAGTAGTAACAGCTTGAGCAGATCGTCCGCGTCCATTGCGCCGTGATACCTCATTGCGCTTTGGATGGGCGTGTGCAGTTCCTGCCAAACCTCCTGCACCAGTTGAACCGGCACATTCCTGATTTCGACCATAGTCCACTCCCGTTGCGCTGGATTGTAGCCGATTACACCGGCACGCGCATGTGAATAACCCCCTCCAGGGCGCCGGTATCGTAGGTCGAGCTCCGGTCGGATCCGTCATTGAGCACCGGATCCGTGAGGATATAGCCCGCGCTGTAGTCAGATACCGACTTGTTGAAGTGTTGGCTGTTGTCGTTGTCGTTGACGTAAGTCGCCTCGTTAAAGGCCTGCCACTTATTGCCGGCGCCAGCCGACGGCAGGGTCGCCCGATCCACGGCCGCGCTGATTGATTGCCCGCCAGTCATCCAGGAGGGCGTCCACAGCCCAGGAACCGACGGCGGCCTGGCGTTTAGCTGGATGAGCCCATTGTCGAACTCGAACAGATAGCCGTAGGTGCCGAAATCCGCGGTCTTCCAGGAGGCCGAGCCTTTCCAGTCGTTGCCGTCCGGATCGTAATTTGTCCAGAAGTCCCTCGCCGTAATGGGATTGCCGAGGTTTATCAGTTCCTCGCTAATCATGACCGGCTTATCATGCGAGCCCATTTCCGGCTGTGGCGCGCAGTTGTCCATGCACCAGGAGAGCAATGAATAAAACCGCACATACGCCGCATCCAGGTCCGTCATGGCAGCATAGTCGGCGGTATCGCTGCCGGTTTGCTCGCGCACCCTGGCCTGGTTGAGCCATAGGCAAGGGTAGTGGTTGTGGCTGTCGGCGCTGCCCTTCAAAAACGGCCGATTGACCCCGATATAGAGCGCCAGTTTCTCCAGGTTAGAAGCATTGTAATTGTTCGCGTTGCGGCCGTGGCCGGTCGTGTAGTAGCCAGTCTCGTCAACATGCGAGCAGAACCCCATCTTCTCGTCGAACCATTCGAAGTGAATGCCATCGTAGGCGCTAACCCAATCGGTGATACCGTACGGAATAAGTGCCCGAACAGCGGTTTCGCTGCCGTTTTTGGCGAGCGTGTTGCCGCTGGCCATGTTGCAGTAGATGCCAACCTTGAAGCCGTAATTCGCCTCCTGGATCCCGGCATAGCTATCGAGAAAAGAAATAACGCCGGCGTGCCAATCCGAGTCGTTACCCTGGCCGGACGTGCGCCCGCCGTTGTCATACTCAAACGCGACTACCGTGTCGCCGGCGTTGATCGTAAACCTGGGCGAGCCGCTGAATTTAATCTGGTCCGTGGTGCCGTTGATGACCTGGTGGCCGATGATATCGTCGCTCGTGCCGTTCGTTCGGTTGCCCTTCAAAACGGAGGCATCCATTCGCTCGCTGGACGGCGTGTAGCCGTCCGCATCCGGCGTGCCGCTAAAATACGAGCTCGCATCCGACCAGGTTGGGATCTGGAACTCGTTTTGATTGATAACCGAGGAGATCTCGTTCTGGTAGCGGTTCGGCACTGACAGGCCGTTCTGGTTAAATACGCGGAGCGTGTCCTGCATGATGCTGAGTCGGAAGTCCTTCGCGCTGTTGATGCCTGGGTCGATCTCGTTGTTAAAGTCGCTCCATATGTCAAAGATCATTGCCGCCACGGCCGAGTGAACGATCGGCAGCGCCTGCCAGTTATAGCGCAGCGTATAGGCCTGGTTCCGCCGCCAGTAGTTGCCGCCGCCATCGAAGACATACGCATCGAAGCCCTCGCCAGTCGGATCGTTGTAGAGCAGGTCCTCGAACGGCGCGCCCAGGGCCGAGTTCGGTTTGTCGTCGATATGGATGCCGTGGATATCAATGTGCGGGACGTGGTGGATCTTCGTGTTCAGCGCATGAAAGGCCGAAAATTCCGCATGTTTCGTTTGCCGCTGGCCCTCGGTGTTGAATGCCAGCATCTGGTGAACCGCCCAATTCTTGGCGGCAAAGTTGTGATTAAACGGCTCCTGGGTGCGTCGGCTTGAGCCGTTGCCGATCGCAAAGCCACAGGTGACGAGCGGAAAATTGGCAATAACGGGAGCACCTGGCACGCTCAAGTCCGCCGGATGCGGGACCATGCTCAAGGCCTGGGTTTTCGCGATGATGTTCCTGGCAGGACCGCCGCCGGTTTCTGCGACCGCGTTCGCCAGCAAACCCGGACCAAAGATTGCGACCACATCTGCCGATGCAGATCCGCCACGCTCGAGATCCTCGGCCTCCAGGTACGTTACACAGGCGTTAGCTGACCCGCGATTAGCCACTCGTCTTTGTTGATATAAATGCACGTCACCGCCGCGTATTGCTTCTCAAAGGATTTTGTTTCTGGCGTGCGAATTGTCACGCCGGCGCTTGCCGTTAGCCTGGACGCACCCGATCCCCATTGCACCAGGGAAACCTGGTCGCCGAGCCCCCAGGGTGCCAGGTCCGAGCTCGCCAGGAATACCGCGCACGAGGCCGAATGATTGATACGCACGAAACCGCCCAGGGCATCGTCCGCATGGAGGATCCCGGTCGACGTGTTGCTGATCTCACGAATGACCCACTTGTCAGGCTCGAGCACCACGGCCGCCGCCAGGCGCACAATCTCACGGCCGACGTATTCCGGGATCTCCTCGAGGCTGTTAGGCGGCGGTGCCGGCGTAAAACTTTCGCGGCTCATCGGTAGCCCTCGGGGTTGAACTCAATGTCATAGCCGAAGATCCGCCAGGCATTGGATCCGGTGTAGCGGAAGCGGATATCGAATAGCCTGGCAGAAAGCCGGAAATCGAGCTTGTAGTCGGTGCCGATCGTGAACGTCTTGTACGAGCTCCAGGAGACAGCCGCATCGAAGCTATTGCGCGTGCCGATCCGGACCTCGAAGGTATCGCCGGCGGTGCCGTCGACGTGCGGAAAGACACTCAGCACCCGTTTGAACAGGCTAATATCACCAACCAGGGGCAGGTGCGAGCGTTCCAGGTAAGTCGACATGCCAACACCATCGAACTGTTCCGTATCGTCGTCCTGGTAGGCCTTGAGCCCATCGCCACGGCCGAAGATAACGTACTGCTTGCTCGCATTGGCTTGTTGCTCGTCGAACTCCCTGGCGATGCTGGCGAAGGTTTCTGTAGCGCCGTCAAAGGTGGTTGCGCTTGCCGCCGGCAGTAAGCCAGTGATGGCCGCCGCCATCGGGTTTCCCAGGGCCCGCGGATAGACGTTATTTTCTTGCCAGTTCCACACCAGGGCCTGCTCCGGGAAGTCCTGGCCGGGCTCCGGATAGCAGAAGATCATCTCCCGATTTCGGTAGTCCGCGACCACGTAGGACCGCTTATAGTTGTCCGAATCGATGCGATTAAAGAGCCAGCGCCTGGCCTTACGCTCCAGGACAGATTCGGCGCCGTTGCCGTCGTGGACTACGACGTCGTGGTCGGTTACGACGAAGTGCATATTCTTGAACGGTTTCGCGCAGTTCTCGGTAAGCATCCCCACTTGTGAGAATATCTGCCGGAAGTTGAACACATTCGAGCCGCCTACGTGCTCCATCGCCCAGGTGTGTTGCTGTTTGTAGACAATGTTCGCATTTCGCAGCGGCAGGCAGTCGACCAGGTTGTCGTAGGTTTGGCCGAGCTCGGTGCGACCACTGTCGTTCTGCGGGTCCGTGTAGTCCCAGGTCGTGGGCAGGTTGCCAGCCAGGCTCGACTCGGACCAGCGAATCAGGCGCCGATTGAATCCCGAGCCCTCGTCGATGCGCAGCGCCACCAGGAAGTCACGGAACGGGCGGATGACCTCGCACTTCGTACTCGCCGGCCAGCCACCAGTGCCATCCAGGCCTGCAACCTTGTTCGCCAGCCCAGGATCCCAGGACTGCGGATCCAGCACGCCCTCGGTAAATACCAGGTAGCCGTGGAAAAAGCCGCCGTTGTAGGCCAGGTCCGCGGTCGCCGAGTAGCTGATCGTCGAGATCTTCGTATGCGTGGTGCCGTCGGTGCCGTAGATGTCGCCCAGGTTGGCGTACACGTAGAACACCGTCGCACCGTCGGTAAGCATGGTGATGTAGTTTGCCGTCGCCGACAGGTCGCCGAGCACCTGGGAATAGCCCTTGATCTTCTCGGCCGCGCCGTCGCGGTAGCGCACGTTGAGCGAGTCCGTCATGACACCGGCCTCGAGTTTCCATTCCGGGGTATCGAGGAAGGTTCCGAGCGCCAGGTTATCGGCGGAGAATTTCATTAGCTGATCTTGCGGAGTTTAATGTGCGTGCCGGCCTTAATGGTATTGGTGCTGGCATCGCTGCCCGAGATTGCCACGTGAGCGCTCGCGGTAAGCGTTGCGTGTGTCTGGATGAAACCGCGGTAGTCCAGGGTATCGAAGCCGCTCGAGGCGCCGTAGCCAATATCGAGGGTCACGGCGGCACCGTCGGCCTTTGGCGAGGCATCGGTGCCCGAGCCGACGCCCATATGAGTTCCGCCCTGGGGCGCGTTGTCGAACTCCCACCGCAGGCTGGTAACAGTGCTGCCAAAGTCCGCGATCATGGTTCCCTCGATCGCATACCAGGACGCGGGCAGTAGTGTCCAGGCAAGCCCCGTCACAACCGCCGGCGTCGACGTTGCTACTATGCCGACGTCGCTCGTCAGGACAACCTCCACTCCGACCACGAGCGCCAGGCTTGCGCTGCTCGCCTTGCCGTCGAGTTGTGCCTGGATATCGCTGGTAACGTCGTTCACATAGCCGAGCTCGGCCGTGGTGACACCCGCAGCACCGAGGCCGTCGACCAGGTTGATATCGCCGGCAGACGCCGACACGGCGCCATCGATCTTTGGAAACGTGCGTTGCAGGCAGGCCTTAAGCAGGCGGATATGGTCGTCCGCGGTACTGAGTTGATCCGCGCCGTCGGGGTTGGTTACTACCAGGGCGTCAATATAGGTTGCGGTTTCGAGAGCCATTATTTCATCCTCATGCCCAAGTCGACGATTGATCTACGACAAGAGTCCAGTTAGCTGATGCGTTCCCGACCGCGGACCAGTCATCGCCGGCATCGCCCGTAAGGGTCCAGGCCGGTGCTGTACTGATCGTTGCCGCGTATTGTGCCACAGCCAGGGCCTGCACGGCAGTCGCAACCGTTCTGGGAACACCAGTAATTGTCGCCGCGAACTCGGAGATCGCCAGGGCCTGGCTGGTAGCCTGCACCACCCGATCCAGGGCAAACGAGATAACCGCCTGGTTTTGCGTGAACGCCAGGGCCTGGGCGGTCGCATCCAGGCCGCGCTCACGATTGACAGTGACGGCCGCCTCGGTGATTGCCAGGGCCTGGGCGGTCGCAGCAATTTGCAGCCCAGGAACAACGGCAGCCGCTTGCTCGACGAAGGCCAGCGCCTGGGTGACAGTCGCCAGGGTGCGAGTGCGGTTTGCCGTTAGCGCGTTCTCCGTGATTATGAGCGCCTGGGCACTTGCCGCCACGGTGCGATCGATAACGACTGCCGCTTTTTCCCAGGTCCAGGCGAGCAGGTGCGATTCGATCATCTGGCCATCGGTGCGCGCCTCGGATTCGAATACCGCATACAGGTTGATGCTGGTACTGGCCGTAGTCGTGGCAATCTCCTGCATTAGCAGGCACACCGGACGATCTGCGCCGTTTTGCAGTTCCTTCATGCCGCTGGCGACGTCAGATCCTTCGCCGGCGATCCTGCTCGCGCCGTTGTAGAGGTAGCGGTGCCATTGCTCAAAGTTAGAGTTTGAGTCCATGACGTGCGAGCAGCCGACAAACCACTTGCGAGCGGCGGTCGCGCCGGTCAGGAACGGATTCGAAACCGACGTATATTCGGTATCCGCAGCCGCCACCGAAACCGTGGCCGAGCCGCGCTTGGCGAAGTATTGCTCGAAGGCGTTCAGGCGCAGCGCAAAGATCGTCGAACGGTGCGAGCTCCACTGGTTCGCCGTGCTGCTGTTCGTCTGGAACGCCACCTGGGCCGTGATGCTTGTCCCAGGGTTTGGCACGTACAGGAAGGATCCGACCTGGTACTCGTCGCGGCTGTCCTCGGACTCGAGCTCATTAAACAGGCCCTCGGCGGCGCCGGCCATCTCCAGGCGCCAGCGCAGCCTCACGCCGGACGCATTGGCGCTGCCCTGGGTGTGAATAAATACCGCGTAATCGCTGGTTCCGTCGCCAATGATGACGGACGCACCGGCGCGCCAGAATGAATTATTAAGGCCGAACGTATTCGTACTTCGGGAGTAGGCATAGTCGGCACTCGCCAGGTCGTCCAGCTTGATCGCCATACCGTGCCAGGCGATCGCTCGCATCGTCACCGCTGCCGTGCTGACGTTGCCGCCCTGGCCCTCGAGGTCGGTGCTGACCGTGGGCGTCAAAACCTTTTCAATATAGAAGTAGTGATGCCCGATAATCGACGACGTGTTCCTGGGCTCGTAGCGCATGAGCGTCTCGGATCCGGACGCAATGCCGGCGCCGTCGAGCCGGAACTGGAAGTCGTTGACCGACGTCGAGGATCCCATGAGCAGATCCTGGATGATGTAGATATAGTTCGCGCTGGCGTCGAGGTTTGCCGCCACGATCTCGTGACCGCTTAGAGCAGCGAGGCCAACAGTCGCGGCGGACATCCGCTTTTCGAACTCAGCGACCCAATGGCCTACCTCGGCCATATCAGACCTCGATGATCGCCCAGACTATCGAGTTCGTTTGCCACTCGCCGTCGGGCTGCACATAGTCGTACCGTAACTCGAGCCGCATTCCCTCCTGGGGCCGGAGCTCGACATATATTTTATATTTGAAGTCCTGCGAGGGCGGGTTGTCGATATCGCCCATCGCCCGGCCCTGGCGGATGCTGTTCTTGATGAAGGTGCCCATGTTGTCATAGGCGGCATCGAACGCCCGGCGCCGGTTGACGTATTCCTGGGGCGCGTCCTGGGCCGTGCCCTTTAGCAGGTTCCGGCGCTGTACGCGGAACGGCACGTCACGATCCGTTTAATGAGTGAGGAACAGCACCGATTCTCGCGGTCTTCGCAATCACCCGGCGGCCAGCCCATCGGACTTCGGGCTCGCCCTCGACCGGGTTGCCATCGGTGCCGCGCCAGCCTATGTGACACTCGTCGCCGTTGGTGCAGCGAATAACCAGGACGTGCTTATTTTTCATAACCGACTCGATCCTCTTGCCGGCCAGGCTCAGAGTAATTTCAGGCAAGGGTGAACACTCCCGAGGCGTTCCAGGTAATTACCAGGTCGCCCGTTGTCATGTCGAACGCACCGCCGAGATCGACGCTAAACATTGCCGCCTTTGACAGGTGCGAGTTGTTGTAGCCAACGCCCCAAGCGGCGGCCCCTGGATTCGAAGCGTTTTGCGACCACTGTATGTCAGAGAGGTCATAAGTGCAGGTCGCGCCCGATCGAGCCCAAGGGTCGGCGCCAGAAGCGGAAATTCCATCCGCGACGTAGTTGCCGCCGGCGGTCACGTCGAGCGCCGCCAGGTTGGTCGTGCGCAAAGCCGACCAGGCAGGATCTGCCACAGCCGCGGTTTGCGTGGTGTCGGTAATGAGGGCTACGAAGCACGTCGCACTGGACAGGTGGTGCTGCGCATCGCCGAAGTCCTCTTTGAATTGGTTATAAACAACTACATCGCCCTGGGCCATGACTTACTCCTAAATGAAAGGCATTAGAGATCCGCTGGATTCACGTCGACCGGCGTGGCGACGTAGCGAACGGTAATTGCGGTTCTCCCGCTTCTCCCACTTACGAGCATCTGCGGCAGCAACCTCGCCGCCGACGGT
>PJEL010001156.1_pt1 | contig 27931 bp, 20 predicted proteins | sample 1853271 | NCBI WGS metagenome assembly PJEL01 (sample SAMN08108733, study PRJNA415343) | Invertebrate metagenome, whole genome shotgun sequencing project. | host: Globobulimina | place: Sweden: Gullmar Fjord | collected 2015-08 | reverse complement strand
GCATGAAGTTTTTCGTTGTTGATCTTTGAGTTTTTTATTATCCCATGTTTGCGCACGCTTACATGATGAGAAGGTAGTTGACCGTGAAGTCAGTAATTAGGGCAGGTAATGGAGTATGTCGATACTAATGAGAAAGCACTAAAGTTTTGTACCCTACGGCCGAAAAAGACCTAAATGTAAGTAAAATTTGTAAAAACTTACGTTATTTATAAAAAATACCCGAAAGGGTCTTGCTTTTGTGTTTGTAGGGTCGTTTTATAGTGAACGCTTATCGACTAAAACAAAAATAACATTGATCTCAAAGGATGATCTATGCCGAAGAAGCCATTTACTCCCGAAGAAGTCGCTGCACAATGCCAGCGAATTATGGACAGTGCATCACAGGTGATGGCCGATGTTGGCTTTCATCATTTGTCTATGCGCAAGCTAGCGACTCAGTTAGGGATGACTGCGAGCAATATCTATAATTATTTTCCTAATAAAGAAATCCTTTTTATTCAGACTCGCCTACGCGGTTTTGATATGTTCTTTACGCAAATGAATGAAAAAATGGGCGATGCGGTAAATGCAGAACAAGCATTGCAGCAATTTGCTCGTCTGCTCATCAGTTTTGCTCAGCAAGATCCAGGTTATTACCAGCTGATGTTTCAGCCACCGCGATTGAACTTAGAAGAATCGCAACAGCTAGACCAAGAATTAGAAATGCAATTAGCGCGTTTGGTAGAAGAGTGGCAGCGCCATTTGATGACGTTAATTATTGATGCGATTCCAACCATGTCTGAACAGAGCGAAAATCGTCAGAAGCAAATCGCTTTATTTTTTACTGCTTCTATTCATGGCTTGGTCGATGTGTACCATTATCGCGCATTATCTACGCTGATGGCTTCGGTTGAACTTATTCCTGAAGAGGTCGTTGAGTGCCATATTAAATGGTTATTAAGTGCAGTTACGCAACAGGCAGAGCAAGTGGTATAAGGCTTTGCAACGTATTGTATTTTTATTATTGAGGTTCTTTGTCTTCAAGTTTGTAGACGAAGGCTAGAATCTCAGCAATGGTTAAGTACAGTGCTTGCGGAATTTCATCTCCAAGCTCAAGTTTGCTTAACCACTGAGTGAGTTCTGCATTTTCATAAATAGGCACTTTGGCTTGTAATGCTAGCTGAATGATTGCTTGAGCAAGTTCGTCATCCCCTTTTGCCGCCAATGTTGGTGCTTTTTCACCGTCGTAACTTAGGGCTATGGCTTTGTTTGCCTTCAATAAGCTTTCTGGTATTTCTTCTGTGTATTCTTTTTTCATACGTATTCCGTTGCTCAGCGAATTTAGACAAAAGGGTTAGGTCTTAACATCGATTAATCGCTGTTGAATATTGTGTTTTCGTTTTTCTAAGGTGCCGTGTCGAGACTGAATGTCGCTAACAATGATGCCTTGTTCGGTTAGGCGCTGACGCAGTGGTTGAATGTGTTGTGATAGCTGATGCAAAGAAGAGGCTGACTCAGACCAAAACGTCGTGCTGCATTCATTGTCCATTAAACAAATTTCAATCCCCAGCTTGCCTAATGTCGGCAAATCAAAATGCAAGTTAACAAACCAGTGTTGTTTTTGATTACCGCCGTCATCTGTTCGTTCTTCTTTATCCAAGAAAAACTCGATCAGCTGCAGTTGCTGTTGATGATTAATTAATAGCGGTATCCACTGCTGATTCTGCGGCTGGGTATTCAAATTATTATTTTGATTGCCATCTGCCGATTGCATTTGCTGTATTTGCTCGCGCTCGATATGGCCTAATAAATTCTGCAAGTTTCTTATTAATGTACTGTCATTTCCCATTCTTTCGAGCCAGTTAAGAGGAATGCGACCGCCGTTATTAGCAGACTCTGCTTGGTTGGCGAGTGAGTGTCCTATAAGTATCTGGCTCAGTGCTAACTTATTGTTTGAACTGGGGTTTTGCAATAATGGCATATGCAATAACGCCTCTAGGCTCATGGGGGTATTGTTCAGTAAAGGATTTTGCCATTGTGCGCTTGTGACGCTTTGCGGAGCGATGGTTATAGCAGGCGCAGAGACAGCACCTTTCGCTTTTATTAGCTGAGATAAAACCTGCTGGCTATTATCTGATAATGTTTTGGCTGTTTTTTTAACGATGCTTGCAAGATTAATTTTAGACTCAGGTTGTGGTGCGCTAGTGGGCTCTTTTACGGGCATTGCCAGTGCACTTTTTTGCAAAGCTTGTAATTGCTGGAATATATTATTGGCTGTTTTTTTGTTGGGTAAATTAACGGCTTGCTGAGCAGCCTCGCGCAGCTGGGCTTCTGCGCGGATGCCTGCATTGTCGAGCGCATTACGTAATCCGGTACTGCTGCTGATGTCTTGATTTTTTGGCAGTTGCTGTACCCAGCTTTTAAGTTGTTCTACTGTTGAGCTAAGGGATGTATTGAGTTGCGAAGCATTGATTAAAGCGGCATTTTTACTCAGCATAACCTCACGGCTATGTATGTTGGCTTTGCCTTGTTGCTGATAGAGCTGATTGGCCAGAGACTGCTGATTGGTTAGAGGCTGCTGGCTGCTTGGTTTTTGATCAGTGAGTGCTGCGCTCGCTATTTGTACAGTTGCAGTTTGTCCTTCGAGCAAAGAAGCAGCGGGTTTAGAATTGCTTTCTAGTGCACTGAGTGGGCGTTGTATTATTTGGCTCAGTTGCTTAATTAGATTTGGTAAATCTTGTTGCTGAATGTGTGGAATGCGATCGGCTAGCAGTTGCTGTGCCAGTGCAGCAGCGTGTAATGATGGTGATTGCAGTGGAGACGATTGCGTGAGAGGTTGCTGCGCCGTATTGATGATTTTTAACTCTGGCCCAGGTAAAACTTTTACCTCTAATTGGCGACCTTTTTGAAAGTCATCAGTGCTGATGGTTTCAAGTTGTTGCTGCCCCACTTTTAGCACAACTTTATATTCTTGCTGCACGCTGTTTTGAGTATTGGCAGAACGGGCCATTGTGCTGGATTCTGTTCTGGAGGGCTCTGCTTTGGAGGGCTCTGCTTTGGAGGGTTCTGTTTTGGAGAGCCCTGTTTTGGAAGGTTTGATCGGCGTGGATGATACTACCTCAGCTCGCAATACTGTTCCCGAGGTATTGTCTGTGGTGGCAGATACCTTGATCAGTTTTGGGTTAATGAGCGGAATTCTATCCATCGTTAAGGCACTTTATTGTTAAGTAACATATTGATTATAGAGAGTTAATTAGCTCCAAATCGGATAATAATGGGTCTAATAATGACTATTTCACACTAACCACCGACCTATATCAATCTTGAGGTTTACATTTAGTATCTGCGCGCCTTTAAACTGTTTATAATGCAGCACATTAGCTTAATTGCTTAGTCCATTATTTAACGTATTAAATTAGCACATTAAACAGCCCACAGACTAGGAATTGTATGACCTGCTCAGCTCAAGTCGATGAATCAAAAAGATTTACGACCCACTGTGATCTATCTATCCATAATGTGAGCTGCGAGCGAGACGATCGCATTCTGTTTGAAAACCTCAATTTAGCCGTAAAAAAAGGCGATCTTATTCAGCTGGTCGGACCTAATGGTGCGGGTAAAACCACCTTGCTGCGTTTAATGGCGGGCCTTAATCAGGACTTCTCAGGTGACGTCTGTTGGTTTAATGAAAATATCCAATCTTGCTTTCAAGACTACGCGCATCAGCGTTTGTACATTGGGCATTTGTCCGCGATTAAGAAAGTACTGACGCCGCTCGAGAATTTACGCTGGTTTGTTAGCAGCTGGCCAGAAGTGAAAGAAGAAGATCTTTGGCAAGCATTAGCCGAGGTAACGCTTGCAGGCTACGAAGATGTGCCTTGTCAGCAATTATCAGCAGGGCAGCAGCGCCGAGTTGCCTTGGCGCGCTTATTAGTGACGCCAACGCCTCTTTGGATTTTAGATGAGCCTTTTACCGCCCTGGATAAAGAGGGCGTGGCTTGGTTAGAGCAACAGCTTGCCCTGCATGTTGAACGTGGAGGCTCTGTTTTGATTACTAGCCACCATGCTTTGAGTGACATTCCAGCATTGCGTCAAATCGAATTGGGGATGCACAAATGAGTTTGGTCACTGCAACCATAAAGCGAGATTTGGTCATTGCTGCTCGAAACCCTGGCGAATGGCTCAATCCATTGATGTTCTTCTTGATGGTTCTGGCGTTATTTCCTTTGGCCGTCGACCCTGATCCTAAATTTTTATCCAAAATTGCCGCTGGTGTTGTGTGGGTTGCTGCACTCCTTGCAACATTATTATCACTTGATGCGCTTTTTAAAGCCGATGTTGAAGATGGCACCTTAGAACAATGGTTAGCCTCCGGTGAATCTTTGTATGCGATGGCTCTAGGCAAGGTGTTTGTGCATTGGTGTATTAGCGGATTACCTTTAACACTGGTTGCTCCTTTACTCGCGTTGATGATGAATTTGCCAGAAGATGCTTATAGCGCGCTATTTTTTAGCTTGTTATTAGGCACACCTATTTTAAGTCTACTTGGCGCAGTCGGCGCGGCTTTAACCGCTGGTGTTCGCAGTGGTGGCTTGCTTTTAAGTCTGGTTATTTTGCCTCTTTACATTCCTATACTCATCTTTGGTGCCAGTGCGGTATATCATGCAGGCATTGAAATGGAATACGCAGGGCAATTAGGCTTTTTAGCATCGTTTTTATGTATTTCGATGACTCTGGCACCTTTTGCTGTGGCAGGTGCATTACGATTGAATCTTTCTCGGTAACAATAGCTATTTTGGTCAGCTATTAAATATAAGCATGAATTTAGGTAATTAGATTATGTGGGAAGCGTTAAAGCGACTGTATCACCGAATGGGGTCGCCAAAATGGTTTTACGAAATTTCAGCACGTTGGTTGCCTTGGTTTGCAATCCCTGCGGCGCTTTGCTTAACCGTTGCCACGGTTTGGGGCTTGGCGTTTGCGCCAGCCGATTATCAGCAAGGTAATAGCTTCCGTATTATTTATATACATGTGCCTGCCGCGATTCTTGCCCAAAGTGCTTATGCCATGATGGCGATTGCGGGAGCGATCTTCCTTATTTGGCGGATGAAAATGGCTGCTTGGGTCGCTGCGTCTATTGCGCCAATCGGTGCAAGTTTTTGTTTTATCGCTCTCATTACTGGTGCCATTTGGGGAAAACCGACCTGGGGAACTTGGTGGGTTTGGGATGCGCGTTTAACCTCTATGTTGTTATTGCTGTTTTTATATTTTGGTGTGATGGCACTGCAGAAAGCAATGGATACCGAAGAGACGTCTGCTAAAGCAGGGGCTATTTTGTCGTTAGTTGGGCTCGTGAATATTCCGATTATTAAGTATTCGGTTGAATGGTGGAATACTCTGCACCAGCCCGCAACGTTAAAATTAACCGAAGAATCTACCATGGCAATGGAGATGTTAATTCCTTTGCTGATTATGATTGTTGGTTTTTATTTATTATTCGCCACCTTAATTTTTATGCGCACTCGCAATAACGTATTGTGGCATGAGCGTAAGAAAAACTGGGTGAAAAAGCTCATACAGGCAGAGGCAGAGAAATAAGATGTTTTTTGACAGCTTTGCAGAATTTTTAGCCATGGGTAAACACGGTTTTTATGTGTGGCTTTGTTACGGCATTACCGCCTTGGTTATTGTGGCAAATATACTGGCACCTATGCGCCAGCGTAAGAAATTGATTGAACAACAGACGCGCCTTCAGCGTCGGGAGAAGCAAAATGCATCCGAAGCGTAAAAATCGACTGATTCTAATTTTATTTATGGTGGTTGGCTTAGGCTCAGCAGTGGGTCTAATGATGTATTCCTTAAGCCAGAACATTGATTTATTCATGACCCCGACACAAATTGCTAACGGCGAAGTTCGCCAAGGGCAAACTATTCGAGCAGGCGGCTTGGTGGTTGCTGGTAGCGTTATTCGCAGTGATGATGGCCTAAACGTTAGTTTTGATATTACCGATGGTGCGGTAAACGTTACCGTTGAGTATGAAGGCATTCTTCCAGATTTGTTTCGTGAAGGTCAGGGTATTGTGGCTATGGGGAAGGTGGATTCACGTAAAGTGATGATCGCTTCTGAAGTTTTGGCGAAACACGATGAAGAATATATGCCGCCGGAAGTGCAGCACGCATTAGATTCAGCGCACAAAGATGGCGTTGAAAAAATGCAAAAAGATGCGGAAGAGAATGCACAAAAAGATGCACAACAATCAACCTACGAGAAGCAGTACTAGAAATGGCAGCTGAATACGGACACATAGCACTTCTTATTGCCCTCGCATTTGCGTGTGTGCAATCTGTTGTTCCCTTAATCGGGGCGCAAACCAATCGTGAATGGTTGATGCAGTACGCAAGACCGATGGCTTTAGGTCAGGCGGTTTTCTTAAGTATCAGTTTTGCCGCATTAACTTACTGTTTTGTGGTTGATGATTTTTCAGTCGCTTATGTGGCCAATAACAGTAATAGCCTATTACCAACGCCTTTTAAAGTCAGTGCGGTATGGGGCGCTCACGAAGGGTCATTATTACTTTGGGTATTGATGCTCGGACTTTGGGGGGCGGCGGTTGCTTTGTTTAGCCGAAGCTTGCCATTAGATATGGTGGCGCGTGTTATCGCTGTTATGGGCATGGTCGGTGTTGGTTTTACCTTGTTCACCTTATTCACATCCAATCCATTTGATCGCAGCTTACCGTCAATTCCGATGGATGGCGCTGATTTAAATCCGCTATTGCAAGATTTTGGTTTGATCGTACATCCACCAACCTTGTATATGGGCTATGTGGGTTTTTCAGTGGCTTTTGCTTTTGCTATCGCCGCATTATTAGGTGGGCGTTTGGATGCGGCTTGGGCGCGCTGGTCACGTCCCTGGACAACCGCCGCTTGGGTATTCTTAACGTTGGGTATCGCCTTGGGTAGCTGGTGGGCTTATTACGAGCTTGGCTGGGGCGGCTGGTGGTTTTGGGATCCAGTCGAAAATGCTTCATTTATGCCTTGGTTAGTCGGTACCGCTTTGATTCACTCGTTAGCGGTAACAGAAAAGCGTGGGGTATTTAAAAGCTGGACCGTGTTATTAGCGATCTTTGCCTTCTCTTTGAGTTTATTAGGCACTTTCTTAGTACGTTCTGGGGTATTAACATCGGTACACGCGTTTGCTTCCGATCCTGAACGAGGGGTCTTTATTCTTATTTTACTCGGCTTATGTGTGGGCGGTTCATTAACGGTGTATGCGTTAAAAGCACCGACGGTATCTTCTGCCGGTAAATTTAAATTGCTGTCTCGAGAAAGCTTTTTATTAGCCAATAATGCTTTACTCATCGTAGCAACATTGACGATTTTATTGGGTACCTTGTATCCGTTAATTGTTGACTTCATTAGCGGTGAAAAGTTATCAGTCGGCTCTGCTTGGTTTAATACCATGTTTGTTCCTCTTGCGGCCGCGTTAACGTCGTTAGCCGGTATTGGTGCGATGTCGCGCTGGAAAACGATGTCGGGTAAATTATTACTGGCACAAATTGCAGGGTCTATAGTCTTAGCCATTTTTGTTGCGGCGGTATTCCCATTGGTTTATGCCGGTGAAATGAACTTCAAAGTAGCAGTAGGTATGTTTGTAGCGACCTTGTTGATCGCAACGACACTACGCGATGTTTGGACAAAGTCAAAAGGTCAGTTGAGCCGCTTGTCGAAATTAAGCTTGAGCTATTGGGGCATGGTTATCGCTCACTTAGGTGTTGCGATTACCGTTATAGGCATTACCGTTGTTAGTAATTTCAGTGTTGAAAAAGCGTTGAAAATGTATCCAGGAGAAACCGCAACGGTCTCGGGTTATGATTTTAAATTTGCTCAAGTTGGAACAATGAAAGGGCCTAACTACAGTGCGCACGTAGGGGTGTTTGAAATATCTAAGCAAGGTGAATTAGTCGCAACTCTAAATGCAGAAAAGCGTCGTTATAAAGTCAAAGGTTCCATGATGACAGAAGCGGCGATTGATGCCGGTTTATTCCGTGATTTATATGTCTCTATGGGTGAGCCATTAGAAGATGGTGCCTGGGCAATGCGCTTACAAGTGAAAGCCTTTATGCGCTGGGTCTGGTTGGGTTCAATCTTTATGGCGCTAGGTGGTTTGTTAGCGATTTTAGATAAGCGCTATCGTATACGTGCTAAAAACGCTTAGACCTTTAGCTTATAGAAGAATGGAATTGGATTGTTAATATGAATCGTTTGATGTTGTTTATACCGCTGATCATTTTCGCTGTGATGGCAGCTTTTTTAGGTGGCGGTATTGGCCGTGAAAATAAAGATGCACTGCCTTCGCCTTTGATTGATAAACCGTTTCCGCAGTTTATTTTGCAACAGGTCGAAGCCGAAAAGCAGTTAACTCAAACCGACTTGCAAGGGAAACCTATGTTGGTCAACGTTTGGGCCACTTGGTGTCCTACGTGCAAAGCAGAGCATCAATTTTTGAATACTCTAGCGGCACAAGGTATTCGTATTATTGGCATCAACTATAAAGATGATGATGAAGCCGCAAAGGTATGGCTGCGAGATTATGGCAATCCTTACGAGTTTAATATCAGCGACCCGAAAGGCAAGCTTGGTTTAGAACTTGGCGTTTACGGCGCGCCAGAAACCTTTTTTGTGGATGGTGATGGCATTATTCGAGCGAAACATATTGGTGACTTAAATCACAGCGTTTGGCAAAAATACAAAGATGTATTTCAGCAAATGAAAACTCATGTGGAAGGGGAATAAGCCATGAAATTTATTCTCTCATTGATGCTTTCGTTATTTGCATTAACCTCTCATGCCGTGGTTGACGGTCATAAATACCCCTTCGATAACGATGTCGATAAAGAGCGTTTTGAAATATTAGCAGAAGAGCTGCGTTGCCCTAAATGCCAAAACCAAAACTTAGCCGATTCCAATGCTCCTGTAGCATCAGACTTGCGCGATAAAGTGTATGAGCTAATGCAAGAAGGGCAGACTGATGATGAAATCGTTGGTTATTTAGTCGATCGTTATGGGGATTTTGTTCGCTACAATCCACCGGTCCAAAAAAATACATTTTTCTTATGGTTTGCTCCGGGGATTATGGTTTTAATCGCTTTGGGCATGATTATCAGCCTAACGCGCGGTAGCAAAAAAGAGCCGACTTTGAGTGATGAAGAACAAGCCAAGTTAGCTAAGTTACAAGCCGCTAGAAAACAGCAAGATGGCGGCCAGCATAAAAATCAGGCTGATAATTCAGTCGAGAATAGTGAGAAACGAGATTCATGATTATTACTCTAGTTTTATTATTAATTACTCTAGGCTTTGTAGTGTGGCCTGCATTTTCTCATCGCAATCTTAAAATAAGTCGAGAAGCAGAAAATTTACGGTTATATGAACAGCGTAAGCAAGAAATAGCGGAAGCGAATTATACGGATGAAGAGCGTGAGCAAATGTTGCTTGAGCTAGACCTTGAACTCGTTTCTTCTGATTCTGATAGCGTAAGTGGTGGTGATGTTTCACCAAAAACTAAAATTCTTTCGGCCTTTGCCATCTTTATTCTAATGGTGTCGAGTGTTCTATTTCTTTATCAAGACATGGGAGCGCAAGATGAGATTGTAGCGACTCAGTTATTAACGAAAATGAGCACGGCTAAATTAACGGCGGAAGAGCAAGCTACTTTAAAAGATAGCTTACGCAAAGCCTCTATTAGCAAGCCTAAAAATGGTGAGTGGTTGTATTTGTATGCGCGCATGTTGTATGCCGATGGCGAATATATAGAAGGCGTTGCAATCTTCGAGAAAATTCTTGAAAGCATTCCAGAAGAAGCCGCGGCGGATAGATCGGCAACGCTTGTACAGATTGCTCAAGGTAAATTTTATATTGCTGAGCAAGTTGCTTCCCCTGAAATGTTAGCCATTATCGAAAAAGCACTGGCGATAGACCCTAATAATTCTCAAGCATTAGGACTGGCTGGTATTATGGCATTTGAACTTAATCGTTTGGAAGATGCTTTCGAATACTGGAAATCGCTTTGGTTTAACATGTCTGGTAGCCCAGAAGCGGGTGCTATAGAGCAAGGTATTCAACGCATTGCTGTTCTATTAGAAGAGCAGGGTAAAGCGGTGGATTTATCTTGGATGAAGCGTGCTGAAATTAAAGTGCGTGTTTCAATTTCTGATGATCTTAAAGCACAGTTAGAAGAAGGTGATGCGGTATTTATTTTAGCGAAAGCAATCAGTGGCCCAGTGATGCCTTTAGCGGCCGTTAGATTGATGGCGAAGGATTTACCCTTAGAAGTCTCGCTTAATGATAGCCAAGGCATGGTACCTGGATTAGCATTAAGTAAGTTTGAAGAGGTGCAGGTTATTGCTCGTGTTGCCAAAGGTGGTCAGCCGATGGCCAGCGCAGGAGATCTTCAAGGAATTGTATCGCCTGTCATGGTCAAGGATGATGGTACGGTGACATTGGTGATTGATCAGATAGTTGAATAAAAAATAGCGCTCAGTTATTACAAAAAGGCCGCGATGTCCTTGAATCAGTTCAGTACATCACGGCCTTTTTTGTGGCATATTCTAAAATGCTATCGGCTAACGACAATTACCATTTCGCATAATGGTCTTCGGCAAAACCCCAAACACCTTTTAAATGTATAATTTCACCATTCAATAATATGTCGCCATAAAAACGGCCAAAATGTTGAGTGAAATTAGACGCCGCAATAACCATGTTGATTTTTTCTTTGCGCTGTCCTGCAGGTTCAAAATGCAAGTTGATGATGCCATCGTTAGAACGCATCGTCCAAGCATGATCTGGGTGATTGCGATCAAATTGAAAATCAACCATATCAATTTTGTGAAGTGTGCCATCAAGCCAAAGGCCATTTTCAGTAAACCCTGTTTCGTTTACGCCAGCGGCTAGGTTAAATCCTAAGCGACGGCCATCAGGCAGTTTACAAGATAGGCTGCCCCAATTCCAAGACGTTTCACGGCGCATATAGCCCGCAGACCAATCAACCGATGCGAGTGCTTCGACTTCCTCTAGATCAAAACTTTCAGCTCCCCAGCGAACGCTACCATTGCATATGAGCGCGGTGGATTTTTGTGTGAAAACCCAACCGTTGTAACCTGCACGCGTACATACCGCAAGCGGGTTGAAATTCGCGGATTCGTCGATAACGGCATCCAGCTTGAAACCGGATTTTAGGTTAACTTCTACAGAGCGTAAACGCGGAGTGGATGTCGCTTTGATAACGACTTTATTGCCCGCTTTTTCGAACTGAGCAATACCTTCATTGGGTTTTAAATCAATATGAGTTTTATGCGCTAGTGGCTGAATGAAACTGAATTCTTCAAACTTTTTCGTTTCAGGTTGGTAGGCATAAACAAAGCAATTGCTCGCAATTTTAAGATCAACAATCGCGATGCCTATGATCAGCTCTGGGCTAGTGAAACCAATGAATTGAAATTGGTTGAACTTGAAACGCTTAGCTAAATTCCCAAGGCGTTTGTCCATAGTATTGCGCAGATCGAAGTCCATGTGATTAATCTTGACAATGCTCTTGGGGAAAACCCCATAGCTTGGCTGGCCGTCTTGATTAATCAATAACTCATTTGCCATTCTGAACTCCTTGCTGGCCGTAAACTTTTACAACATGAATTATTATTCTGTCAGATAGGTGAATAATTTACCATGTCAAAGTTCGCCTAAGATCGGGCTAAATGAGTAGGTTGGGCTAAGATGTTACCAATTGAATGCTTGACGCAAAGAGGCAAGGGTATCTTGGTCGGCTTTGAAGCGCATTTTCAAGTACACACCTTTTGCGGTGTAATTGGCGGCTGAGAAGTCGTTATCCACAAAACCTTCAAAGTTATAGCCGATGCTTGCCCATACGTTTTTAACAGGGCGAATACCAACGGATAAACCATAGCTATTTTGCTGCTGTGCACCACTGCTGATTAATTCACGAGCATGAGCACCAATGTCCCAACGTTCGTTCAGGTTATGGCGTAGCTCGCCTGCAAGGTAGTGAACAGTGGCTTTATAGTCTTCATTAGCGTATTGATCTAATACATTCTTGAAACCGTATTGTGCCGCTAACTGATTACGTTGATTAAACATCCAGTTCAAGTGAGCATTATTAATAATGCGACGGCTTCTGCTGTCATCATCTGATTCGCCAGTAGAAGATTTATCTTGAACCCAGCGTGTTTGTAATAACAAAGCGAACGGTTGCTTACGTGGACGAATAGCAAAATCGAGAGTCGCATCAAAAGTTTGTTCATAAGCAGGTTGTGATGCCTGCTTATAGAAATCCATACTACCGCCAATCGCCATTGAACTGTCTAGTGGGTGGTAAAGGCTTGTACGTGCACTGTGAGTATTACTATTAACCGACATGCGACGCTCTAAGCGGTTAGTCCACTGCCATTGTTCTGAACGATAACCCCAGCCAGTACTGATGGCATTAAAATCTTCACTGGTTGTTTGCTCGCTAGGCTGAGCTTGCTCTAGATTTTTACTCTGATTAAAACCAAAGCTAACCAACCAGTGTTCATCAACTTTCCAGTCGTGGCTTAAGCCAGATTCTGAATACAAACGATAGCCATCGTTTTGTGTTTCTTGCACCAAAGACTGCTCAACTTGTCCGCCTTGCCAAGGTTGCGTTCTTAAACCCATTGCCGTTCTTTCTAAATTATTAGCATTAAATGAACGCTCATAATCTGCGAAAGTTGTTAGCGAATCCGTCCAGCGATATTCCGCTCCCAGTTTAATACGATCGTTATCTTCGCTGCGTTCTGTGATATCGGTTGTGCCAGTAACGTTGACGCGGAAGTCTTGGCTGAATACGGGTGCACTTGCACCAAGGCTTAGTTCGTCAACAAAGTTAATGCCTTCATCTGTTTCTTGCATGTTTGATAGCAGTCCTGCATTAACCGAGCTGCTATCTGAAAAGTTGTGCGTCCAATTAACCGAGCCTTGCTGTTTGTCGAGCCCAGAAGAAATTTGAGTTTGATAAAGGCTATCAATCTCTAGCTGGTCTTGCTCAGTGATGTAAATTTTTGCGTTAACCCCAGTACTTTGCTGATCAAGGTCTGCTTGGTTTTGCTGATCTAAGCCAAACTCTTCATCGACGCGTTGCGTATAAGCGGTAATTTCAGTACCTGAGGTACGAAGCTTGGCTTCTAGTTTTTTAGCGCTCGCATTTTTAGTATTCGCTGCACTGGTGCCAGAGGTTGAGCTGGCATTACCACGGGGACGAGTTTGGGCAACCTCAGCCGAAAGCGTAAGAGGGCCTAACTCGAGTGTTGCATCAATGGCATTTAATTGATTGCCTTGCTGATCTTTGTCTTCATCAATAAGGGTAATACCTGTTTTAAGCGTATCATCCAGCAGTTTTAATCCTGCACGACCACCGATTAGGTGTCCGCCATTAACGTCTTCAGTTTCGTAATCGGCAACAATATAGTTAGGGTTGAAGGCGTTGTCAGTGAAAGCGATAGGGCTCTTAAAGTACAAGCTACCATCGTTGTAATCTAGGCTGTAATCAAGATTACGCTTCAGTGTTTTAGTTGAAAGAATAACCTGATTATTTAAACGATCACGAGTTTCAATGCGAATAGTTTCAGAGTTAGCAACAATGAATTTATTGTTTAATTTATATAGGCCCGAGGTGCCGTTACCTTGAATTTCATCACGTACAAACGAAGAATCAGTTTCACTGGCAAAACCAGAAAGTTCAATTAAGTCATTTTGATAAACAACTTGTGCGCCCGTTAGGTTACGCACATAACGTGATAGCTCAGTTTTGTCTAAGCCTGTATTCATATCACCATACAGTGCGTAGAAGCGATCTTTTTCAATTTTTACATACAGCTTATCGCCACTGCTTGCATCTTGGCCTTGTTGGCTCGCATCGGCATATAGCGTGTAATATTCACCCGGTTGTATCAAGGTTGCAAAGGGCGTTGTTTCTTCTTTTTCAGAATCATACGCTGCGGTAACCAAGTAATCACCAGAGATCTGACCTTTGGTATAAAATGCCAAGCGACCTTCGTGATAAATACCTTCATCGACTAAGCCATTCGACTTTTGATCGGCATTGTTAGTAGCAGAGTTCGCACCAATGGTTAAATCACCTAAGCCTACTAAAATCCAATCACGTGGTGCTGGTTTGAGCCAAGAGCGTATTTTGTCACTTAAGCCATTGCTGTGATTAAACGTTAAGGTCAATTCGCCCGTTTGAGTTGTTGGTTGCAGTCTAATGAATGCAATACCATCACCTTCAACACGATAGCTTAATTTATTCGTATCGTTGAGTGGATTAATGTCATATTCATTGCGTTGTAAAAGCTGAAAAGGATCAGAGATCTGAATTTCACCTTGTGTATTTTTACGAACGGAATAGCCATTTTTATCTTTAAATCGAACCGCAATAATAGGCACTTGAATACCGTCGGCAACCAAGTTACTCATTTCTGGCACAATTTCAGCTTTTGCAGGCGCGCCAGAGAAATAAACACTGTGCGCTACGTAATCAATAACGTTGTCATCACGGTCTAATATTTCGGCTACAAATTTGTTTTCGCCTTCTTCAATATTAATACCACGCCATTCACTCACGGATATTGCTTTGCCCTTTGCGCGTTTAATCCCTTCAAAATAAATGCTGTGAACAGGCACGCCATTTAACGTTAAGCGTACGCGATTATTTTTAGGGTGCTGGACTAAAATGTTCGTTGCAGAAATATCCGAGCTGTAACCTTCTGGAGGCCAAACCCAATTGCTTTCAGCGCTTTTATTAGCGAACCAAGCATCATTAATAGTGGGTTGTTGCTTTATCACAATTTGGTCTTCAGGATTGCCCGCTGCGGTAGCTTGGTTAATATCCAAACCTGGAATTAATGTTTGTGTCTTAGCCACCTGTACATCAATGTCGATGCTGGCCAGAGCGACATTAGGCGTCGCTTTTAAGACACGTACTTCAACTCGTCTATTTTTAGCACGACCTTCCTGTGTTGCGTTGGACGCAAGTGGTATCGATTTTCCACGGCCCGCAACTGTAATATTTTCAATCGGCAAACCAATTTGTTCAGATATATATTGTGCGACAGAGGCTGCGCGAGCTTCAGAAAGCGCTTGGTTATCTGAGTAGAGATTATGGCTGCGTTCAGCAATACGCACATTGTCGGTATGCCCAACCACTGAAATTTCTAAATCTTGTAAGCCATCAAGTGCATTAATAACATCGGACAGATTGTTTTTATCTTGTACGGTTAATACATCGGATAAAGATTCAAATTTAGGGTTTTTCAATGGATCAGCATTACCGTCAGCTGGCGGCAGGAATAGCTTCACGCGAGTTTCAGCCGCGGGTGTTTTATCTTTTAAGATAGGCCCAATTTTATAATGTAAAATTGCACGCGCTGCTAAAATACCTTTCTCGGCCGTCGAAGAAATAAGCGCGGTGAATTTAATTTCGTGTGACCAAACCTTAGGCTTATCACCTATATCAACTGAAATTGTATTATTACGATAGTCATAAGGATAAGACTGACCATCTAATGTCAGGCTACCTGCTTTTAATACAACACCTTTAGGAAGATAAATTTCTTCAACGATATTATTTAAGGTAACACCTGCACCACCAATATTAGCGGTGTAAACAATCTTTTTATCTACTGGAGAGCCGTAGTTGGCTAAGCTATCTTCTTCTGAAAAAGGAATCAGTTCGTTTAACAGTGTTTGAAGTACATCGCCATTTTCAGGCTTTTTAGGTTGAACATGAAAATCTGCGCGCCACAGTGTGCCGGGCTGCACATCAATGAACTGAGAGTAGCTTTGACCAGCATGGAAGAATTTATTATCACAGGTCGCTAGCTCTAAATAAGGAGGCAATGTGGCGACATCTAATTGAACGACATGAGTGCCTGGCTTAATATTTTCAAAGTGCCACTGGCCTTCTTCATCAGAAACAACGTAACGGCCATCTTCCATTATTAAACGAATGCCAGCCAAGCCTTCAGCATCCAAATTACCCTCGCAATCATCTAAAATGACTCGACCGAATACCTGTGCTTTTCTGCGCATAAGGTCATCACGAATGACAATACTTGCGGTTGCAATATTGGATTTCAGTACAGAGTGAGCAACAACCACTTGGTTAGTCACTTCGCCACGAGCCGTTGCTGAAACTTGGCTAACATAAGAAACCTTCACGACTTCTGAAGGTGCCAAGGTCGCAAAGTTAATTGTAATTATTTGGCCTGTTTCGCTGACGACAACATCGCTATAAGGCTGACCATTAACCTTTAATGACCCTGTAATATAGCTCAGGCCAACGGGTAGGGTATCGACCAGTTTTAGATTTTGAACATCTGCATCAATATTGGTTAAGTTAATATCGAAAGGCACAAAGTCACCGGTGCCTGCTTCTGTTTTCTGGCTGCTTTTATCCAATAATATACGGTCAGTGATTGGATCTAATGGGATGTCAGCATTTAATAAAAGGTTTTGAGTTGAAACTACCAAGCCTTTTGATAAGCCATTCAACTGATAAGGCGCTGAAGGTAATGATTGAATAATTTGATCGCTGGTTTCTGTTGGGAAATTAAATGCGAACGAATTGCTTATCTCTAAACGATAATCACCATTAGGCACATAAGGGAAGCGGTAGCTGCCTGTTGGGAAATTATAATCTTTACCGCTGCTATCTTGAACAGTGCTGCCGGATTTGAATTCAGCAGGGAAGGCACTAATACCATCATCACCAAATATTTGTGCCAGCTGGCCAGTGCTATTATCGATTAAGCGCAGAGTGATACCGTCGATCAGTTCACCGGTATAAGCGTTAAAAACTTTGCTGTATGGATCAAAGGTTAAGATTTTAGTGAGCGAATCATCCTGATCTTGCTCGTCTTGGTAATCAATCGATAAAACACTTTCAGGCGTTAATGCTAAAGCACAGTCATTAGCAGACGCTGTGTTTGTTGCAATGGTTTGAATAATACCAATGAATTCACCACTATTATTGCTCGTCTCATGCAGCACTAACTCTGCTGTATCGTTAGGGTTGGTTGACGTGAGTGTCACCGTGACGGTATCAATCTGGCTACCATCAAGATTTTCGTCGAAGTCAACAATACGAATAATTAAAGGATTACCCGCTTTGAATACATCACTTTGCTGTGAGGGAATGGTTGATGGCAAGCTAAGGCTAGAACCATTAGCGTACGTTAAGTCAGTGCTGGCAGCAGAACCACTGCATTGAGACTCATTTAATGTTATTTCTTGCTCTGGATTCGCGCTAGCAATAGGTCCCCAAACATCGATTGCAGAAGGTGTTCCTGGTGCACTATCAGCGGCTTCTTCTACCACAAAAGGCGCGTTATCGGATTTTGAAAATAATTGCCCATTATAGAAGTAGGTAACGGTTGCATCACTGTCTAGAAGATCACCGACTTGAGCCGCGTGAGTGGGTAACGATAGAAATACACAGAATAAAACAAACACACTCATAAGGTGTTTTAACATAAAAATACCAAACAGCTTATGAGTGAATTCGCTTTCAGACGTTGAAAGTTTTGAATTATTGAAGGCGTGCTCACGCACCCCAGAGCAAGAGCTCTGGAGTGAGTGAGAACGAGGCGTACTTAATGAAAACATTAAGGTAGCTTAACCGTAAATTTAATAATAGTTTTTCCATCAGTAGTTTTATATTCGATGTTGCCATCTGCGTCTACAGTGCTGTCTGATGTATCAGTATCAGCTGCTACTGAAATATTGGAGATTGTTATTGCGTTACCTGAAACAGCAATATCATTTGAATCAATTGCACTGCCAGTATCATCGTAAAATAATTCAGTATACGCATCAGCTACGTTAAAGACAGAAGGTACTGTATCAGTTAAAGTAATTCCAGAAGCTGCAACAGCCCCTAAATTATAAATTGTTAATGTATACTCAACCACAGCACCAGGGATGGCTTTAGGATTGGTCGTGCCATTAACTGGATCTGATAAGATCGCAACACTCTTAACAAGATCGATATCAGAAGCCGCTACAACAAACTCTTGAGTGTTATTTAGTTCAACAGATACACCATCAGCATTCAAAAGATCGCCAATAGTGATTGTCTGTATGACGTCTTCATCCCAAGCTGTTCCTGCTGCAGTTGCAACAATCTGCTTTCCAGCTGTTACACCAGAAGCATCTTCGCCGTTATCGATTAATACACTGTCAGCAGGTTCAACCGCAGTAATATTTAATGGTGTGAAGATCTTATCGCCACTTTCAGCATCGTTAGGTACCGTAAGTGTAACTGTAACATCAACAGTGACTGGAGAAGTTGCATTACCAACCGCTAAAGGAATGATGGCAGCAGGGTCTCCGTTACCGACAGTTATTGTTTTTGAGGTATCATTAGGATCTACATAAGAGTATGTAGTGCCAGTAGGTGGTACAGGTAACTTAAAGCTAATCGGTGCGTTACTGTCATTTTGAATAGTGTAAATAGTGACAGCATTATCACCGGCATTAACAACGACAGGATCAGTAGATGTTTGGTTATCAGTAACAGAAAAAATAACCTTTCTGTCTACTACAAATTCAACAGTATTACTTGTGCCATTAATCGTTGTGCTAGTACCAGTACCAGTACCAGTAACTTGATATGTTAACGATGCTGTATTACTAACGCCAGTACCGAACAAGGTGTCCGTATCAGTAATATCATAAAGTCCTTCCGCAAAAGCAGGTAATGTCATTGCTGAGCTAGCAGCAATAAACGCGAGGGTTTTAAATTTCATAAGTTTTTCCTTTTACCTTAAGTTTAAATTATTTAATTTTTACAATGTACTGCACAGTGGATGAAGCACCGGCAGCCAAGGGTTGGTTTAATTTCCAGCGAACTTGGGTATAGTCCGCCGCCTGAGCCTGCACACTTTTGCCATCTTTTTGGATAAAAAGTTGAGCAGGCAGTGCAAAGGTTTTTCCGTTATCAACAGAAAATTCTATTTGAGTATTTAAACCTTTAGCTGAATCTTGAACATACACAGTATGCTCAGGAATTGGATTCGCAATGACGATATCCGCAGCAGGTTCAGTACCTTGATTATTTACTTCAATTTGGTAACCAACACGCTCGCCTGGCACCAGTTTATCTGGTTTTTGCCATTGGTCTGTTGTACTACCGTCTGCTGCAGTAATGGTTACTACTTCAAACATTGAATTAGTCAGCGTTACTTCTGCACTAACGAAGGTGCTCATTAATACGAGACTTAACGCGAGAGTCATTTTTTTAATCATCTTAGATCCTCTTAGTTAGTGAATGAGTCGTTTAAAATTAATTATTAATAATTGCATCTAACAGAATGGCATATTCGCCTGGTGCTAAATCACCAAAATCAACCTTGATAGAATCAACCTTTCCTGTATTCGGTACGGTGGCTGCACCGTCAGCATCGGCATTGTCATCTGTTAGTGCACTAAAGTCGAAATACGCTGCTGGAGTAGGCTGAGCAGTGGTAGACAATGCTGGCGCCGCATAAGTTGGCGTAGTAATTGTACTGCTCGGTGCACTTTGCTTGCGCAGGCTATTAGCAACATAAGTCATATCTGTGGGAATAATGTCACTGATGTTTAATGCCGTAGCGGTATCATTTTTAACCGTAACTTTGATGAAGTAGGTGATAACAGCCCCTGGGATTTTTTGGCTAGTAACAGTGGTTGTATTATTCAATAAAGCACTGGAACCTAAAATTGATTTATCAATAAGTACTTCTAATGTTTGACTTGGATCAAACACCGTAACCTTTAATTCAGAGCTTGCGTCATCGCGGCCTTGCTCAATCGCAACAATCGCGTCTGTTGAACCTTCACCCGCTCCTGGTATTACAGTGCCGAAAGATGATTCACCTGCTTTAACGCCGCCAGCTTCTGTTTGAGAAACTGCCGTTAAAATAAGATCTGTTAGTTCATCTTTTTGGGCGCCATTTGGCACATCCGCAACAATATAAACAGTGATAGATTGATCGCTTAGAATATTAATTGAACTACCTACTGTGTATAAGTCTTCATCAATGTCGTTTGGATCAAAGCTGCCATCGGAGTCAGCTGTTTTTACGTAATATACTTTCAAATCGCTAACATTAAGAGGAAGATCATTAGTCGAACCAATAGCGCTTAGTAACTGAAAATCTTCAGGACCGTTACCTAGGTTTGTTACCGTATAAGAAAGCGCAACACCTGTTTTGCCATTAGTTACATTGCTACTGGCCGGGGTGCCAGTAACGTTTACGTTAATGATTTCATCAACTTTAAAGCTAACACTGGCTTGTTCATTTGCAATAGCCGTTCCGCGCGTAAAACTTACCGTTGCTGTATTTTCAATTGCCGTACCTGCACCCGTACCCACCGCAAAAGCACTTGCACTGAACATTGCGCTGCTGAGTATTGCTGATGTTGCTAGCAGTTTAGAAAATGTGTTCTTTTTCATACTTAATTACCTTTATTTAATTTCTATTTATCTTTTATCTGAGTTTTTGCTATTGAAGCTGAACTCGAAATTTAATGGTGAATTGTTTAGATGTTTCTCCAGCAGTAGGTGCTTGAAAAATACCTTTTGGATTTATTCTAAAATGAGTGATGTTTTTATCTAAACCTTCGCTATCTTCTACTGGGCTATAGTTAAAGTTTGCACCCTCTGAATTTGAAAATTCTATGTCATCACTTGTGCTGTTTAGTGCTGTAAATTCATACGTTAATCCGTTTGAAGTACCCGCTGTAGTGTCTTTAATAGGGCCTTGGCCATTAACATCATCGTAATCAGTAACGATCATATAGGTATTATCAGGTACGGCATCGCTAATCCAAATTGAATTATTTTGAGCAGTTCCTTGGCCTGTGTTTTCAGCTGTCACGGTATAAGTCAAAATGGCGCCTGGAAGTGCTTTAGCATAATTATTAGCAGTATTCGTGCCGTGTATAGGGTCGGAGTAAACTTCAATGCTTTTGGAAACATTTATTTCTGGTAAAGGCGCTCTGATTTTAAATATTGATTCACTAGTATGATTAATTTCATTTTCAATGCCCTCTAGTGCGGTTATTGATATATTCCAGTCTCCAAGTTCTGCATTAGCAGGTATTGCATAGTTAAACTGGAATGTCTTTATGGCATTGCCAGAATCGGACAATACGCTCATATTTTGCTGATTAACAAGTGTCAAACCTTGTGAATTTTTAATCGAAATATTGGCGGAGGAGATATCAAACGAACCAAATGGATCGCTAACCTCTGCTGTTATTGTGACACTATCTGAAGGCTCTGCTTCTGTGATTGGTTGAGAGTCTGCACTATTTAAAATAGATATTTTATCAATATTAATAACGGTTGCCGCAGGTAACCTTATTAAACTGAACGGAGAAACAGAATCTGAGCTTCTGACATTAGGATCAATTGAGTAGATTCGTAAGCTGTCTTCACTGTATTCCGAATTGTTTTGTACTTTTAAAGCCAAGGTATTTCCTGGCTGAATTGTTAACGTATTTGGAAGTGGAATAGCAAAATCAAATAAAGCAACATTGTCTCCGTTACTTCCTCTGGATGGCACAGAAATAGTACGTATTACAGAGCCAATGATAACATTATCTAAAAGTAAACTAACGGTTACGTCATGTCTCCATGGGCCTCTTGAGGAGAAGTCGTTCTGTAAAAATAAATAAGCATTAACTGTTGTTTCAGAAAACAAAAATTCTTTCTGAAAAGCAGGTGTTATGACATAAGTTATTTCATCAAGGTCGGCAATTGAATTATAAGCAGAAGATGTTGGTTGAACACGGCTCAATATCGATGTTTGGCGTAAATAAAGAGGCTTATTTCCTGATGCTGGTTTTGCAGGTTTTGATACATAAACAGTCGGCGACTCGATTTCAATTTCTGGTGAAATAGATCCACTAATCGTTGCCGTATTTTTAATGGCTGTATTCACCGGTATTGATGAACTAATCGTCGCATCAAATATTATTGATTCTGTTGCGTTAGCCAATATTGAAATATTAGATATCGATAGTAACCCTGAAGAATTATCACCTGCTGGTGCTACTTGATTGTTATCTATTGCACCATTAGGTAGGCTAATTATTTCAAATGATGAAATGTTTGTGGGCAGGTGATCGATAAGCGTAATGCCTGATGCAGATGCGCCATTAGATTCTACTAAATCTATTTGATATCTAAGGACGTCGCCAGCTCGAACGTTGCCGCCATTTATGTCTATAACAGTTTTTTTAGAAGTTGAAAGATTTGCGGATACGACATTGTAGGTTTTCGATGTCGTATTGTTTGATAAAATATTATCAAACAGAGTTCCTGTTACTGTTGCAGATATATTGACACTGTTATTTGTTGAGTTGTTTGGTTTTAATCTTACAGTCAGTGGTGTAGAAACGCGGCTCCTAAAAATATCATTAGTATAATTGCAGTTAATAGCCCCCGTAATTTGAGTACAAAGCCACTGATTACCGACAAAACTGTCCATTGTAAAATTCGAAGGCAGAGCAACTCTTACCTGTGTATTATTTAAAGCAGTGTTTGGACCATTATTAGCCACTGTGAATTTAAATTCGTTGAGTTGGTTGCGAACAATCTTAGTCGGCCCTGATTGCTGTATAGACAGTTCGGCTACAGGTTCGTTAGGCACACTGATGATTTCAGCTGTTAGGAATACCATATCCTGTCCAGTTGAATACGTTGTTGTAACAGAAGTCTGCCCTGATTTTAAGTACCTGCTAATATCATATACATCAATATCAACACCGCTAGTCGAAGCACCAGAAATATCTACGCCACTAGAGTAGCTATTGAATTGATTTCTATTTGAATTCCCAGTTTGAGATAAGATGTTACCTTCAAATAGTAATGTTTCATTGCTTCCGGCTCTTTCGTTGGAAATGTTGGAGTCACCTTCCCATGATATATGTGTAAGTTTACCACTGCCGCTAGTTGTTGGGTTTTGAGAGATTACGAAATTATCAGGTTTTATTATTAAACTCCCTCCCCAGAATTGTTGGAATCCATCAAAAACATTTATAACTCTGAGGCTTTGAAAAGACGCACTGGTTACGTTTTCGTATATAACTACTAATGACCAGCCGCCGTAAGCAAGTAAACCGGTGCAGTAATTGTTATTATTATTACCTATGGCACGAGCAAACTCTAAGCCTGAAACTGTGTGTTGAGTTTCGTTCCCAGTAATATATGAAGTGACATCCGCGCGTGCACTGAAAAAGGGTCTGTTGTCAGTTCGGTTATCTCTTAAATCAATATCAATAGTTAGTGTATGGCTATTTGCTGCATCTGCGGATACTGTTTGGCCATTGAAGTTAACAGTATTGTCCAAATCACCTGAGCCGGACCAGTATAAGTAAGCTGCCTTAATAGTTGATTGTGCAGGAATTTTAATCCTTCCTGTGGAGTTTACTAATTGACTATTCAAGCATTCATTCGTATTTGTGTAAGGACTTCTCATAGAGCCGCCCGTTATTTCATAAGATATATTCCCAGCAAAGCTATTACGTAGAAGAACATCATCTGCAAAAGATGTTGCTGAGGCTAAAAATAAGAATAAAACGAGAGAGTAAAAAACGATGGCTCTTTTCATAAAACACAGCGGTACGATTGTGCTAATAAAGCACAGTAAACCCCACTGATTCGTTTTATTAAAAGTAATTGGCACTGGTGTCTCAATCTGTCCAAGTTCATGAGTGGTGATTTTATTGATGAATGTGAACCACGTCAATTTAACGACCGTTAAAGTGATTCAATTATTAACTTGTGTAAGGGCTTAAAATCATTACTTTTTTAGAAATCTCGAATAAGAACTGAGTTTTTTGTAAATAATATGTATGTAAGCGGGACAAAAGGTACGAAAACAGGGCTAAAGGGTGTCGAAAAAGCAAACTGAGTGACAAAATTTGTCATTGATGGAATGTGAAATTAGTTTGTTAAATATTGTTAATTCTGTGTCGAGAGTCTCAAATTTTGTCTTTCATTGTATCTTTTTAGTAATTACGGGAGGGTGGAGTGTCAAATAATCATGTAAATAGCTCTATACCTTAGTCTAGTATTCACTATGCTTGTCATGATGTAAGGTAAGCTTTAGAACGATAAAAATAATGGAGTTTAGTTATGAGTGACGTGAATATTTATCCGGTTAAAAGCCATATTGCTACAAATGCGCTGATCAATGACGAACAGTATCAGGCAATGTACAAACACTCTGTTGAAGACTCAGAAGGATTCTGGGCTGAGCATGGTAAACGCATTGATTGGATTGAGCCTTATACGCAAGTGCGTGACATTTCGTTTGATGAGCACAAGGTTGATATTAATTGGTTTAAAGACGGCACGCTAAACGCTTCGGCCAACTGTCTCGATCGCCATCTAGCGACCCGAGGTGATCAAGTTGCCATTATTTGGGAAGGCGACGAACCCACAGATCATCGACACATTACTTATAAAGAACTCCATGCTGAAGTTTGCCAATTTGCCAATGCGTTAAAAACTCAAAAAGTTCGCAAAGGTGATGTTGTCTGTATTTATATGCCGATGGTGCCACAAGCGGTTGTTGCGATGCTTGCGTGTGCTCGTATTGGTGCGATTCACTCGGTTGTATTTGGTGGTTTCTCTCCTGAGGCGCTAGCCGGTCGTATCGATGATAGCCAAGTTAAAGTTGTTATTACGGCAGATGAAGGGGTTCGAGGTGGTAAGGCTATTGCTTTGAAGAAAAATGTCGATGAGGCATTAACCCACCCGAGTGTTAATACTGTCGAAAAAGTGATTGTTGTTAAGCGTACGGGCGCGGATGTCGAGTGGCACAGAACGCGTGATATTTGGTATCACGACGCAATTGCCAAAGAAGCTAAGCACTGTCAGCCAGCAGAAATGCGTGCCGAAGATCCATTATTTATCTTGTATACCTCGGGTTCCACCGGCAAGCCTAAAGGCGTTGTGCATACGACGGGCGGCTACATGGTTTACGCGTCAATGACGCATGAGTATGTGTTTGATTATCATGAAGGTGATGTTTATTGGTGTACCGCAGATGTGGGCTGGATTACAGGGCATACCTATTTGGTTTATGGGCCACTTGCAAATGGTGCAATTTCATTGATGTGTGAAGGGCTGCCAAACTATCCCAATATTAATCGTGTTGCTCAAGTTGTTGATAAGCATGAAGTCAATATTCTGTATACCGCCCCTACCGCCATTCGCGCATTAATGGCCGAGGGTGATGCGGCAGTAACCGAGACAAAACGCCACTCTTTAAGAGTTTTAGGAACCGTGGGTGAGCCCATCAATCCAGAGGCTTGGGAATGGTACTACCGCACAATTGGGGAAGAGAAGTGCCCAATTGTGGATACGTGGTGGCAAACCGAAACGGGCGGCATCATGATTACACCGTTACCCGGTGCTACGGCATTGAAACCAGGTTCGGCAACTCGACCTTTTTTTGGTGTTCAGCCTGCGTTGGTTGATGCAGAGGGTAATCTTGTTGAGGGTGCAGGCGAAGGTAATCTTGTGATGGTTGATAGCTGGCCGGGTCAATCACGTACGCTTTATGGTGATCATGAGCGCTTTATGCAAACCTATTTCTCAACCTATGCAGGGATGTATTTTAGTGGTGATGGTGCGCGTCGCGATGAAGAGGGTTATTACTGGATTACTGGGCGTGTTGATGATGTATTAAACGTGTCTGGCCATCGTATGGGAACCGCCGAAATCGAAAGTGCGCTGGTTGCTCATCCAAAGGTCGCAGAAGCGGCTGTTGTAGGCTTTCCTCATGATATTAAAGGCCAAGGTATTTATGTGTATGTATCGCTGAATAAAGGTGAGTTGAGCGAAGATGATGCGGTTAATGATGCGCTTGGATTAGAGTTGAAAAAGTGGGTGCGTGCAGAGATTGGTCCGATCGCTACACCAGATATTATTCAGTTATCATCAGGTTTGCCAAAAACACGTTCAGGTAAAATTATGCGACGTATTTTGCGTAAAATTGCTGAGAATGAGTTTGATGCATTGGGAGATACGTCTACTTTGGCCGACCCTTCTGTGGTTGATGAATTAATTGCAGGGCGCAGCCGTTTATGAACTTAAATTTATGATTTTTTTGGCTGGAGCTATCTAGTTTAGAGTACGTTTAAGTACAAATATACAGAGCCACTTTAGTGGCTCTTTTTTCTTTTTGATAGTCCATAATTTTTTGTTGAAAAGTTAATCAACTATTTCAATATCGAGACCTGCTAGAAGATTTAATGCTTGGTCACGGCTGAATTTAGCCTGCTTAATATTGTTATTGAAAATGTCGATATTATAGTTGCTAGCGTCACTAAAATCAGTTTCGATTAATTTTGTATTATTAAATAAACTGTAGCTAAAATCACTGCTCCTGAAGTTGCTTTGGCTAAAATCCCCCTCGCGAAAATCGACGTCTTGTAGCTTGCAGAACTCAAGTTGTAACTCGGATAGTTTTAGCCCATAAAATGATGAGTCATTTAAAATACATTCACTGAATTTAAGCGGTGAAGCTAGTGCTAAATTGGGCCAATAAGCCCTAGTCCAATCGATTCCAAGCATTTTGCAGTGTTCAAAAAATACTTCGTTAAAACGACTGTAACCTATTTTTATGTTACTTAGATTACACTGAGAGAAATGACATTCTATGAATTTACAATGCTTGAAATGAGTCTCTGAAAAATCACAGTTTTTAAACGTACAATTGTCAAATTCAATCTCGTCTAATTCATTTTTAGAGAACTGGATATCGGTAAAATTTTGGTTGTAATATTCGCCAGTTTTAGGATTGAGCATAATGTCTATTTTATTGTATATAAGAGCTTAGGATAACGCCCAGGCTCTTATATACAAGCATTAATAAAAAATAGAGCTTATTTTAATTGATGTTCTTCACCTTGATAATATGCTTCTACTTTAGGGTTCATCACCTTGAACCACAGTGGTGGAAATAGCGCCAAAACAACCATGGTGGCATAGCCGCTAGGAAGTTGGGGGCTAACATCATGGTGGCGTAATACTTGGTAGCGACGCTTAGGGTTTGCATGGTGGTCAGAATGACGCTGTAGTTGGAAAAGAAACAAATTGGTGAGTAAATAATTACTGTTCCAGGAGTGCTCAACGGTGGTGCGTTCATAGCGTCCATTTTCTAGTTTTCTGCGATGTAAGCCATAATGTTCTACGTAATTTATAATTTCTAATAATGAAAAAGCAACAAAACTTTGGGCAAAGAAATAACCTATGCCAGCCCATCCCCAAAGCGCTCCGCAGATGCCTGCAAAAACAAAGCTAATGCCATACCACCAAATTAATTCATTGCTTAAACTGAAAGTGCTTTTTCCTTTGCGCTTAAGTTTTTTAGCCTCTAGTGACCAAGCATTTAAGAAGTTATGCAGGTAAGCATGCGGTAAAAATTGATATAGCGTTTGCTTGTAGCGGGAGGAGGATGCATCTTCTGGTGTAGAAACATTAACGTGATGACCACGCACGTGTTCAACTTTAAAACCGCCGTAGGTTACACAAGCAAACAGTAAGCCGCCTGCCCATTGTTCAATAAGCGGATCTTTGTGAATTAATTCATGACCCACGTTAATAGCAACAATTGCCCCAACCGTCCCAACCGAAAGAATCCAGCCTAGTTGGCCGATCCAGCTCATGTCTGCGGACATTAAAATATGTCCTCCGTAGAGGATGGTCGCAATCTGCATAGGAAGGCACAGTAGGGTGAGGATTCTGTAAAAAATCTCTTTTGATAACTCAGGAACTTGAGTTTCTTCATCTGGATTTACCGGATCTTGGCCGATCAAGTGATCCAGTATAGGTACTAGTACTGTGTTAATCCATCTGTTT
>PJEL010001155.1_pt1 | contig 27935 bp, 22 predicted proteins | sample 1853271 | NCBI WGS metagenome assembly PJEL01 (sample SAMN08108733, study PRJNA415343) | Invertebrate metagenome, whole genome shotgun sequencing project. | host: Globobulimina | place: Sweden: Gullmar Fjord | collected 2015-08 | reverse complement strand
CGCCTCGACAACGTACCCGGGAGCCTCGGTGCCCACGTGGATGTGCTCAACGACGGCGCTGACGAGATTCGCCTGGTCGTCGAGCGCGATGTCGTGGGTCGCTACGGCGTGAGCGCGTCCACTGTGGGCCAGACCGTCGGCTATGCCATGCGCAGCAACCGGCTCCCAGATCTGGTGACAGAGGACAAGACGGTGCAGGTAACAAGTGCCTTTTCATCCGATGATCGGAGTGATCTCGACGCTATCCTCGACTTCGAGATCTGGTCCCCGGCGCTCATGTCACTGATCCCCGTGCGCGCGCTCACCTCCCTCGAGATGGGCAAAGGACCGCAGCAGATCCGCCGCGAGCAGCGACAGACCTCGGTCAGCGTGACCATGGATCTGCACAAAGACACCAAGATGTTCTCGGTCTTCCCATCGGTGGACGCGGCACTGGCGGACATGGTCTTCCCACGCGGGTACGAGTGGGAACGAGGGATGAAGTGGGACAATCGCCAAGAAGAGGACGACGCGGTCTACTTCGCGATGATGCTCTCGGTGGCGTTTGTGTTCCTGCTCATGGGGGTCCTCTTCGAGAGCTGGATCCTGCCCCTGTCGATCATCACGACCATCCCAATGGCCATGGTGGGCGCGATGTGGGGGCTGTACCTCACCGACACCGGCATGGACAGCATGGGTTTTGTGGGCCTGGTCATCCTGGTTGGGGTGGTCGTGAACAACGGGATCGTTCTTGTCGATCTGGTGACGCAGCTGCGAGCCGCGGGCGTAGAGCGTGAGGAAGCGTTGTTACAAGCTGGTGAACGAAGGCTCAGGCCGATCCTCATGACGGCGCTGACGACCATCTGCGGGCTGCTGCCGATGGCCCTCGGAAGCAGTGATTTTATAGGAATACCCTACGCTCCTCTCGGACGAACGGTAATCGGTGGGCTCATTGCGGCGACCTTGCTAACGCTGCTGTTTGTGCCATACCTGTACGCGCTCCTCGACGATCTTCGTATGGGGAGCAGAACCTGGTTCGCATATGTTCGCGGCCGGAGGGCTCCCGCTTGAGAATCCCCATCTTTGTCGTCGCGTTGTTGGTGTCTGGTGCTGCCCATGCCGAGCGGCCGCTCACCTATTCCGAGGCCCTACGCGGTGCGGTGGCTGCCAACCCATCGCTGAGTCGAACCCAGTTCTCCGAGCAGGAGGCGGAGGCCTCGGTCGTTGCGGCACGTGGCACCTTCGATCCGACCTATAGTCTCGATGCAAGCTACCGAAATGCGCAGTTCAGTGGGATAGATAATCAGCTCGGTTTCCCGTACAGTGGCAGCAACAGGCACTGGGAGCTGTCCAACAACCTCAGCGGTGCGTTCTCTACGGGTACGTCGTACAACCTCTCCGCTGGCCTGAACAACGACTCGCTGAACAACACCGTCGACCTGGGGCCTGATCTGCTGGAAACCGAGCAGGTGCAGTACGAGAGCAACCTGTCGGCGAGCGTCACGCAGCAGCTGCTCAAGGGCGTGATCGCGAAGTACAACCTACAGAATGTGACGATCTCTCGTCAGAGCTATACCGTGGCCCAGCTGAGCACCGAGCGCTCCCATCAGGAGACCCTCGCCACGGCCGCAGAGTCCTATTGGAACTGGGTCTATCAGTCGAACCTGCGCGACATCGCTACCGAGAGCGTCGAAGTAGCCAAGGAGGCTCTGCGCGTCGGCAAGCTCAAGGTCGAGGCTGGCGAGCTCGCTCCGGTGGAGGAAACCCGACTGCAGGCCGCGCTCGTTCAGGCCCAAGCCTCCGCGCTCGACGCTTCGAACGCCGCTGAGAAGTCGGCCAATGCGTTGCTGCTGGTCATGGGCGAGTCGCCAGATCAAGACGTGATTCCGGCGACGCAGCCCGGCGATGTGCCCGAGCTCGAGCTCGATCTGCAAGCGGCGACCGAGGTTGCGCTCACCCAGAACCTGGAAGTGGCCGTTGCCCGCGCCAACCTGGAGACCGCCGAACTCCAGCGGACCACCGCCAAGCACGGCCGGCTCCCCACGCTGTCGGCGACCCTGTCGGCTGGGGTGTCCGGCCCGTCGTCTGACACCCTGGATGAAACAACCGGACGTGTCCTCGAACCCGCTAGCCTGGGTCAGGCCATCGGCAACCTCACTGGCGAAGATAGCCAGCCTTTCACCTCGATCGCTGGGAATTTCACCGTGCCTCTGGGGAACCGCGCCGCCAAGGGTGAGGCCGATCGCACCAGTTTCGCCGTCTATCGCTCCCGCACCGAGCTCGAGGAGCTGGAGCGCTCCATCACTGCACAGGTGGAAGAGCAGGTCCGCGCGCTGGAGTCCGCGAGACGAAAGGTCGAGCTCTCCGACGCGAACCAGGAGCTCGCCGAGGTGACGCTTCGAGCCGAGGAGGCGCTCTCGGAGGCGGGCAGGTCGATCCAGAAGGATGTCCTGGAGGCCCGAACCGAAGTGGCAAGAACCAAGGCCGAAGCCACCAAAGCGCGCACTGACTACCGGGTTGCCCAGGTCGCTCTGCTCAAGCTGCAGGGCCAGCTCACCGAGCAGACGCCCTGATCACTTCGCCTTGATCAACTTCGCGGCGTAGAAGCCGTCGGTGTCGTCGACATGCGGGGAGAGACGTAGGGTCTCGCCCAGCGTGAACTCCGGGTGATCGGCGAGGAAGGCCTCGACCACCTCCTCGTTCTCCTCCCGCAGGACCGAACACGTTGCGTAGACCATGCGCCCGCCTTCGCGCAGGAGAGGTGCCGCCCGCTCGAGGATCGCGCGCTGAGTTGCCGGTAGTTCGGCGAGGCGGTCCAGTCTCCAGCGATTTTCTGGGTGCCGGCGGAGCACTCCCAGTCCCGAACACGGGGCATCGACCAGGATGCGATCGGCTCGGGTAGCGGCGAGGGGCTCGGGGAGGGGACCCTCTTCGATGAGGCAGATCTCGACCTCGATCCCCGCCCGGGCAGCTCGGCGTCGCAGCTCTTCGAGGGCGGACTTGCGGATGTCGAAGGCGAAGATCTCCTTGGCCTGCAGCGCTAGCGTCTTGCCACCGGCCCCTGCACAGAAATCGATCACGGTTCTTGTCGGCTCCACCATGGCGGCGACGAGCTGGCTGCCGGCATCCTGAAGCTCGAAGAGCCCCTCCTTCATGGCCTTTGAGCCGGCGAGGTTCGGGCGGCCGGTGACGACGATCCCGTGCTCGGTGAGGGCGTGTGGCTCGACCTGCATGCCCTCGGAGGTCAGCCGGTCCATGAGCTTGTCGCGGGAGATCTTGCGGCTATTGGCACGCAGGGTCACCGGCGCTCGTCTGTTGCTGGCGTCGATGAAGGCCCGAGTCTGGTCGCCAAAGACCTGCAACAGGCTGGCCGCCACGGACTCGGGGATCGAGCCGTGCAGTGCGAGCTCGGCGACTTCGGGGAGATCGGTCGGTGCCGCCGCGATCGTCAGGCTGGGCAGCTCGGCAACCGCGTCTTCGGCCGGGAGGCCCAGGTGAACCAGCCAGGCCAGCCAGTGTGCCAGGGGTTCCTCGGAGCCCGTCGTGTGGATGAGCAGCGATCGGTGCCGAATTAGATCGAAGAGCGTGTCGGCGACAAACCGCCGCTCTCGGGAGTGCAGGGCGCGCGCCCCTCGCAGGCCACGGGAGAGAATGGACGTCACATGGGCGGGATCGGCGAGGGCTCGCTGCCAGATCTCCAGGCCGATCCCCCGGATCCGTGCGGGCTTCGCCGCCTTTGCGAGGAGTCTGGGATCGTGTGGCACGCTGCGCCCCTGGGAGTGTCGATTGGCCGAAACAGGAGTTACCAACGCCACCAAGAGCCACGAGCAGGCTTCAAGGCACGCTCGACGCGTTCGTAGATGTCGAGCTCTGGATTCATCTTTCGGGCTCGCTTCAGATCTCGCTTGGCGCTCGCGGTGTCGCCCTCTTGCGCCGCGAGGCGAGCGCGATGACCGAGCAACTTCGGTGAGCGCTCGACTTTGTCGTCGCCGATGAGGTCGAGCATCCGGGTGATCTCATCATCTCGGAACTGACCCTCGAAGAGATCACAGAGCTGCTCGGCGACGGCCGTGGCGATCGCGTTCGCGTTGTCGTCGGCGTTCTTTGACTGCAGTACCCGGCACGTCTCGTCGAGGGCCTGGCCTTCGCGGTGCAGCTCGAACAGAATCTGCGCACGTCGGGCGCGAATAGCGTATTGCTCGGGTTTTTTTCGCAGGGACTTGTGATAGGCGTCGGCGGCCCCACCCGCGAAGGTCTGAGTCTGGAGCTGCTGGCCGTAGCAGGCCCACGCCAGGGCTGAGGGATCCGGGTTGTTGTCGACCCAGGCCTTGGCATCCTCGAGGGCGGAGGCCGGCTCTCCGATGGCGCCCAAGAGCCAGATGCGGAGTGCGCGGGCCGGCTCGGCCATGCCATCTTCGTTGGTCACGGTGGCGGCTGTTGCGAGCTTCAGGGCGATCAGACGCCGCCCGGCGCGGGACGACAGGCGCGCGGCTTCGAAGAGCTTGTGGTTCGGCGACACCATGAAGCGAAGCTCATCGTGGACCTGCATGTCCTCTTCGCGGGTCAGGCCGCAGTTGACGCAGTTCTGAAAATCTCGGCGTTCGCCGCAGTTCATGCACCGCCCAGGGATGAGCGGCATGAGCGGCGCCATCCAGTCTTCTTCGGCGATCGTGACGCCACAGCTCTGGCACTGCAGCGTATCCACGGGCACGCGACCCTTTCGAATCGTGCTCCACCGCAGCTTCGGCGATTGGCACTTCGGGCATGTAGGCTGCTGGCTCAACAAGGCCTCGGTAGGGGCGGGCGCGACGGTCTAGTCTATGCAGCGTACAGATCAAAGCCACCAGAAACCACCCCCCGGACGTTAGAGTGGCGCGGATGGGCGCTTCCCAGCGGCAGTTCAGGATCGGCGTCTGCCTTGGACGAGGTGGCTTCGGTGAGGTGTATCGGGCCACGATGTCCTCGGTCGGCGGGATTCAGAGCACGGTGGCGATCAAGGTGCTGCGCGCCGATCTCGGTGTGAACGCCGATGCCATGCGTCGACTGCGCGACGAAGGACGCCTCCTGGCGCGACTCCATCATCCGGCGATCCTCAAGGTCTACGACATGGTGCTGCTCGAGGAGCGCGTCACGCTGGTCGCCGAGTACATCGACGGAGCGGATCTCGCCGAGTGGAATACCCGGATGCCGATCCGCCCCCTGCTCCAGGTGATCGCCGCGGCAGCGGGCGCTCTAGATGCGGCCTATGGCGCTGTGGGTCTCGACGGCAAGCCGCTACACCTCGTGCACCGCGACATCAAGCCCTCCAACATCCGCATCGGCCGCCACGGGGAGGTCAAGGTCCTAGATTTTGGTATCGCGCACTTCCAAGGCAAGGATCGCGAGGCGCGAACGGACACCGGTCTCGTCGTCGGGAGCCTTCCCTACATGGCGCCCGAGCGCTTCAGTAGTCCCGATGTCGTCCCACAGAGCGACATCTTCAGCCTCGGATGCACCCTGTACGAGTGCCTGACGGGCGAGTACTTCCTAGGCGACGGGAACATCCGCTCGGTGTCGAGGATGGCGCTCCGTCGAGAGCGGTTCGAGACCCACACCGACGATCAGCTTGCTCGGCTCGGTGTCGACCCACGGGTTCTGGAATTGGTGCAGTCCATCCTGGCGTACGACCCAGACGAGCGTCCATCGGCGGATCTCGTTGCCGCCCGCTGTGAGGAGCTAGCGGACGAGCTGGCTGGACCGAGCCTACGGACCTGGTGCCGCTCACAGTCGTGGCCCGACCCCGAAGTGGAGGAAGGGCCGCTGGTAGGGCGCCTGATCACCGAGGGAACCATCCAGATCTCCGATGGCCACGTTCAGACGGCACAGGAGGGTCCTGTGGTGTACACCTCGCCACAAGAGACCCTCGACAGGAGCCTTTCGACTGACGGGATCTTGACGCCATCGGTGGGCCCCTCGCTTCTCGAGCATCCGTATACCGAGGACGGCGTGAAGCGCGAGATCGACATCAAACAGGGCGGCGGCGCGAGCGGTCTGGTCGCGCTGGGCTGTGGCGGAGTGTTCATTCTCGCGATGCTCGGCGTGGTGATCGCCGTGGTCGTCGCAGCGGGCGCAGCCCTGTTGTTTGCCTGATGCCGGAACCCGGCGTTCACCGTTGTCGAGAGCCGATCTCGTGCGTCAAAGGCTGTCACGAAGGGCTTGAGGGGCGCGATCCGCGTGTCTAGCACGTAGAATAGGTTCAGTGGACGGCGCCCGCGGCCGATTCACAGATTGACCACCTCTCCAAACGATCTCCGCATCTCCAACTCACGCAAACGGAACCCACTCGGGGCATCCGATGGAGATGGCGCGTTACTCGCATGGTCCTTCTAAGGAGAGAAAATGAGCAAGAGCGACGCCACTGAACTGCTGGATCTCATCGCCAGTAATCAGGACATCGGGCACTACCAGGAGCTCCTGTGGCAGGGGAGCTTCTCCGACTACCTGCGCATGGTCCAGGCCGACCCGAAGATCGCTCGCAATGCCTATCAGCGCTTGTTCGATCTCATCGTTGCCCAGGGCCATACGGAGTATCAGGAGTACAAGAAGACTATCCGCCGCTACAACTTCTTCGACGATCCTTTTGACGGCGGGGCAGACGCGATCTTCGGCATTGATATCCAGCTGATGAAGCTGGTCCGGGTGCTGCACGCCGCCGCCCTCGGATACGGCCCCGAGCGCCGTGTGATCCTGCTGCACGGGCCGGTTGGATCGGCAAAATCCACCATCGCCAGGCTTTTCAAGAAGGGACTCGAGTCCTATTCCCGCACCGACGAAGGGGCGCTGTACACCTACGCCTGGAAGACCGAGGACGGCGAGGTCCCGTGTCCGATGCACGAAGATCCCGTCAACCTGCTGCCAGACGCGGTGCGCTCCAAGATCGAGACCCGACTGAACGAGAAGGCCGGCGCCTACAAGCTCAAGCTCGATGGCGATCTCTGTCCGGTGTGCCGCTTCATGTGGCGACAGACGATGCGCGAGGTGAACGGCGACTTCCTCAAGCTCCAGGAACGGATCGTCGTGCACCGCATGGTGCTCTCGGAGCGCGACCGGGTTGGCATCGGCACGTTCCAGCCCAAGGACGAGAAGAACCAGGACAGCACCGAGCTCACGGGCGACATCAACTACCGGTTGATCGCCGAGTATGGGTCGGATTCCGATCCGCGCGCCTTCAACTTCGACGGCGAGTTCAACGTCGCCAACCGCGGCTTGATCGAGTTCATCGAGGTCCTCAAGCTCGACGTGGCTTTCCTCTACGATCTGCTTGGTGCGTCGCAGGAACATCGAGTGAAACCCAAGAAGTTCGCGCAGACCCAGATCGACGAGGTCATCATCGGTCACACCAACGAGCCGGAGTTCCGCCGTCTGCAGAACAACGAGTACATGGAGGCCCTCCGGGATCGAACCATCAAGGTCGACGTTCCCTACATCACCAAGCCCTCTCAAGAAGCCAGGATCTACACCAAGGACTTCGGATCGGCCAAGGTCGCGGCGCACATCGCTCCACACACCGTCGAGATGGCGGCCCTGTGGGCGGTGCTCACCCGTCTGGAGGAGCCTACCAACGCCAAGCTCACCCTCATTCAGAAGGCGAAGCTGTACGACAGCCGCAACATTCCAGGGTTCACCGAGGATCACGTCAAGGAGTTCCGGAAGACGGCCAAGCGCGAGGGTCTCGAGGGAATCAGCCCCCGCTATGTGCAGGACAAGATCTCCAACGCGCTCGTCCGCAATCCCGATGTGGCCTGTCTGAACCCGTTCATGGTCCTCAACGAGCTCGAGAGCGGGCTCAACCACCACGGACTGATCAGCAGCGAGGACGAGAGGCAGCGCTTCCGCGAGCTTCTCGGAGTGGTGAAGTCGGAGTACGAGGACATCGTCAAGAACGAGGTTCAGAAAGCGATCTCGGCCGATGCCGGAGCCATGAAGCGGCTCTCGGGGAACTACATCGACAACCTGCGGGCCTATGTGCTCAAGGAGAAGGTGAAAAACGCCTTCACCGGCGCCGCCGAAGAGCCGAACGAGCGGTTGATGCGCTCAATCGAAGAGAAGATCGATATCCCCGACGGTCGCAAGGACGATTTCCGCCGCGAGCTCATGAACTACATCGCCGCGCTCGCCCTCGACGGCAAGACCTTCGACTTCCGGCTCAACGAGCGGCTGCACCGCGCTCTCGAGCTCAAGCTCTTCGAGGACAGCAAGGACAGCATCAAGCTGACCAGCCTCGTCAGCCAGAGCATGGACGCCGATACTCAGGCGAAGATCGACGTTGTCAAAGACCGCCTAGTCAAGCACCACGGATACTGCGACGTGTGCTCGAGCGACGTGCTTCAGTACGTGGCCTCGATCTTCGCGCGCGGCTCTGGCGGCGCGGAGAGTGAGGGGTAGATGCTTAATATCGACCGAGATCTGGGGCGCTTCCGCGACGTGGTCAAGGGTCGTGTTCGCAAGGATCTACGGCGATACATGTCCACCGGTGAGCTGATCGGGCGCAAGGGCAAGGATCTCGTGTCCATCCCGCTGCCCCAGATCGGCATCCCACGGCTTCGCTACGGCGAGAACAAGTCTGGCGTCGGCCAGGGCGAGGGTGAAGAAGGCGACAGCGCTGGCGAGGGTCAAAAAGCTGGAGACGCCGCTGGTGACCACATCCTCGAGGTCGAGCTGACCGTCGACGAGCTCGCCGAGATCCTGGGCGAAGAGCTCGAGCTGCCGAGGATCGAACCCCGCGGAGATCGGCAGACAAGCAGCGAAAAGAACCGCTACAAAGGCATCGCCCGGGTCGGTCCCGAGGCGCTGCGTCACAACAAGAGGACCTATCGCGAGGCCCTGAAGAGGCAGATCTCGGCGGGCACATTCAACCCGAAGCGGCCGATCATCATCCCCATCAAGGATGACCGCCGCTATCGCACTTTTGTGACCGAAAAAGAGCCGAGATCCGCAGCTGTCGTGATCTATATGATGGACGTCTCGGGCTCTATGGGCCGCGAGCAGAAGGAGATCGTGCGCAGCGAGGCCTTCTGGATCGACACCTGGCTTCGCCACAACTACGACGACGTCGAGACCCGGTTCATCATCCACGATGCCACCGCGCGCGAGGTCGATCGCGACACCTTCTTCCGGACTCGAGAGAGCGGTGGAACGCTGATCTCCAGTGCTTACAAGCTCGCAATGGAGATTCTCGACAAGGACTACGAGCCGAGCGAATGGAACATCTACCCGTTCCACTTCAGCGACGGCGACAACTGGTCCCAGTCCGACACCCGGTCCTGCATCCAGCTTCTCAGGGATCAGATGATTCCGATCTCCAACCAGTTCAGCTACGCCCAGGTCGATAGCCAGTACGGCTCCGGCCAGTTCATCAAGGAGCTCGCCGGGGCGTTCTCCGACGAAGAAGCGGTGTGCCTGTCCCGGATCCCGAATCGCGAGGCGATCATGGACTCCATCAAGGAACTCCTCGGGAAGGGCAGGTAAAATGTCCAGAATCACGACACGTTACCTGCGCGAGGGCCGCGGTCTTCCGGTGGAACTCGAAGAGGCGCGCACCTACATCAAGGGCCTGGCCGAGGGCTACGGGCTCGATTTCTTCGACACCGTCTTCGAGATGTGCACCTATGAGGAGATCAACATGATCGCCTCGTATGGCGGTTTCCCGACCCGTTATCCGCACTGGCGCTTCGGGATGGACTACCTGCAGATGCAGAAGTCCTATGAGTACGGGCTGTCGAAGATCTACGAGATGGTCATCAACACCAACCCGTCCTACGCCTATCTGATGGACTGCAACTTGATGGTCGACCAGAAGCTCGTCATGGCCCACGTCTACGGTCACGTCGACTTCTTCAAGAACAACCTCTGGTTTGCGCACACCAACCGCAAGATGCTCGACCAGATGGCGAACAACGCCAGTCGGATCCGCGGAATCATCGATCGTCAGGGAGCGGACGCAGTCGAGAAGTTCATCGACATCTGCTTGTCCCTCGACAACCTCATCGATCCTCACGGGCCCCACATCAAGCGTCGCCGTCAGTACTCCGAGGCCGAGATCGACGCTGCCGAGGAGGATGGCTCCGTCGATAAGATTCCGGCGAAGAACTACATGGATCCGCACATCAATCCCAAGGCCTTCCTCAAGGCTCAGCGGGAGAAGAAAGCCGAAGAGCTCAGCCGCATGAAGTCCTTCCCCGAGGAGCCGGTCCGCGACGTGGTCGGGTTCCTGCTCAGGCACGCGCCCCTCCCGCGCTGGCAGCAGACGGTCCTAGAGATCATCTCGGACGAAGCGAACTACTTCGCGCCTCAGGGCCAGACGAAGATCATGAACGAGGGCTGGGCGACCTACTGGCACACCAGCCTGATGACCCGGCACATCCTCGAGGACTCCGAGGTCATCGACTACTGCGACCACCACTCGGGCACGGTGGCCCAGCAGCCGGGGCGCCTGAACCCCTACAAGATGGGTGTCGAGCTCTATCGAAACATCGAAGAACGCTGGGACAAGGGTCAGTTTGGCAAGGAATGGCTGGACTGCACCGACCCGAGAGAGCGACGCAAGTGGGACACCAAGGCCGGGCTGGGCAAGGAGAAGATCTTCCAGGTCAGGCGGACCCACAACGACGTGACCTTCCTCGACACCTTCCTCACGGCGGAGTTCTGCAGGGAGCAGGGCTTCTTTACGACCAAGTACGATCCCAAGGCACGGGAGTGGGTGATCGACTCTCGCGAGTTCAATGACGTGAAACACGGGCTGCTACAGATGGTGGCCGGTCGAGGAACGCCGAGGATCTACGTCGTAGATGGCAACCACGCCAACCGAGGTGAGCTGCGCCTCGCCCACCAACACCAGGACATGGACATCCAGCTCGACTGGGCCAGCGTCACCATGGCGAACCTGGTGCAGATCTGGCAGCGGCCCGTTCATCTCGACACCTTGGTGGACGGCAAGTTCATGCGCCTGTCTTGCGATGGGGAGCAGATCACCCGCCAGACCCGCGAAGAGACCGAGCTCGACGCCGACGAGGACACCGAACAGTGAGTCACGACGATCTCAATGAAGCATTGGACGCGATCCCCAAAGCAGGGGGCAGCGCCGAAGTGTCGGATCCAGCTGGAGAAGTGAAGATCGACGTAGTCGAGGTCGACAAGCTCGGGGTGCGCGTTCGCGGTGTGACCGTTGGACATTCCGATCCCGTCGACGTGACTGCAGAGGCCGACGCGCTCCCCGATCGACTTCGAGCGCTGCCAGAGGATCTGGTGCCCGTCGAGGTGGCGCCGAAGCTCGGTGGGGCGACGATCCGCACCAAGCCATCTGATATGCGCCGGCGCGAGTTCTTCGAGGTGGGCGTGACCCCGCAGAGCACCGAGGTCAAGCGCTACAAGGTCGCCGACGATGGCACACGCAAACGCCAGGACTGGACGATGACCCGCGAGCAGCTCGAGGGCCTCATCGATCAGGCGCGACCGCCCGCCGAAGAAGAGTAGAGCACCGGCTACTTCGTGAAGTACTCGATGTCGACGATATCACCGGTTGCAGGTGGATCGGTGTGGAAGCGGACCAGGTTGCCGGCGGCCTCGTAGTTCCAGGTGCCGGTGACGACCTCTTGGTTCACGTACACGACGATCGTCGAGGGATCGGGATCCCGAGAGAGCTCGAAGACCTCGGTGTTGATGGAGGCGTCGGCCAGCGTGTCGATCTGGTTGGGCCAGTCACCGCAGATGGAGATGAACTCGCCGCTGGTGGCGTCCACGACCTCGGAGTAGCCATGGCCCGGCTCGGCGCCGTCACAGCCGTCTGGCGTGGGGCCGGCGACCGCGGAGACCTTGACGAGTGCTTCACTGCCTTTCTTGGTGATGATGCCGTCGATGTAGTTCTGCCAGTAGTCGTCGGTGTTGAATCCGGGAGATTCGTCGTTCTCGTCGCTGATGAAGATGACGTGCAGGAGCGCATCAGAGCGGAGGAAGCCGGCATTGCAGCCGCCCATGGACTCACCTACGGCGCGCTCGACGTTCTGAAGGCCCATCTCGTCTTCGGTATCGGGGTTGGGCTTGGTGAGGATGGCGTTCGAGAAGATACTGTCGAAGCCAACAACGTCCTCGTCCAGCCAACCGTCGACCGCGCACCCGGACGGCCCGGTGACGGCCATGAGGTGCCAGTCGGCGCTGTTCGCCTGGAGGCGGTCGGTGAACACCAGGATGTTGTCGCCCATCGTGGTGAGCTCTTCCGCCATGGAGCCGCTGGTGTCGCCATATATGATGATGTCGGTCGGGATCTTGCCGCTGAGGTCCCAGCTATCGCCGTAGAAGATGCTGTCGTCATCATCGTCATCACCCGGTCCGCCGTTGCCGTCCTCTCCCTCGTTCATGCCGGGAAGATCGGTGCCGTTGTCGAGCTCGTAGTCGCTCTGGCAGGCGGTGAGAACCCAGAGGAGAGTCACAGAAGTCAGGAGGATGGCACGCATGATTCTCACCGATGGACGCGGGGTGTACGCAGTGAAATTGCAAATGACGTGCCAGTGTTTGGCCGATCCGGTGTGACGGTGGATCCGCCTGGGACCTTGACATTCTCTGGACCGCTCGGTCGGGGTGCGGATCAAATGTCGCTGTAGTTGGTCGAGATCCGGGTCAAGCTAGCCGCCGTCGGATCATTTAAAAAATGTTGGTGTCAGGTGAGCTTCGCGCCGCAATTGAAGAGTTCGAGACGCGAACTGGCTGAAAGGGGGTATGCTCGGAGGCCGCGCCAAGGGGTGTTGAGTGGCCAAAGAACGCAAGCCTAAACTGTCCCGGCTGTCCGATCGGGACTGGGACAACCTGATGACCCTGGCCTCGGGCTACCTCGCGGTCACCAACGGCGATCTGCCCAAGGCGATGGCGCGAGCCATCAAGGGTCACGCAGAGCTCATCGCGGCGGTCAAGGCCGGCACGGTGTCGACAGAGATCGCCACGGGCAAGGTCACGTTGGTCGTACCAGAAGGCGGAGGGGTCGCGCTCCGCCTTGATTAGGACGAGCGCGGCGGATGAGTACTAGTGGCGCACGCCTGGGTTGGTGGGGTCATCCCACTCGTCGAGTTGCTCGTGCTGTCGGGCGATCACAAAATCGATGATTCGCGCGAGCTTTCGCTCGAACTTCTCCGTCCCCTTCCTGTAGAACTCGATCCCGTAGGAGACGCCTTCGTCCTCGAGGTGGCGGTTGCGGATGATGCCAGCCATCTCGATTGAGACGGTGGTCATGGGAAGCGTGAATCGAACTCTCACCACGTCGTAAGTGGCCATCTCCTCCTCGAAGTCCATGGGCACGAGCACGGCGAGTCCCGTCGTCGAGACATCCAGCATCGGCGCCCTTATGGTGGAGACGTAGGCCGCCTGCGGGGGCTCGATGGTCACCCGAATGGGCTGGAGGGGCCTCGGTGTGGCGCGAAACGCCTGACGCTTGCTGAACAGCTTTGCGAGCACTGGCCGCAGGAGCGCCCTGATTCGCTGCGGGTCCAGAAACTCGAGGTCGTAGATCTGGTTTCCTTTCTCGGTCTTCCGCGCGGCGACGCGGGATGGCACTACGAGTTTCGCGCCACTCTCGGCCTCGCTGAAGCGGAGATCGACGTCCCCGCCAACCGGGAAGGCGGCGTGATCATCCTCTTCGAGAATGATCTGGGCGCCGAGGATGGTTAGCCGTTCCAATCGGCACAGGATGCGGTCGGTGCCAGCCGCACTCACGAACACGCGAATATCGGCTGGCTCTACCGGGTGGTTCTGACTCACAAAGCTGCCTGCAATCGTGGCATGGTTCTTATTCTGCCAGCGGGGACTCGATGACGGAACCCAGTTACCTCGATGACGGTGCGCGCGCGCGCGGGACCCGAGTTCACGAGAGGTACGCCGCGATGCGTGCCAAGCCGAAGGACGCCAAGGCAAAAAAGGCGTTCTTGGCCGCTGTTCGCGATGCGAGGACGGGGCCGGCGCTCCACGCTGGAGAGATCCTCGACGCGAGATTTCGCCTCTTGGTGCCGCTGGGGAATGGCACGCTCACCGCGACGTGGCGGGCGTGGGATCTGGACCACGAGCGAAATGTCGCCGTCAAAGTCCTCCAAGCTCGGTTCAGCACGGATCCCGCTGCAGTGACCACCTTCGCCGAGGCCATGTCGGCCGCAGCGTCCACGGACCATGCCAACGTGTGCCCGGTCGTCGTCGAGTCTGCCGATCACGAAGGCTTCCGCTACGCGGTGGTCGACTATCTGTCGGGCGGGAGCCTGGAGGATGCACTGGCGGCGGGGCGCGTCTCGTCCACGGGAGCGCTGCAAGCGGTGCTCGACGCGGGTCGCGGGCTCGCGTTTGCCCATGACCGCGGCCTCTCCCACGGCAACGTTTCTCCCCGCAACATCCTGCTCTCCGCCGATGGGGTCGGGATCCTCTGTGATCTGGAGCTGTCGAGTCGCGATGGGCATCACATGGGCTCGGTCTTCACCGCTCCCGAGGCCGCCGAGGCCGGCTTTGTCCCCAACGTCCCTGCGGATCTCTATGCCCTTGGCATGACGCTGTTGTTTGCCTTCCACCGCCAGCAGCTCCCGTTCTGGGTGATCAGGGATGCCCAGCGCCTCATCGACTCCTTGGAGCTGGATGACGGCGTGAAAGCGATGCTCGGGTCCACCGTGAGCTGGGATGCGACGGAGCGCCCAGCCTCTGTCGACGCGCTCCTCAACGCCGTGCTCCAGCCGGATCTGGTGCTGAGATCCCTCGCCGATCACGCGCGAGACACCAAGCGCCTCACTCTGGCCAAGGGCTACTACGATCAGCTGCTCGCGCGGACCAACGGCGCGCCCGATGTCCGGGTCCAGCTGGCTCAGATCCTCGGTGAGCTGGGCGATGCGGCCGATGCGACCCAGCATCTGATGATCGCGCTGCTGCACGAAGATCTGCACGATGTCGACGGCACCCTCATCGCACTGAGGCAGCTCTCCGAGGAGTCTGGCGAGTTCGACAATCTCCTCGACGCGCTTCTCTCACGTGCCGAGGAAGACGAGAATCACAGGGACTCGCTCCTCATCGAGGCCGCTCGGATCAAGCAGGATCACCACGACGATCCAGCTGCAACCGCCGCAGCCTGGCGCGCCGCGTTGGATGTACACAGAACCCGAGCGCAGGCGGCGGAGGCCCTCGGTGCGCTGGTGGCTTCGGCTTCGGCCAACCAGGAGTGGGAGTCCTTCGTCTCCAACGGCAAGGAGCTCATCGGCTATCTGTTCACGGAACAACGGGCGGAGCTACTTCATCAGCTTGGTCGTGTGTATCTGGATGAGTTGGGCGACCAGCAGAACGGGCTGTTGTGGCTCGAGCGAGCGCTGGAGGAGGGGTACGAGGATCCCGGTCTGGCGCCGACGCTGGAGCGAATTCGATCCACCCGCGGTGACTGGCCCAAGGTGCTGAAGCTCATGCGAGCTCAGGTGGAGAATCAGGACGCGGACGAGGCTTCCGCAACGCTCCGGCGCGCGGTCCAGATCGCCAAGTACGCGGCTGATGACCCAGATCAAGTGGCGGAGCTGTTCGAAGAGCTGCTCGCCGTTGCCCCCAACGACCCCGACGCGTTGCGAACCTCGGCGGCACAGGCGCTCGCCGATGGGGACATTGATGGAGCCGTCCTCGTCCTCGAAGAGCTCGTGGACTCGACCGATTCGACGGCTGCCGATTCCGCTCTGCTTGCGAGTGCTTTCGTCGCTGCGGAGCGATCGGCTGACGCTATCGCCTGCCTGGACAACGCTCTAGCCAGGGAGCCCGGTCATCTCGCCTGCCTCGTTCTGTCCGCCGACCTGCACTTGGACGCCGGCAATCTGGAGGGTGCGGCCCGGCAATATCGGCACATGGAAAGGTCGCTTCAGGGCTTTGACGCCGTCGCATCCCTCGCCCGCGCCCAGCTCGGGGTGGCCGAGCTGGACTGGCTCGCAGGAGAGGGGCCAAGGGCGTGCAGCGGATACCACCGCGTGTTGGCGGTAGAGCCCGAGAATGCAGAGGCATGGTGGGGACTCGCCAAGGTCGCCATCTGGGCATTCGCGGATGAAGATCCGTCTCACGCGTGGCTTCGCGCAACTCCCACCCGCTTCTCGCCCCAGGAGGCTCTGGCTCGGTTGCTCGCCGGCATCGTTCAGCGAGAGGGCGCGGAGGCCTGGATGGCGCTGGATCCGCTGGGTGAGGCCTGCTGGAAGTCGTGTGAAGGTCGTTCGATGCTGGAGATCAGCGCCTGTATCGTCGATCTCCTCCTCCGCAGAGAGCTGGTGGGGCCCGCGCTCTTCTCTCAGCTTGCCGACTGCGCACCGGAGGCGGGCGTGCACGTCGAGGCCGTTCGTTGGTTGTGGTGCGAGACCCCGACCGATCATCTGTTCCCAGTGGCGGAGAGCTATCGGTGGGCGATGGTGAGCGAACACGGTGGGGAGTTCGACCGCCGTATCCACCGCATGGTGATGTACGCCACGCCGCCACGCCTGGTCGACCCACCTCCGTCTCCACTCCCGTGGAAGAACCAGCTTCGTGATGGATGGTCGGTCCTGTTCGATCGGGAGGGTATCGAGGAGCTGGTCATCGAGCGAGCGAACGTGGTTGGGCCCATCGCGGTGACGCCGGCCATGGCGCCGGAGCGTCCGCGACAAGCGGTCCTGTCTTTCGATCGGTGGATGGGCGAGCGGCACACCGTTCGGGTCCACGGTGACGAGACGAGGATCGGAAGCGATCCGGCCGACGACCTGCCGTGCGATGAGCTGATGCCGACCCAATGCACGGTTTATCGCCGAGGATCGGGCACGTTCTACGTGGTAGGGACCGACATCGAGGTCGAGGGGGCGTGGGTGGCCGAGCGCCGTCTCGAGGGCGGAGAGCGTGTCCAGATCGGTCCGGTCTCTTTTGTCTTCCACCTCTTGGAGACTCACGAGCCCTTGCCTGCGCCTCGCTTCGACCTGGCCGTGGGCGACGACCTCGATCTTGGGATGCCAGAGGTCTTTCCTGACGATGGGCCGACACATCAGGTCGACTTCCAGGTCGGCGCAGCCCCCACAATCGTGAACGCCGCCGTCTTCTATCGACGCGGTGGCAGCGAGAGGATGGTGCCCTTCGAGTCCGACACGCTCGTGGTGGGTCGCTCCGACGATGACGACATCGTGGTCGACGATGGGGGCGAGGGTTTCCTCTTCCGACTCCAGCGCGTGGACGACGGCTTCACGATCGAGGATGCGGCGACGGCCGCCGATGCGGAGATTCCAGCGGTACTACCCTTGGTCTCCGGGGACACCTTTACCGTGGACGACATCGTCTATGAGTTTCGGGTCCTCGACGCTCCGAGCGCTCCGGCCCCCGTTTCGACTGTCGTTCGCGGCCTTCCGGTTTTGGTTCTCGATGACGACACTCCGACCGGCGCGGCGATCCCGATCCACAACAAGACCTTCGCGATCGGGAGAGGGCGAACGAGCGATCTCAGGCTATCGAACGACGCCAAGATCTCCAGGAACCACGCCACGATCACCCGTGGTGAGGACGGGTCCTGCGTGTTGCGGGATCACAACTCCTCGAACGGGACCTACGTGAACGATCGGCGGGTGGAGCACCACATCCTGCAGGTCGGAGACCAGATCTCGGTAGGACATCATCGGTTCTTCTTCCGCCTCGGCAACCCGGCCGACTTCGAGGTGGACGAACTCGACCTGGACGAGGAGGCGGTCAGCGCCCTGAAAGAGCGTTGATCCTCTGGAATATCGGCTCTGGTAGCCAGACGACGATAGGCATGATGAACCACCAGAACCACGGTAGATAGGTCGAGAACCTGCCAGCATCGATGGCTCGCACGATCCCGTCAGCGACCGCGGGGGCGGTTGAGAACAGCCGGGTCTTCGGATGGTTCGCCGTCATCGGAGTGTCGACCGGTCCCGGCCGAATGATGTGGACCTGCACGCCGGAGTCCCACAGACGCGAACGCAGCCCCTCGAGGTAGGTGTTCACGCCGGCCTTTGCGGCACCGTAGGTGAAGTTCCGGGGACGCCCGCGATCGGCCGCTACGGAGGTGATAACTGCGATGTGGCCCGTTCCCTGGCACTCGAGCGTGTTCGCGATGGGGATCAACAGCGAGACGACGCTCATAAAGTTGACCTCGAGCACCGGGCGGGCTGAGGAGAAGCTGCCTTCGGTCTCGAGCTGGTCGCCGAGGAGGCCGTGACAGATGAGGGCGATGTCGAGGCCTTCCAGCGCTACCGTTGCCTGGGTGATCAGCGCTGGATGGGTCTCGTAGTCGACCAAGTCCAGCGTTGCGTAGCCGGTTACCGCCGGACCGAGCTCGGAGATCAGCGCGTCGATCTTGGCTTGGGTTCGGCCAACGAGGAAGAGGCGATCGCCCCTCGCCGCATACCTGCGGGCAACCTCTGCGGCAATGGCCGAGGTCGCGCCGATGATGAGAATCCGTGCCACTGAAGTCCCGGTCGAGAGGGGCGTGCTAACACCCCGTCAGTTCCAGCACTCCTCCCAGCGCGTGATTCTTGTATCCACCGTGCCGTCTGCACCGGAATCGATTTCGATCTTCTCGAGGTCGCCGTTGGTGTTGTAGACGTAGTGGTTGATCGTGTCGAGCTCGCCATCCATGCCGATGTCGGTCATGGCGTCGAGGAGTCGGCCGAGGTTGTCGTAGGCGTATGAGGTCTCGTTATCGAAGATGCCGTCCGCCGTCAGGTCAATCCACACTGTCTCGATCATGTTGTTCTGGTCGTACAGATAGTCGTAGATCATCGTGCTTGTAACGAGTCCTTCGCCGTTGAAGCGCTCGATGACCATCGTGTCGAGGGTGCCGTTGGCGTCGTATTCGTAGTTGTAGCGGGTGTTCACGACGCCGTTTGCGTCGGTGTCCATCTCCCACGCGATCCGCACGCCGTTGCCGTCGTAGATGTAGGTGTCGATGCGGTCAAGGATGCCGTCGATGCCCACATCGATCTCGTACCCCAGGAGCAGGCCGTTCCCGTCGTAGATGTAGGTCTTCCTTTCGTCGAGGTTTCCGTCTGGCCCCTCGTCGGTGTCGAAGTGCAACAAGAGGCCCAGGGCACCAAAGACGTAGTAGTAGGATTCGGCGCTGTCGATGACGCCGTCGCCATCGCTGTCTGTCTGCCGGCCAGTGAGCTGTCCCATGTTGTTGTACAGGGTGAAGGTGATGATGTCGGGGACGCCATCGGCGCCGTAGTCCGATTCCTGGACCAGCTGATGACCGAGGCCGTCGTCCTCGGCGCCATTGCAGTCGTTGTCGAAGCCATCGCAGATCTCGATGGCGTTCGGATGCATGGCGGCGTTGTTGTCGTTGCAGTCACCGTTGGCTGGCGTCCAGCCGTCGTTGTCGTCGTCGCGCAGCGCCGCTGGCGTGCCCGGATCGTCGGTGTCGATGTCATCGGTGGGCTCATCGCCATCCGTTTCTTTGTACGTCTCTTCGTCCCGGTCGTCGGCGAGTGCGGTGTCCTCCAGCTGCAAGCACTCGTCGTCTTCGCAGATCTGCCCGTTCCCGTCGCACGAGAGCAGAGCGATAGCGGCGATTGTGAGGGGAAGTAGTTTGCCCATCCGCAGTGAGGACATTGGATCACCAGGGTTCGATCACCTTCAAGGGTAGCACACCACTTCGCCTCCTTGCCGTTTCCGTGTGATGATGCGGCCTGGAGGACCGTTGGACCCCTTCGATGTCCCGGAACCCAAAGCACTGAAGCCCCCGAAACCGCAGTCTAGAACTGATGAACCCGGCTCGGTGAAGATGACCCCGTTGGGTGAGGCGCTTCCATTCCCGCAGGAGCCGGAGGCCCCGGAGCCAGAGGCAGAGGTCGAACCAGAACTCGCGGAGGAGGATCCCCCGGAAGAACCGGCCCCTTCGGACGACGGGCCGCTATTCGACGAAGCGGAAAAACCGGTGATGAACGAGGAGTTCTGGGACGAACCCGCGGCGCCTTCCACCTCGCCGCTGTGGATCCTGCCCTTGCTCGGTATTGGCGTTGTGTTCTTGCTGATCGCTGGGCTCGCCGCGGGCTTGTATCTGATGAGACCGGCAACGACTCCCGACCCGGCATCGCTGCAACCGGTTCCGCTTCCGGCGCCTTCCGCTCCGGCTCCCGAAGCTCCCGAGGCCGAAGCACCCGAAGCTCCCGAAGCTCCCGAGCCCGCCGAAGTGCCCGAGGCCGCCGAGACACCCGAAGCTCCCGAGGCCGCCGAAGCTCCCGAGGCCCCGGAAGCTCCCGAGGCCCCCGAAATGCCCGCGGCCGAAGCACCCGAGGCCCCAGAGGCCCCAGAACCTGCTCCAGAACCTGCTCCTGCTGTACCGGAGCCAGCGCCCGAAGCTCCCGAGGCCGCGCCCGAGATCCCCGCGCCCGAACCGGCTCCCGCGGAGCCTGAGGCCGCGCCCGAACCTGCTCCTGAACCTGGCGGCCCATGGGGTGGTGAGGAGCCCGCAGAGCCTGCACCGGAGCCTGCTCCCGAAGAACCTCCCCCCGAGCCCGCGCCCGAGCCCGGTCCGGCCTCGCCCTGGGACAATCCGGGCAACTAGTGTGAACATCCTGGACGACCTCGGGCAGCTAGCTCGATATCTCCGGAATCGTCTGCGCTTTGGCCGAAACAGGGAGAGCCTTCGCTTCGATCTCGAGCGAGGTGTCCAGACGGCGAAGTGGACGCTGACCTATGAGCCGAGTCCGCTCGGCAGTCTGCGGGAGATGTTCGACGCCCTTCCCATCGATCCGGCGGCCTACACATTCTGCGATCTGGGCTGTGGAAAGGGGCGTGTGCTGCTCGTCGCCGCCGATCTTCCATTTGCCCATGTCATTGGCGTCGAGGTCGAGGAGGCGCTCTATCGGACCGCGCTGCGCAACGTAGAGCCACTGTCAGAGCGGATCGAGGTCTTCTGGTTGGACGCTACGCAGTTCCAGCTACCCGCCGGACCGCTTGTCTTGTTTCTCTTCAACCCGTTCGAGGGGGAGGTACTCGACGACATCCTGCGGCGAATGCCGAACGAGCGCGAGATCTGGCTCATGTATCTCAACCCGCTCCATGGGCAGCTCGTGAGCGACGCGGGCTTCCAGGCGGCGGCGGCGGGCGGCGCCGAGCCCACGCATTGGGTGAACTATCACCGGGTCTGACGCAGCTCTTGCGGCCGCAGGAGCGTGAGGATCACTGCGAGGAGGACCCCCAGAAACGCCGCTGCTGTGGCTAGATCTGCGATCAGTTCGAACGTCATCCCCGCGCCGGCCGTCCACACCGAGGCGGCCGCCAACGCGCCGGAGAAGGCCAACCTGCCAGCCAGGCTCTGAACCGAGAGCCAGGTCGCCCGGACCGAGCTGTCGAGGTGGGGGTGAATGGCGGCGTTCGTGACCGGCCCGGCGACTCCGCGGGGAACCGAGCGCAGGGCGAGGAGAGCCAGCACAGTGAAGTGCGCCGGCGCCGCCAGAGATGCGGTGACGGCGGCCTGCCAGAGGGTTGCACCGATGAGCACGCCGGTGACCCCCAGTCGATCTCGCAGGGTGATCGCCTGGGCGCTGGCCAAGGCCGAGAAGGCCATCATCACCGCCATCAGTGTGCCGGTGGCTGCCGGTGTTGGGGAGTATCCCTGGCCCATGTCTGCGAGGTAGAGGGAGACCCACGGCTGGAAGAGCTCGTACGGCACGTGGTTGAGCACCGTCATTCCGACCGCAAACACGAACATCCAGCGCAGGGTCGGGTTCCTGCTGAGCGAGCGAACAGACGCGAGCTGGATCAGGGGAGAGCCGGCGCTCTCGGCGCTCTTTGGTTCGGTGAATGCGGTGGCGATTGCGAGTGCGATGGCGCCGCCGATTCCGGACAGGACGTAGGCGACCCGAAGGTCGAAACCCGCCCATGCGCCGCCAAGCAGCGCGGCCACGGCCATGGCTGCGAAGGCTGCGGACTGTGCGCGGGCCTCGCGATCCGCGAATTCCTGGCTCCGCCCGATGCTGTCCAGAGAATCGTAGAGCATGGAGGTGTCGGTGCCAGAGTTGAAGGCCATTCCGACCGCGAGGAGCAGCTGTGCGGTCGCAAAGGGCCAGAACGATCCGGTGGCCGCGAACACGAAGCACGCTGCTGACCACGCGGCCATGGCGCCCATGAGCGTGATTCGCCGTCCGACGCGATCGGAGAGATACCCAGACGGGACCTCGAGAACGACAACTCCGGCGTAGTAGATTGCCTCCAGGATCAGGACCTCGGAGACGCTGAGGACAGACGAGAAATAGAGGAAGAACACGGGCAACCAGAAGACCAGGCTTCTTGCCGCACAATAGATGGGATAGAGCTGGAGGTTGCGTTCCACCGGCGCCACCCTTGCACGATTTGGCGCCTTTCGCGGATGTCTTCATCAATCCTTGACTGGCGCCCCGGCGAGTCGTCGGGCATGTTCCGCCTCAACCGCTGAGGAGCCATTCATGTCTCGTCTGATCCTACTGCCTCTCGCGATGCTTCCACTCGTTGCCTGGTCGGCGGATGCCACCGATGCGGCCGACCACTCTGACGAGGGCGTCGATCTTGGCTACGTCGACGACGGGCCAGACTTCATCGTCAACGGCGAGGTGGAGGAGGGCTTCCTGCAGACGGTTGGGCTCGGTGCCTTCAACTTCACGGCGTGCACCGGCAGCCTGATCACTCCGAAGATCGTGCTCACCGCTGGACACTGTGGGATCGATATCCCCCTGGAGATGGTGGTCTCGATGGGCAGCGCCTACTTCGGCACCACGCCCGCGACCGCGGTCGCCGAGGTTGGCTTCGCGAATATGGTCGTACATCCTGATTATGTGGCCCTCGAAGAGGGGGGCATGGGCGGGCTGCCGGAGTACGACGTCGCCATCCTCGAGCTCGAGCAGGAGGCTCCGGAGGATCTGCAGCCGATCTGGTTCCGAACCGACCGCATGAAGGACAAGGACGTGGGTGTCGAGCTCGTCTCGGTGGGTTTTGGCACCACCGACGCGAGTGGAGCTGGTGGCGGCACGAAGCGCTCAGCAGTGCTGACCTTGGACAGCTATGACGACCAGTTCCTGCTCTCCTACTCGTCCACCAACGAGAACGCGGCAAACATCTGTAGCGGCGATTCTGGCGGTCCCCAGTACTTCTTCGACGAGGAGACCGGCATGTGGGAGCAGTGGGCTGTGCACTCCTGGGGCGACAGCAACTGTGTCTCGCAGTCCGGCAGCACTCGCACCGATCTGGTCACCGACTGGCTCCTCGAGCAGATCGAGGCCGTGCACGGCACAAGCGATCGCTGCGAGATCAACGGCCACTACGACGACGGTGTCTGCGACACATTCTGCGACACACTCGATCCCGACTGCCTGGACGATCCCCTTGGAGACGACGACGCGACTTCAGATAGCGAGATCGACGCCCAGGGCGGCTGTGCCTGCGACACGAATACCGGTCCGGTTGGCGCCTGGGTTCTCCTCGCACTCGGCGTGTTGGGCTACCGAAGGCGGAGCTAGCCAGACCTCTTCTCGGGCTTGGCCGCGTCTCTCTCCTCAATGGTCTCAAAGCGCTTCTTGCCGGCAACGGGCATGCTGAAGTCGAACCACTCGTCGTCCACGTCCATGCCGATCTTTCTCAGCGTAGACAGCAGCCGCGGCCTGAACCCCGTCGGGACATAGTTGCCGTAGATGACGCCCTCAACGACATCGTCCTGTTCGAACTTGAAGATCTCCTGGATCTGGATGTAGGGACCTTCCATACCCTGCACCTCGGCGATTGCGGTGCAGCGCCGACTGCCGTCGGTGAGGCGGTTGAGCTGTACGATCACGTCGAGAGACGACGCGATGATGGTCCGGATGAATTTGTCGGACATGTTCGGCATGGCGATGCCGACCAGGGTTTCGAAGCGAGACAGGGCGTCAGCGGGGGAGTTGGAGTGAACCGTCGCCATGGAACCCGGGTTTCCGGAGTTCATGGCCTGGAGCATGTCGATGGCTTCTTTGCCTCGGATCTCGCCGAGGATGATGCGGTCGGCACGCATTCGAAGGCTGTGTGTGAGCAGCTCGCCAAGGGTGACCTCACCGACGCCTTCGGAGTTTGGCGGCCGACCTTCGAGGCGCACGACGTGGTCCTGCTGAAGCTGTAGCTCCGCCGAGTCCTCGATGGTGACCAGGCGCTCGCCTTCGGGGACGAATCCCGACAAGCAGTTGAGCAACGTCGTCTTTCCAGAGCCCGTACCGCCGCTGATGACGATGTTCATCTTTGCCTTCACGCACGCCGACAGAAACTCCATCTGCTGCTTGGGCATGGCGTTCCAGTTGATCAGCTGCTCGGGAGTGATTGGCACGCCGAAACGTCTGATGGAAACGGCACAACCGTCCAGAGAGCATGGGCGAATGATGGCGTTGAAACGAGATCCATCGGCCATTCGTGCATCGACCATGGGGTTCTGTTCATCGACCTTTCGACCCACGGCGGCGATGATGCGCCGGACCACGGTCAGGAGGTGGTCGTCGTCGTCGAAGTCGCACTTGACCTGCTTGAGTAGGCCCCCCTTCTCGACGAAGGTCTTGTACGGTCCGTTGATCATGATGTCGGTAATCTTCGGGTCGCCGACGATGGGCTCGAGGGGGCCGAGGCCGAGGAGATTGTCGACGATCTCCTGGAACATCGTCTCGCGCTCGCCTCTGGACACCGAGAAGGTGCTCCTGTCGCACAGGGCGGCGAGCTGAGCCTTCATGATCTCGGTGGTCTCCTCCTTGCTGCGACCCCCGTGTTTGTCGAAGTCGAACTCGACCTGAAGCTCTGCTTGCAGCGCACCGCGGATCGTCTTGTAGTCGCGCGGCACATCCCACGCGGTCCGGCCGGGGCTGGCTCGCGGCTCCTTTGGCTTCATGTGCTTGCCGAGCTCGCCGAGATCGCCCATCTTGGCAATCTCTTTCATCGACCGCTTGCCGCCAGCGTCGCTCTGTTTGCCCTTGGTGCCGACGCGAAGCTTGCGTCCGATCGCATCCAGGCGACTTTTGCGCCCCATTCAGGCTCCACCACGAAGAACACAGAGTCTACACTGGGCGCACAACCCTTGGCCAGACCATGGACGCCACCACCTTCCGGAAGATCAAACATGCCGCCCGCCACGCCGTCGCGGCGCGCTGGGTTGTCGCGACACCAGGAGTGGGGCCGTTTGGCGCCGGTCTGGCAGTTGCTGTGGAGTCCTTGGGCCTCGGAGATCCAGCGGATGTGGCGGCCGCCGGTGGCCTCGAGCGCCTCGCTGCCCAGATTCGAGTGCGTCACGGTGACCGAGCGCTGTTGGTGTTTCAGCTTCAAGTAGGTATGCAGATCTTGACCGCGACGGTCGCGCGCGGCGGCGCAGGACGCCATGCGCTCTTGGAGATGGCGAGGTCGGTGGCGAATGCGGGAGCCGAGCTCGGTCTGTCCCGCATTGCCGACGCGGTGGAGGCATTGTACGAACAGATCCGGGACAACTGTGTCGAGTCGCGACTCGCTGAGCGGGTCGCAGATCTGGACGCAGCCCTCGACGCCGCTCTCGGGATCGCAGAAGTGCTACGGCACGGGTCCGTCAGTGGCCTGGACGTGTCCTACGCCGAGATCTACCGCGCTGGGAGGCTCCTCGGAGTGCTCCGTGCCGACGCTCTGCTGACTCGCCAAGGCGATGAACGTCTTGCCACGGAGCTGCCTTTTGCGCTGGATATGATCGGTTTTCGGGGCGACGTTCCCGTCGGGTCGGTGTCGGATGAGGAGGCTGCGGCGATCTGGGACCGCGTCGAGGCGACACTGGGCATCGCCGTGGGGGGCTTGGCAGTCGAAGTGCATCGTCTGGCGCTCAACCATGCTTTGTGCCGCAACCTTGAGTTTCCGGGTTTGGCCCTTAGAAAGGGGCTGGGAGACATGGCGAACTGCACGCGCGCTCTCGGGGGCTCCAGCCTGGCGGCGGCCATCGAGGATCGCCTGCGAGGCCTGGTCGGAGTCGATCTGGCCATCGAGGACGCCGCGCCAGTGCAGGTCGAGGACCTCCTGGATCGCGTGGACAGCTGGCTCGACGCTCTCTTGCCTCGGGTGGGCCTCGACGGCGTCCTTGCTGGGCGTATCGTCGTTTGCGAGGATCGTTTTGCCGGCTACCAAGTCCCTGTCACCGCCGCGAGGATCGAGCGGTTCGTGGACCAGTTTCCCGCCGATCTTCGCTGGGTGGCCACGGGCCTTCTCGACGCCGTCGAGTATCGAGATCGAGCCCAGCTCAGTCGGAGCATCGCTTTTCTGTTGTCCAGCTTCGGGGTCCAGAGCATGGAGAGCGCGACCCTGTGTGGGCTCGAGTGCACTCACGAGCTCGCCTTCCGCGGGCCCGACATCGAGCTACCGCACCGAAAGCTCACCTCGGCCCTGGGAGATCGGACGGTTTCTACCCTTGTTGTCGTCGACGACGTCTGCCTCGATCCAGCTCCGATGATCGCCGAGCTGGAGGCCCTCGACGCCAGCGGGAAGAAGCGTCTTCGCAGGGTGAACCTGGTCTTTGCCTTCTCTGTCGCTACGGCCTTCGGAGAGTCCGCGCTGCGGGACTACCTGACCAAGGCTGGCCTCCTCTTCCAGATCCTCGTCGGTCAACGTCTCAACCACCTCAGCGCAGCCGGTTGGCAACAGCGTCCCGAGGTCCTCACCGAGATCGAGCTCGCCGAGCCGCTGTTCTCCCCCCACAACCCCCACTGGCGAGGAATGGACTGGCGCGTTGCTCGAGTGCTCTGCGTCGAGATCGGTTCTGCCCTGGGCGATCCCCGAGATGCACTGGGGCGGCGGGGGCACCAGGGACGGCTGGCCTTCGCGCACCGGATACCGCCTTCCACGCTGACCCTGTTCCACGGAGAGGGGAGCTGGCGCGGCGCTCAGTGGATCCCGTTGTTCAGCGTTCCTCGCCTGTGATCACGATTTCTTTTGGCTCCTCGAGGGGCGAATCGTCGGTCTCTGGGGTCTCGGGCCAGGTCGGCGTGAAGAACTTCAGGACCTCGGGATCTATGCCCGCACTGTCTACGATCGGCTGGTCGGGCTGCATTCCTGTGGCCACCACCAGGGCTTCCGCGATCGCCCGGAGACGCTCGAGGATGCGGTCGTAGCGCGCGATCAGCGTCGTCGGCATGTCTCGGGTAAAGGCCACATACAGGCGAAACTCATCGATGGTGCGATAGAAGGCCTGCACCAGGATCAGCGCTTCGGAGTCGAGCAGGAGCAGGTCATCGGCAGTCATCGCCTTCCAGGTCTCGGCTACTGAATCGATGAAGGGGCCGCGATCGCGGTGCAGACTCCACAGATCCCGGAGGATCTCGCGGCGAACGTCCAAATCGTCGATGATCCTCGCGGTCTCGTTGACGAGCGTGCGCAGGATGTGTTCCGGGCGCACGTCGTCGTTGTAGTAGGGCTCGATCCTCATTGCAGGGCCTCTAACGCCCGGTTGCCGCGGCTGGCCAGGGTCCTGTGGGCTTCGTCGTAGACTTCTTCGAGGGCTTCGGGCATGTCCTCGGTGGTTCGGATGTAGAGCCGGAACGCCTCCAGCTGCTCGTAGAAGTCGTCGAGGATCAGAGTCACGGCGGGCTCGAGGTGCTGCAGCTGTCGGTAGCGAAGCGTCGGCCACCGACTGAAGACGGTCCACAGAAACGGAGTCCGATCGCGGTGAAAGCTCCATCGGTCCAGCAGGAAGTCTCGGCGGTCCTCGAGCTGGTGCAGGATGCGCTCGATGTCGAGTGCAAGCAGCTTGCGCACTCGCTCCGACAGGCGACGGGGGTCGTCGTCGGGCGGATTCAGAAGATCTCCGCGAGCACGTCGCGAACCGTTCCGACGCCGATCACTTCGAGGCCATCTGGAGCGCTGTCGAGGTTTTCCTGGGGGCAGATCACACGGGTGAATCCCTGGTCGATGGCCTCGGCGAAGCGGCGATCCGGGTGTTTCGCGGGTCGGATCTGCCCAACCAATCCGACTTCTCCGAA
>PJEL010001154.1_pt1 | contig 27941 bp, 14 predicted proteins | sample 1853271 | NCBI WGS metagenome assembly PJEL01 (sample SAMN08108733, study PRJNA415343) | Invertebrate metagenome, whole genome shotgun sequencing project. | host: Globobulimina | place: Sweden: Gullmar Fjord | collected 2015-08 | reverse complement strand
GTGTCTTAGTGGGGATTGAGATATTGAGGCAGGAGAAGATGATTGTCAACCATGCAATCGGGGGGGAAATGTTGTTGAGTGTGCGCGCACGCCGGGTGTTTTCGGTGACGACAATGCAAGGCCGCTGGTGGACCGTTCCGCTTTGTGCAGTGCTTGTTGCTCTTTCATGTGTGAGCAGTAGTCAGCCTGCATGTGCGCAGAAGGCGGCTGCCGACGATACGCAAGCACCGCCCATCGCGCAGGAGTCATCCAGTGCAGCATCGAATGTCAACGTGGGCGTTGTTTCGCCTCCGGTTGATGCTGAAGAGACTGCTCCTGAAGCAGAGACGATTCACTTCAACTTCAAGAATACGCCGTATGCGGAGGTCATTGATTTCTTCAGCCGAGCTGCGGATCTTCCAGTCATTAATGAAGTCGACCCGCCGAAGGGCGCATTGACTTACTTTGCTCCCGAGCCTTATTCGTTAGATGACGCGCTTCGCATCCTTAATATCATTTTGCAAACTCGTGAGGTGACACTTCGACGCGACGGGCAGTTCTTGTATCTTGGAAAATTCGATAAGACGAATATCGGCTCTATGTATTCGGATGGGCAGGTTCCAGGATCGGTCACCGATGATCAACTGGTAACCGTCTTGATTCCGTTGGAGAATATTACCGCCAAAGAAGTTTCGGAACGATTGTCGCCATTGGTGGGCAAGTATGGGAATATGGTTGCGCTTCCCGCGCAAAACCGCTTACTGCTCACCGAGACTGCAGGGCAGGCTCGGCGATTGCAGCAGTTGATCAGCACCCTTGATACGAGCGGTGACTTTCAAGATCAGGTACGCATTTTTCCATTGCAATACGCCAAAGCCAAAGCACTTTCTGCAACACTCAAAATTTTGATGAGCGAACGAGTCGTCAAATATGTCATTAATCAACAAGGTCAGCAGGTCAAGCTCGAGGAAGACAATCTCGCGGGCCTGCGTTTGCAGTCCGATGAACGTACAAACACCATCATCGCCAAAGGGCCACTTGCACGTCTCGAAACACTGGAGGAGATGATCGCAATGCTCGATCATCCGGGGCAGGATGTAATGGGGGGGTCGGAAATGACGACCTTCAAGCTTCAGGAGATTGATGCTGCACACGCGACGAAATTGTTGAATGAACTCTTTCGTAATGCGAAAAAGGAAAGCAAGCCAACCATCCTCGCGTTGCCGGATGTGAACAAAGTTACGGTTGTTGGTTCGAGTGTGGCAATCATGCAATCGTTGGCGCTACTTGACGAAGTAGACGGCGGGGGAGCAGCAAATGATGGTGCAATGGATGATTCGCGTTCGACCGCAGTGATTTCGATCAACGAATCCAATCCCAAAACAGTTCAAGACGCACTCGACGCGATAATGACTCCACGACAAAAACGATTGGTGAAGATTATTTCTTCGGGCAATAATCGTTCGCTGATTCTAGCGGGGCCTGCAGGAGATGTTGCAGTCGTACGCAATCTGGTTGAGACGCTTGATTTGCCGAGTGCATTCAAGCCCAAAGAGGTTCGTCTCATGCATCTGGCGAAGGGAGATCCGGCTGCGATACTCAAACGCACAAGCAATTTGTACACCAAGCAAGTTGACACACTTGATCCTGATTACTTTATTGATGTCGAACTCGATACTGAATCAAACGTGGTCACTCTCATTGGACAACGAACTGCGATTGATCGATGGGGAAAAATTCTGCAGTCTGTTGAGTCGGCAATCCACATATTGCGAGAGACGCGGCAAATCAAACTTCTCCATGCCTCGCCTTCCATGCTGATACGACCTCTCAATAGTTTGACGCAACAGCTACTGCAGCCGACCGACGGCACCACTTTTGTAAAGCCTGAATTTGTGCCTATTGACGAGCTCGAAACGCTGCTCGTGACCTGCCCGCCTACCCAATGGAGCACGATCGAATCACTGATTACCACATTGGACAAAGAGAGCCCACGCGATATCCAGTTTCAGATTATTCGAATTGTGAATCAGGATGCCCATGAGGTTTCAATTCGGGCGATGGAACTGTATAAGGCGCAAACCGCTACGTTAGATCCAGGGCGGTATGGTGAAATCGATGTTCAAGTGGATGACGACAGCGGATCTCTAATGCTCACCGGTGCTCCTCAGGGAATTACAAAATATTTGAGCATTGTCAATCAACTTCGTCAACTGACACCAGCTGCCCGTACAACTCGATTCATCGAGTTGAAGCAAACGAGTGTGGCAGATGTTCTGCCTCCACTAGAAATGTATCTTGCGTCGGCTGATCCCATTGAGCAATCTCGTACGGTACCTTCGCCTTCCTTTACGGTGATTGAATCCATGAACGGTATGTTGGTGACGGCTGAGGCTGCACAGCATCGTCTCATCGACGATGTGTTGCGCCGCTTGGATGTGGCGGAGCCAACGGCGCTAGCGCCACTTCGCCTCTTGCAGTTGCGTGCAGCGGATGTTACGTCCATTGGGCAAATGCTCACCAAGCAATACCAAGGCAGATCAGCGGAAGAACGCCGTCTTCGACCGGTTCAAGTCCAGTCTGACCCCGCAACGAACACGCTCATTGTGTCCGCTCACGAATCTGTGTTTGGAGAGATCAAGGATTTTGTTGATCAACTGAATGCAGAATCTACTAAGAATGCGGATCGTGTTACCGAGATCTTTCCGCTCAAGAGTGCCCAAGCCGTGGAATTGGCTAAGGCAATGAATTTGTTGTATCCCGAGCCCCCGGTGCCGCTTGACCGGCGTGGTCGGCCGATGGTGTGGGCGCGTGAGCCTCGCGAAGTGCAGATAGGCTTTGATGCTGGCACAAATTCGATCATAGTAGATGCACCTGCAGAACGAATCCCAGCATTCAAAGCGCTGGTCGAAAAGCTCGATCGAATCGAGCTCCCTCCGTTGGCAGAGATCAGAACATTCCCCATTCAAAATGCAGATATTAAGACTATTGAAAAGACGTTGAATGATTTAGCCCGATCTGGTTCGTTGTCTGCACCTTCCGAAGCGGGCAAGCCAAGTGTGAAAGTAACTATAACCGCAGAACCGGTGAGCCACACACTCATTGTGACCGGCGACGATACTACTTTTGAGCGAGTTGAGGAATTATTGACACGTTTTGAAGCAGTGCCCGTCGAACGCGAATTGCGCATTATCGCCATTGCCAATGCAGATCCGAGCGACGTGCGCGATCAAGCGTTGAATCTTTATGAGCAACAATCGGAAGGCATACCTGATGCCCCCGTCATCGAAGTTGAAGTAGACAACAATTCCAACGCGCTCATGGTCGTTGCTGAAAAAGAAGGAATGGTGCGATTCCTTGGCATCATCGATAAGCTGCAAGAGTCATATGGCCCGGGCATGGAAGTCGAACTCATTGCATTGAGTCACGCGAATGCGGAGGATGTCGTTGTCTTTCTGCGCGATCTTTCTACATCGTCTCGCTCGTTTCAAACGGGTGCAGGCGGATCAGCTCCAACCTTCGAGCCGATTAGCAGAACAAACTCGATTTTGATTGCCGCACATACACTACAGCTTCAGTTGATTCGGTCTTTGGTTCGTGAATTGGATGTTCTAGAGACCACCGAACTTCCACCCGTGCGGATGTTGCAACTGGAAACAGCAGATGCGGCAAATCTGGCCACGGTTCTGAACGGTGTCTATGCCGCGCGCTCTGCTGAACTGCGAACAACAGAGCCCGTGAGTATTCTTTCTGATGGGGCAACCAATACGCTCTTGGTATCTGCCCATCCGACCCCATTTGCTGAGATTCAGCAGATCGTTCAAGAGTTAAACGAATCCAATCTGCGTACAACAACGGGTCGAGAGATTCGCATTTTCCCGTTGACGGTTGCAAGAGCCGAGGAGTTGGCCAAAACATTGGATCAAATGTTCCCCGATCCCCCGGTTCCCGTTGATCGTCGAGGGCGGCCTCTCAATTACCTACGCCCACAACGCGAAGTCGTCGTGCGAGCAGATATTCACACCAATTCAATCATCGTCGATGCGCCCGTGGAACGCATGGCTGGGTTTGAGGAACTTGTAAAACAGTTAGACGCAACGGAGATTACTGCAAATACCGAGGTACGAACTTATTCTGTGCAGAACGCAGATCTGGCCGCGGTTCAATCGACGTTGCAAGAACTCGTCAAATCGGGCGCGTTGCTTCCTGGCAATGGATCACAGAATGTCCGATTAGCCTCGATCTCCATTTCAGTCGAGCCAACTTCGCGCACGCTAATCGTCGCAGGGCCTACGGGTGTTTTTGAGCAGATTGATCGTGTGTTGAAAGAGATTGATGCTGCCCCGGAGAAGCCGACAACAGTAATGCGATTCTTCACTTTGGAGCATGCACGCTCTGATCGGCTTGTTCCATTGTTGCAACAGCTATTGGTCTCACGACTGGAGCAGGAGATCGAAGCTCCGAATGTGCAAGTGGACTCATTGCTCAATGTCACGCACGATCCTAAATCGAATGTGTTGATTATTTCTGCGCCTGAAATCATCATGCCGATCGCCGAAGAACTCATTCGCCAATTGGATACTTCAACCGCCCGAGTGTCTGATCCAGTTATCCGAATTCATCCTTTGACTTTCGCCAACGCAGAGGAGGTTGCGCAAACGCTTGGTCAGACTTTGCCGCAAATGTTGAATCGAACAACACGGGAGCCGCTCTCTGCCCGCATTATTGCAGCAGTGGGGAGTAATGCGGTCGTGATGATCGGTGCAGAAGATGAGCTTGCACAAATTGAAGAGCTCATTACACCCTTAGATTCACGGCCATCCATTGACGCGGTGGTTGCAGAAACTGTGCAACTGGAAAATGCGGTTGCGACAGAGTTGGCTCCAATTGTAGAACGAATGCTCAATTCGCAACAAGAAGTCGATCCGCGTTTGTTGTGGCGAAATTTTCGTAATGTTCGAGGCACACCCGCAGCTCAAACTCCAAAGGTACACGTTGAAGCTGATGCTCGAACCAATGCCCTGATCGTTAGTGCATCACAAGCATCCATCGCATTGGCCCGTACATTAATTGAGCAACTGGATAGGCCACTTGACGAGAATGACCGTTCGACCGAATTGTTCAGGCCACACAATGCCCATGTAACCCAACTGGTGTCCACGGTAACTCGCATGATTGTCCTTGCCGGGAATGAGGAAAGGATTGATCTCATTGCCGACGTACCGTCGGGGACAATCATTGCAATAGGTGACACTGCAAATGTGCAATCAACCATGACGACGTTGCGCACATTTGATGAGCAAACTCCACAGTTGCCTGCGATGGATATGCAAGTGTTGACGGTCGTGAATGCAGATGCCTCTGCAGTAGCGAAGATGATGACCATCTTGCTCCGTGATCGGTCCGGTTGGCCCATTGACTTGCAAGCTGCTGTCCAAGCAGGAATTGTCGTTGCGCAGCCGACCGCTACCGCCGACAAGACGATGAATCGAATTGTCGTTTCCGCGCCTCGAAGTTTGATGCCGATTGCGCGCAATGTGCTCGAACAATTGGATCAGGTACCGAGCGATGAAGTCACACGTGAGTTAAGCATTTTCAATCTCACCCAAGCGGATGCGGTGGGTGTCGCCAAGTCAATTCAAGACCTGATGCTGCAGCAAGGGGTGAAACATGGAAATGATGATGCGAGAAAGCCTTACGTTTCGGCCGAGCCATCGACCAATTCGATTCTCGTTTCTGCAACTCCTGAAGTCATGGCTGAAGTGAGCACGCTGGTTGAATCATTAGATGCAGGAATCGCAGCCGATAGGATTCAGGTGCGGACAGTATTCTTGCAACATGCTCGTGCTGAAAGAGTTGCACCCATTGTCGAACAATTACTCAAAGGGGAGCGGGTTGACTCTTGGATTCGATATGATGCTATGCGGCGTGGATCACAATTGCCCGACATGGGGCCGGACGTAAGGGTGGCATCAGAATCGCGATTAAATGCTATTGTCGTCAGTGCGCCGGCGAGCGTACTCGGCGTCGCAGAAGAGATGATCCATCAGCTCGATGTGGATCCTTCCGCGAGTAGTTCGACCGGTCAACGAGCGGTGCAGGTCATTCCGTTACATAATACCAGCGCTCAAGAAATGGCGGCGAGCCTCTCCGCCCTCTTTACGGATGAGGACATCGCTGCTGATGATGTTGTGCCCGTGATCCGGGTGGAGCAGGCTTCAAATGCTTTGATCGTCCGAGCTACTCCCGAGCAATTTGAGATGATCCGAGGGCTCATTGAGGAGATCGAAAAGGCAGCCCTGACCGGGGCTAGGCAGATGGAAGTGATATCGCTGGATCGTGGACGAGCCGACGCTGCCGAAACCGCAAACACGATCAAGCGCCTCTTGGAGCAACGGTCCGGCTCCAAGGTTCGAATCATTACAATCGATGAATTGCTGAAGCAGCGCGTTGAATCAGAAAACGATATTGCTGATGAATCAAATGCGGGTGAATCAAAGGAAGGCGCAGATGATGAGCGGCTAGGTGGTGGAGTGCTATTGCCAGCGCGGGTCAGGTTGCTCACTGAAATTGCATCTTCAGGGCTAGCGGTTTTTGAAGAACCGGAAAACTTGAATCCGCCGGGCGATGAAGATGACGACTCTGCGGATGTTGTCATCGCAGTTGATCGCGAGACGAATTCACTGATCGTGGTCGGATCCCCTTTTGCTGCGCAGCGGGCCGCCGAGCTTGCTCGCACGATACAGGAGCAAGTTCCAGCGCTTCCGGGTTCTGTGCATTACATTCAGCTCGATAGCCAAATCGATCCGAGCCAAGTGGCCAATGTCGTTAATAGCACGATCAATCAACTCCGTCGACAGGATGCACGTGCATTTGGTGGGCCGATTTCTGTCGTGGGTGATCGAGTGGGGGGCGGCTTGATCGTCAGCGCCAACCCAAACGATTTTGAGATTTTGGGAACGCTGATTGCCGCCATTTGTGAGCCTACTGATGCATCGCAGATTGCGATCAAAATCTTTCCGCTTCATTCAATCAACGCAACGAGAGCCGAGCAAACTTTGACGTCTATGTTTGGCTCGGACCCCCGGCGACGGGGAAGGCAGTCGCAGCAGGTACGCAATCGGTTTGTTGAAATGAACGGGCAATCTGTGGCAATTGATCCACAGGAAATTCGTTTGACACCGACACCAAACAATGATGCGATCATTGTGGCGGCGCCTGAAAAGGCGTTTCCCATCATCGAACAATTCTTGTCTCTCATTGATCAGATGCCCGTTGCGGATGCTGCTTTAGTGCAGCATTTTCCCCTCGAGAACGCAGACGCTGCACAAGTGCGTCAAACACTGCAGCAACTGTTTGATGGACAGTACCGAATGCAGCGCCAACAGGCGGGGAATCAGGTAGTCCTACTACGGGCGACGATCGCGGCAGACAGTCGTACAAATTCGCTGATTGTCTCGGGTACAGCGAGGCAATTTGAAGAGGTTGCGCGTTTGCTGGCCACGCTTGATGTGCCCACCATTGACGAGTCGTTGCCGCTCACCATATTGACGATTGAAAGTGCGTTGCCCTCGCGGATTGTAAAGATGGTCAATGCAATTGTCATTGGTTCAGACAAGGGACGACGTGAGCAAATCGTGGTTGTGCCAGATGACACATCACGAACACTATTGGTGCGTGCTCCTGCAGATGATCTTGCGACGATCAGGCGGATCATTGCGGAGGTGGATCAGTCTGAAGCAAAAGAATTCCCAGTACGGTCTATCAAATTGGAACGAGCTGATGCAGAGCGGGTTGCGCAGGGGCTGCAGCGGTTCTTTGAGGATCGGGCTCGGATCAGTCAACGGCCAGGTCAATCTGCGCCACGGCGGCGAGTGAGTATTGTCGGTGACAAACGTTCAAGCACACTCGTAGTCGCGTCGAGCGATGAGGACTTTGTAGAATTAGAGCGATTGGCAGCCTTGTTTGATGTGCCTTCCGATGCAGAAAGTTTGAAATTTGACATCATCTTGCTCAAGCACGCCAAGGCCGCCGACGTCACGGTTATTGTGCAATCGCTGGGTTGGGAACTGACGTATGATAGCTCTGCGGGGCGGTATGGTGGTCGGTCGAATGAACGCGGTAGATTGAGCGTGCAATCTGATGAACGCACCAACGCAATTATCTTGAGCGGATCGGGTGAGAATTTTGATCTGGTTGAAAATATTATTCATGCGCTCGATGTGCCCGCCGAGCATACGACCGCCCGAAGTGTGCGCGTGATCAAAATTGAGCATGGTGACACAAATCTGATTGCTCGTGCGGTCACTGATGCGTTTGCAGGTAACGATCAGCCTTGGTGGTGGTTTAATGAGACATCTACAGACCAACTCAAGGTCATTGCTGACCGCGCGAACAAGATGCTCGTTATTTCTGGTGAGGAAGACGAGTTACTCGACGTTGAAGCATTCGTCAAGGCGATGGACGATGCCGCCCAGCGCCCATCGCAACGCATAGAGATCGTCACGGTTGAACACGGGCGGGCTACTGAAATTGCCCGTGACTTGTCGCGATTTTTTCGTGATCGCGCGCGATCAGCCAATCTGCAAGACCCCGGGGTGACGATTACACCTGCGAACACCGCCAATAAGTTGGTCATCTCCGCAGATGAGGAACGAATGCTCTTGATTCGCGATTTGTTGACCCAGTTGGATATCCCTGCGGATGGCGATGATCGCACCGTGCGCCTGTTGGCCTTGGTCAACGGGAAAGCGGCAGATACTGTTCGGACATTACAGCAACTGTTCCCAACTCGAAATGTAAATCCTGATCAAAGGGTAGTCACTACTGCAGATGCACGAACGAATTCTATTGTGGTGAGCGCGCCAATCGACAAGATGCAAGAAATCGAATCGCTAATGGCCATGATCGATGCACCGGCAGCCGGGCGTACCAAAATTGTGCGAACGTACACTTTGCAAAACGCCCGAGCGGTAGAAGCAGCATCACTCATCAACCAAACATTGGGATTGGAAACAGTGGGTCGCAGTAATCGTTCCCGCCGATCAAATGATGATGTGACCCGCGTGATTATCGATGATCCGCAAGCTCCAAAGGCACGCGACGACCACACGGAGGGGGTTGAGATTATTGCGACGGTCACGCCGAACGAGCGGACCAACTCGTTGATCGTAGTTGCCACTCCGGAATCCCTGCCTGCACTAACGCAGATGATTCAGGAAATGGATGAGGCACCTGTGATCAGTGTTCGGGATTTCAAAACGTATGCGCTGGAGCATGCTATTGCAACTGAAGTCCGCACTACGCTATCCGCGCTCCTCACACAGCGTTCTACTCGTAGCGGTCGAGGTAGCGGAGGGATCACGCAAGATCCTCCTCCCACATTAAGTTCATCGCGTCGAGACAACACGCTCATCGTGGCCGCAACCACAGATCAGCATCAGGAGATAGCCGATCTCTTGAAAATGATTGATGTGCCCAGCCGGGCGATTCGTATTACCGAATTCGTCGCATTGGAGTATGCGGAAGCCTCGAAAGTGTCTGAAGCGCTAGATGTATTCTATGGGCGATACGCTTTTGAAGCGGACTCACCAAGTAAGCGCAATGTTTCTATCGTTGCGGATCCTGCTTCTAATAGTCTGGTCATTTCTGCGGAGGAAGTAGAGTGGCCGGGCATTCGGGAGATCATCGAAAAACTTGATGCGGAAGAGTACGACAGTTCACTTCGGCTTGAGGTCATCGCATTGCAATACGCGGATGCAGCGAGTGTCGCAAGCGCTATCAACGGCGCATTTGCGGCGGATATTTCTCAACAAGCCGGCAATCAAAAAAGACAAAACGGTCGAGGCAACGACAACGGTGAAGATCGAGAAGCACCTCGCATACTCGTCGAAAGCAGCGATGTCGTCCGGGCTTCACCAGAAGAGATGACCAATTCGATCATCGTCTCCGCATCCAATCGCAATTTGACGAAGATTAAGGCCATAGTTACCCAATTGGACGTGGCGGACTTTGCCCGCTTACCCGCTCCGCAACTCATTGCGATTCAAGATGCGGATGCGATGGAGCTCGCAGAAACATTGCGCACAATGTATACCCAGATGGCTGGCTCCAATGGAAAGGGCCGAGCATCACGGGGGGCCAAGAGCGTCGTCATTATTGGAGATAAGACCTCCAATACGATCATTGTCCGAGCAGACAATGAGGAATTTCAACAGATCGCGTCGCTTGCCCGCGCAATTGAGCAAACCTCCGGCCAGTCGGGCGTGATGGTGCGCGTCCTTGCGCTGGAAAACGCTATGGCAAATCGAGTCGCGTCTGCTCTCAGTCAAGCATTTGAGGAAACTGCGCGTGACTCGGGTGAACCGTTCACAGTACAGGTCGATCCTGCTTCCAACAGTCTCGTCGTTGCCTCAAGCTCACGGCTCTTTCAACAAATTGAGAGAGTGGCAGCAGAGTTGGACCAGTTGGGTCCAGGGGGTGAAAGGCAGATCTACATCGTGCCGGTCGAGAATGTATCACCTGCAGAGATGAAACGGATTCTCGAAGAGCTTGAAATGAATCGTGAGCGAGGCGATACATCTGGGATCTTGGCCGAACCCATTACCATTACACTACTGTCTGGGCGTAGAGCACTCGCGATCTTGGCAAACCCGGTTGATCGTGAACGCATCGTCACCATTGTCGCTTCACTTGACAAAATGCCGGCGAGCAATGGACAAGATGTACGAATTGTAGAGCTCAAGCGGGCGTCGGCGGACGCCATCGTCTCCACCATCCGTGATCTCCTTAAACCCGCAGATCAACATGCAGATACACCGCTTGCCCATGCCGTTCAAGAACAGATTCGGCGACTGAATATTCAACGAGGTGGATTAGGGAAATCAGCACTCCAATTGAATCTTGATGACCCGGTGCGAGTGACGGCAGCGCCAACATTGAATGCGATCATTATCAGCTCGACGCCAGATAATTGTGATAGTCTGGTTGAGATCGCGTCCATCTTTGATCGAGTGCCCATCACCGAATCTGTAGTCATGCGGTTGTTCCCGTTGTCGAATATCTCGGCCCGGCAAATGATGTCATTGGCCCGCGAGTTGTTCACGCAAGGCAATAAGCTTCGTACACTTTCCGGCAGCAAGGTGGCTGGCCAACCTGCCAGCGAAGTTGGGGCAGCCTTAATCGACGATGTGACTTTGGCGATTGATGAGAGAACAAATACGCTCATCGCGGCAGGTCGTGAGCCCGCAGTTGCACTTGTAGAGGTCTTAGTTGCCAAACTTGATCAAGAGTTGGCCGCCAAATGGGTTGAACCGCGTTTGATCGCGCTCGACCATGCAGATGCAAATGAATTAGCACAGATGATCAACACGGTGCTGGTCCAAGGGCAAGCCAACAATACGCAGGCGGGGGCATTGCAAAATCAGTACGGCCGATTGCGAATTCTCCGTCGAGGCAAGCAAGATCGATGGTTGCCCTCGAATGATCAGAATGCGCAATCAAACACATATATTGATGCAGATATCTTTGTGCCCATGACGCGATTGGTAGTGCATGCAGAGTCACAACTGAATGCGCTTGTGGTAGTGGGCACGCCTGAAAACCTCGAGGTTGTTCAGGAATTGGTGGCCATGCTTGATGTTCCGGCTGCCTCTCCATCGAGTGCAGTGCGCATTTTTCCATTGGTCAACGCCTCGGCGGGTCGAGTTGCTTCCATCGTGCGCAATCTGTTTGATGAGCAAGTACGGTCTAAGGCAATTCGTCCTGAAGACAAATTGGTCGTCGAAGCGGATGAGCGAACAAATTCGATCATCGTCACGACCAGTGTCCGGTCCTTTGTGGTGCTGGAATCTCTACTTGGCTCACTTGATTCTAAGAGCAACGGGGTGTTGCACGATATTCAAACCATTCATTTGGAGAATTCATCTGCAGCTCAGATTGCACCCAATGTGCAAAGGCTCATGGATGCACGAGTAAGTCGTATGCGACAATACGCACCTGAGGCGGCAGACCTAGAAGAAGTCACGGTGATTGCAGATTCGCGCTCGAACATGCTTCTGGTATCTGCGGGGAAAGAAGCGTTTAGAGTAGTTGAGCGTATCGCACAATCTTTGGATGCAGGGGTGGCTTCGATTGCGGGTACGATCGAAGTGATTCCATTGCAAACGACAAACATAGATGAAGTAGCTCAAACGATTGAACGGATTATGCGCCGTCAGTATGCAGATCTTCCACCCGACCTTGCCGCTCGCGAACTACCGCTCGTGATGACCGATTCGCGATCAAACAGTTTGTTAGTGGCGGCGAATGAGGGAGATTTGGGTCGCATTCGAGATTTGGTGGCCACGCTTGAAAAGACACCCATAAATCCCGCGGTTGCAGTGCATGTGATACCCCTTACTGATAATAGTGCAGCCACCCTTGCTCCACGATTGCAACGCTTGATGGATCAGCGGGCGCGATCGCTGGGTGACTCTGCTACGCCGCAAGATGCCACTACGATTCAGCCGGATATTTTGACGAACAGTCTTCTTGTAGTGGCGAGTGATGAGAATTTGGGAGTCCTACAGGACCTCATTACTGCGTTGCAGCAAGCTGAATCTGATGCCGTCGCCGGTGAAATTACTGAAATCATCACGCTCGAAAACGCCCGAGCAGATCGAATGCTCGGATTAGTCGACGAACTCTATATCCGGGGTGTCAATCGCGTTCAAGGTGAAGGGACATTGCGAGTAACCGCAGACGATCGGCTCAACGCGCTTGTCGTGTCGGGCCCGCAAGGTGATATTGATGCGGTGCGATCGCTCATAGCGCAGCTCGAAGATGCTCAGGTTGCAGATATTCGTGAGATTGAAATCATTCCGCTCAAGGCAGCGAATGCCGTTGAAATGGTATCGTTGGTGGAAAACATATTGGGCAACGGTCGTGCAGGTCGGCGAGACATTCAATCCACTATCATGCGGCTCAATAACAGTGATTTTCCCTCTTCAGAGGATGATGATCCTGATCCTGATGTCGGCGAAGGAACGCAACTGTCCTTGGCCATTCGCGAAGCCATTCGCCTCACGCCTGACTTGCGGACAAACGCAATCATTGTATCCGCACCCGCAGAATCATTGAGCATGATTCGTGATCTCATTACGCAACTAGATTCAGCTGAGAGCGGATCAAAGCGGGTTCGTATCTTCGAATTGACCAACGCTGATGCACTTCAGATGGCAACGATTTTGGCGGACCTGTTCAATCTTCGCCAACAGAACAATATGTATGTGCTTCGACCACGTGCGGACGATGGCTCAGTTCAGATTACTGACAACGATATTCAGAATGGTGGTGCACCACGCGGTGAGATATTCAGCTCGTTGGCCGACACTGATCTCATTACTGTGCCAGATGAACGGCAACAACTTTCGATAACGATTGATCCTCGTACCAATAGTCTATTGGTGTCTGCTACGCCCACTTATCTTGATCTCGTTGAAGAGGTCATCCTTGAGCTCGATCAAAAAGAGGGCGCGACACGTGAAGAGTTTGTCGTGCCATTGCGAAATGCATTAGCGCTGGATGTTGCTACTGCACTCGATACTTTCCTAACTCAAGAACAGCAGCGCATTCTTGAAACGCTCGGCCCAGACCGGGCAGGATCACTCATTCAACAACTCGAACGAGAAGTTTCTGTCGTGGGCGTTCAGGACTCAAATACGCTGCTGGTAAGCGCCTCGCCACGCTACGTTGATCGTGTGATGAATCTCATTGCGGAGTTGGACAAAACACCGCCACAGGTATTAGTGTCGGTGATGTTGGCAGAGGTCACACTTGATTCAACCGAGGAGTGGGGGACTCTATGGAATGTTGGCCCAACGGGATCTCGGAATTTTGAATTCCAGTCCGGCGGTGGAGTCATCGGAGCAGCCCTTTCGGGCCTTGGTGTACCCAATCTCTCCGTATCAACAGATGATTTCGATTTCTTGATTCGTGCGCTTGAAGAACAAGGGCGATTGGAAGTTCTAAGTCGGCCACAGATTTTGGTAAACAACAATCAATCAGCCCAATTCCAAGTCGGTCAAGATATTACACTGCCTTCGGATGTGCAAGTCACAGAGTCTGGCAATACACGTTCTTCAACCGAGCGAGAATCAATTGGCATCATTCTTGATGTGACGCCAACGATCAGCCCAGATCACTTTGTACGCATGGACATCGAACCAGAGATTTCAAGTCTGTCTTCGGAGACCACTCAGATCAGCGAAGATTTTCAAGCGCCCATTATTGATCGACGTCGAGTAAAGACGGTGGTTACCATTAAGGATGGTCAATCTGTCGTCATCGGCGGACTGTTTAGCACTCGTTCAGATCTTCGTAAGACCAAAGTACCGCTCCTCGGTGACATACCGTTTTTTGGTGATTTATTCAGAAGTAAAATGCACCGTCGCGAGAAGACTGAATTGCTGGTAGTGATTACGCCCCATGTGGTGACTTCACCTGAAGATGCAGCAAAGTTGACGGACCAAGAGATCATCAATATGACCTTGCCTCGCAAATTCGAGAATCAGCTTATCAATGGCGCAATAGATCCTGAAACATCAATGTTCAAGGATGATGACCATTGGATGAATTCTCTCACTGAAGAAGAAGCACTTGAGGGCGACAAAGGCGACAAAGGCGACAAGGGCGATAACGGGAGCAAAGAAGACGAGAATGATGATCTAGCGAAGGATCAAAAGGCTGTGCTGGAGGATGACCCTCTTTTTAAACCGGATCCAAAGAAGGAATGAACGCGAATGGCGAATCACAGCATCAAGATTTTACGAATTCTGTTGAGAGCATTCCGATGCGTTGTCGGAGTGTGGGCGATTATTGCAGTCGCAGGATGTGTTGCTGATTTGGATAACGATCAATCGCCTTTGGCACCCCAGCCTCGAAAGATTCCATCCCAGCCGTCCGGCGTGATTGCAGAACGGCTTCAGATATGGCCCGTGTTGTATCCCAAGGACACAACAGGCGATGGGCTCGGCGATGTGATTCAGTGCATGGTTTATCTGTGGTCGACAAACACTCGTTATCAGTACCCGTTGTTTGAAGATAGCTCTATCACATTTCGAATTTATCCGACCGGGAAGGTTGGAGATCCAGAAGCCAACCCGATTGCTCAATGGCAGTTTGATTCGGATGAAATGAAAACTCACCGTACCAATACAGTGGTTGGCAACGCTTATTACTTCGACTTGAGTCTATCTGATTCTACCCTGACCATTGACCAACTTCGCCGCTTAGATGCAGTTGATCTAGTCGGGTTTTATCGTAAGCAAGACCGAGAAGCAATTCGTTCTGGGGTCTCGACAATTCATCTCAACTCTGGAGGTGGGTAACGAAGATGAGATTCGTGGCGTAGATTGTGGTTTCAATATACTGGTTCGGTTGATTCGGGCCACGCAATAAATGTCAGGATCATTGAACCATACATATCCCAAAGTTCGGATGCATCAATCTTCTCGTCACCACGTTTGAGTTCGACGGTCAATGTCGGGAGCCCTAAGTCAACTCCCGCAAATGAACCGAGAGATCCATTTCGTGTTCCGAGTTTGCGTACAGGCAGCCGCTGCATGATGCTCTCCGCCATTGCAAAAGCGATCTCTTGCGTTTCGTTTGGTCCATCGTAGTCAATACACCCGATTGGCTGATGAATCGTCAAAATACGGGTTGGCTTAAATCGAGCAATGACATCCACAATGATTTGAGACTCCGGCTCTGAGAGCGGAGTTGGGCCATGCCTTCTACTATGAGGTTTTTTCCAATTTGCAGAATCAAAGTTCCGATTCAAGTCAACATGATTCAGATTGGTTCTGCGTTGGTGAAATACGCCATCCGGATTGATGCAGGGTAACATTACGACTGTTCGGTTTTGCAACGCACTTTGTAGCGATGGAGCCTCATCTAAAAGAGTGGACAAGAGAGGGATGCCCGCGGGCTCATTGCCGTGGATCCCGGCTATGAGGAGCACCGTTTGGGCTTGTCGAGTACCTGATGAGCTACTCAGTTGACCCATGTTGTCTCGGTCTCGAATAATGACGAGCTCGATCGGCCGTCCTTCGACCGAAGTGCCAGCGATTTCATGCTCCACAAGGACATGATTCCAGATTTCAGGGCGAATCGCTGAGATGGGGTGACTGACGCCATTCTGCCCTTGCGATCTCTCCGGGCTAGATGAACAGCCGGTGACACCCATGAGGCAAACGAGATTGAGAATACCTGCCAAAGCCAATCGAAGCATAAGAATTCAATCCATTTCTACATCAAAGGAATCAAAAAGAGCAGTTTACCAGATCGGTCAATTCCTTCATTATCGGTTAGTCCATACAATGTCAGGTACCCATGTCATCTGAAATGAAACGCCAACCCGATGCAGCCCTTCCTGTAGTTGATACGAATGACAACATTCGTGCGGCGGCTACCCATGTCATTCGCCTGCTTCAACAGGCGGGATTCGTCGCATACTTTGCCGGTGGATGTGTTCGCGATCGTATCATGGGAATTGAGCCCAAGGATTACGATATCGCCACCAGTGCTCGCCCGGACCAAGTTCAAGAGTTGTTCGATCGAACCATCGCAATCGGTGAGCATTTTGGTGTGATTCTTGTTCGACTCATGAAACAGCGAGTTGAAGTGGCGACCTTTCGACGCGAGAATGACTACAGCGACAATCGTCGTCCGGATTCGGTAGAGTTTACAGACGCAGAGGAAGATGCGTTGCGACGGGATTTTACAATCAACGGAATGTTTGAAGATCCAATTGCAAAACGCATCATTGATTTTGTTGGTGGCCAAGACGATATTCAGGGTAAAGTGATCCGAGCAATCCGTGATCCCAACAAACGATTGGCGGAGGATCATCTTCGCGCTCTGCGGGCAGTTCGATTCAGCTCGCGGTTTGGATTCGCTATTGATCCCAAAACCGAGGACGCGATTCGTACTCACGCATCAGAGTTGGCCGGAGTGAGTCGCGAGCGGCTGGGCCAAGAGCTACGTGCAGCTTTGTTAGCGGAGACCCATCCGGTCGAGGCGATCCGACTCATGCAATCGCTACACCTTGATGGACCAACTTTGAATGAGCCAAATCAGGAGGTGCCTCTCCATTTTCTTGCTCAGCTCCAACAACCGTCATCATTTGCAACAATTCTTGCAGTGTGGGCGAGTGATCGTGGCGGCCTGGAATCTGATGCGACGGAACTGGCCGAACGCTGGCGTGGTGCATTGGTGCTGACCAATGGCGAATATGACCATCTCACATTTGTACTCCAAACGGGAGGTACACTGCTTCAGCAGGGCAACTGGAGTAGTCGTTCAATAGCAAATCAAAAGAGATTAGCCGCCAAACCACTGTTCAAGGAGACACTTCGATTTTTGGGGGCTGTCAGGCCATCTCTTGCCCGAGACATTGAGTCAGACTGTGAGTTGTTAGATCAAACGGCATCTGGCATTTCACCACGCCCATTAGTGACGGGGGATGATCTTGTTAAAATGGGTGGTGTGCCTGGACCGCATTTTAAGCAGGTTCTAGATGCCGTCTACGATGCCTACTTAGAAGATCGGTTGGCCACTCGGAACGAGGCATTGCTCTTGGCGGAAGAACTCTTAAAAAGGGCCGATTCCTAGCCCACGCTGGATTTTTCTCAGCGTTGTATTGAATTTCAGCGAAAAAACAGCCCAAATACGCGAGATTAGCTGACTTTGGGAACTTCTATGGAGATTGGGCGTCAGATTGTGTGTCTGTTGGGTATTCAGCTGACTTCTTTGAACCCTCCTATATGGTGGAGTATCAAAGGCAGCAGATGGTGCCATACGATGGCAGAATCATTGGTACAATCTAACCTAGGCAATCCCTTCCCTACCGTTGGCAAGGGTATCCTGTATCCGAGTGGCATTGGACGACCTATCCTGTTGAACATTCACCGCATTTCGTCGGTAGGAACCAATCGAGAGATTGATTGATGAAATCAGGACTACTCCCATCGAGAATATGGGAAAGAGGTATAAGACTATGAGGCTAAGACATTTCGCATCCATTATCACTGCATCGATCGCACTCATGGCGGTTTCAACTGTGCCCCTCATGGCACAGGATACCGTTGATGACCCCAATAAGATTGATAAGGTCACCCTTAAGAGTGGCCAAGCGTTGGTCGGTGAGATCATCGATGAATCTGATGACACGATCACGATCAAAGTCATGATTGCAGGGATCTCTGCAGTCAAGATATTGAACAAATCTGATATCAGTGTCGTTCGCCGAGATGCAGTCGATCGCCCGACATCGGGCAGCCGAAGTTCTGCAAGTATCGGATCAATGAGTGGCACGCCTTCCAAAGAAGGCCGACCTAATCCTGATGACCCGCGTCCAGTCGTTTACAAGATTCCGTTCAAGGGTCTGGTAGGATACGATACGACCAAGCGTCTAACAATGAAGCTTTGGGAAGAGGCAATCGATGTTGGAGCGGACCACGTCGTCTTCGAATTCGAATGCTACGACGGCTTCTATTCACTGCAAGATCAGATGGATCTCTTTGAAGAAATCAAACGCCAAGCAATCGAACACGACATCCAACTGATCGCATGGGTCAATGGCGAAGTTCGTGGTGCAGCGGTGGCGATGGTTCTTATGTTCCCCGACATCGTCTTTCATCCTCAAGGCTGGATGGGTGATGGTCGTCTCATCGATGAACTGCTCAAACAGATGTGGGAAGACAAGCAAGTACAAGCCAAGATGATTGCCGCGTGGGTAGGGCATTGTCGAGGCATGGCCAATGATGGTGGACATGACCCCAAATTGTGTGAAGCCATGATTCGCCCTGAACCGACGCTCTACGTCAGGATGGAAGGAGAGGACCCGGTCTTCTATCTTGATCCTAATTCAGAGACAATTGCCAAACAAGGTCTTATGCCCGTCGATACATCAACTAACGATGCAATTCGCTTAGATGCAAATATGGCGAAGTTGTACGGTGTTGCTCCGCAAACCGCACGAGATCTAAAGTCACTCATGCGTATTCGAGATGTTCGTGAGTACATCTACTACGAAGGTAAATCAACTGATCAAACGGAGAATTGGACAGAGTTCCGTGATCGAAGTTGGGATGACATCGATAACCATATGGCTGATGTTCAAGCGGCCCCCGAGCATTTTGATACCGCCCGACAAATCCTTAGCAATCAGTTGCAGCATTGGCGAAAAGTCCGATCAATTCTTAAACGATGTCCTCCGCATACCGTTCCTCCATTCGGCGAAATACAGGATGGAACACGTTACGGTAAGATGCCTATGTACTTCGTAGAAGAACAGATAAGCCTTCTGCAGCGACAGATTCAGGACTTGAACAATGGCCCCGGCGGCGGTGGCGGCGGTGGAAGACGCGGTCCTGGTAGTGGTGGTGGTGGCGGCGGTGGTGGTGGAGGCTAATACTCCAACCACAGTTGCTAAAGTCACTCTTCATTCATTTGGTTGAAGTGAGACTCAGGCCAGCTCGTATTTGATAATGCTAACAAACGCAACTAGCTTGCGTGAACGATCAGATAGAAAAAGACAGCAGGTATTACCATGAGAAAAAGATTCCTCACCAATTTAGTCGTCGGACTGACGGTTTCCGTCATCTCCCTGACCTCTGTATTTGCCAGTGATGTCGTCAAGCTCAAGAACGGAAAATCCTATGATGGCGAAATCGTTTCGGAAGAAGCTGATTACATCGAAATCAAGGTTTCCATCGGCTCCATCAAACGAACCATACTTGTCTTTCGAGATCAGATTGATTCACTCACAATGGACGGCGTGGTTGTTGTTGAAGACGGCGAAGCAGTAACCGCTGGCGCCGGCGGCAATATCGGTTCGACAACGGTCGTGAAAGCGACAGCAGAAACAGTGGTCACACCTGATGATCACTCTTCGATAGAAGTCGTTGATGACAACGAAATTGACATGATTGCCACCGCCAACAAACGCGTCTTTGTTATCCCGATGGAAGGGATGGTTGGCACCGGCTTCCGTATGGACAAACTCAAAGCCGCCGTCGACATGGCTCGCCCTTACAATCCTGATGTCATCATCCTGCGCATCGACAGTGGTGGTGGATACCTCTACGAACTCTATAAGATTTCAGATTACATTCGGGAACTACGAGATGAATTCCGTGTGGTTGCATGGATTCGCAGTGCCATCTCCGCAGCTGCAATGACGGCCTTCAATTGCCGCGAAATGTACTTCATGAAAGAGGGCAACATGGGTGCAGCCACGGCCTTTTCTGGCAATACAGTAATCAACGATGATGACAATGCTTTGTGGTTGGCCTACGCACGTGAGATGTTTGTGGCAGGCGGCTGGGATCCCCGAATCGCTCAAGCCATGATTGTAAAAGAGTATTGGCTCTCCGCAGATATCGAAATCCTCGAGAGTGGCGAGCGGCTTATTCATTGGCATGACACCAACTCCGGCGAATTTGTCCTCAGTCGCAATAATGAGAATCTCGTGTTGGATGCTCGCGAAGCTTACAAATTCAAAATCGCAAACGCAATTTGTGATAATGAAGAAGAGTTGGCGGAGGCTCTGAATCTCGATGGATGGGTTGAAGTTTCTGATGCTGGTCGCAAATTCATGGAGAATTGGCTCAAGACGGTTGAGCGTGCAGACAAAGAAATCCCATTGTTGTACCGCAAATATCAGAATGCTGGCCAAGGTGGGACCGCTCGGATCGCATTGACGCAACGGGCCCAAATCATTCGAGAACTTATCAAATGGACCAAACGGTTGCCGGTAGATATGGCGGAGATTAATTATCGTCTCAATACTGCTCAACTCAAACGTGATTTGAAAGGTATTCAAGCCCAATTGCGTCGCATGGACCAGTAGTCATCGCTAAGTGTTATCATGAATGACAGTCTTCACGACCCGGCGACCTGATTCAGGTCGCCGGGTTTTTCTTTTCTTGATATGTTCATCCGTCAAGACGACACGAGACCTCGCACTATTATTATCAAGTGTCGAATTTTTTTTAGTTACTTGGCGACACAGATCTGTAGTGCATGTTTGAGGATTAACCACATGGGTGAACAGACACATTGGAATTGGCGAATACTGCAAGCCGGCACGTTCAAGCTTGATGGCGGATCGATGTTTGGCATTATCCCTAAAGCAATGTGGAGCAAGGCCATGAGTCCCGATACGGACAACCGCATAACTTTACAGACGAATTGTTTACTGCTCGAGGGTGAGGGTCGCCGTGTACTCATTGAGACTGGCTATGGTGACAAGTTTGATGATAAGCATAAAGCAATGTTCTGCTTGGAAGATCGCTCTATCGTAGATGCACTGCAAGACGAAGATATTGATCCCCATTCGATCACCGATGTGATTCTGACCCATTTGCACTTCGATCATGCGGGCGGACTGTCGCGTGTTGCGCCCAAAAATGCGGACCCGCAATCATCTTTTCCGCATGCTGATGTTTATGTGCAGCGCAAGGAGTGGGATGATGCCAACGCCAATCGGTCAACGATGTCACGTACCTATTCGCAAGAACACTTCAGCTCCATCGCAAACAAATTGAAACTGGTCAACGGCGCCGCAGAGATTCTACCCGGCATTCAGGTCATTCCCGTCCCTGGACACACATGGGGACAACAAGCAATCCTCTTTCATGATTCGACCGGCCCAGTGCTGTTCCCAGGGGATGTCATGCCAACGGTGCACCATGCAGGACTGCCATACAATATGGCGTACGATGTAGAACCCTACACGAATATGCAAACCAAATCTCGGTTATTCGAGCAGGCGAGTGCAGAAAATTGGCGGTGGGTCATTGACCACGAGCCCGATACGCCAGTGGTGACAGTACACCCTCATCCTAAACGGGTTGGCGCATTTACACTGAGTCCAGTGAGATGATTTACGGTTCAACAATGAACGACATAGCCCAATCTAAAACTAGGCTGACATGGTAGCCGATTCGTCCAAGTCATCATGTCGTTGTTGAGCATCACTTTGATTGTGACGGTAGAGATTGAGATAGAAGTCGTGCACGAGCTTCCCGTCAATAGTACGGGTGCGATTCAACTGAAACCCATGCCGTTCAAAAAGTGCAATTGCTTTGATACGTTCAATTCGAGTATCGAGTTGCACTTTGAGATAGCCTTGGGATTGGCAGAATTCGAGGGCAGTCTCGATGAGTTGGTTTCCCACGCCGCGATCCTGAAACTCTTCAGCAACGCGGAGTCTGCGAATCTCAACGGTATGCGCATCCGTACGCCGAGCTGCAATCATTCCAACGATAGTGCTCACTTCAGTCCGACGTGCAGGAGGTTGATGGTCGAGTTGTGCTACCCAAAAATGAGACCCATCGCCACAAGATAAATAGGTTTGTTTCAAATCATCGAGATCGCCCGCCGTCCCGGAAGGAACCACATCATGGGAATCATTTGTGTCCAAAAGTGATGATTCATACAATCGAATGACATCTCTGAAATCCAAATCTGGATCGACCGTTCGAATGAGGATTTGGTTTTCACTATGCTTCATAGGTTCTTACCACTCGTTGCCATTGATCTTGACTGCCGACCTCGCTTCTTGATGGGATTCTCCAACCACAAAGCACAATCGCAGGGCCACAGATGGCAGCGTTATTCAGTCGGTTACTCAGCCACGTCATCTATTGCAGACTCAAGAGAGACCGCTGCCGATGATTCAAGCACCGTCTGCGTCTTTACATCGTCGTCCTATAAAAGTCGTATTCCGCATTGTGGCGATCCTTCGCGTATGCAATACTTCGGTCCAGTGTGACTCAAATCTACTCTGAGATCACCCAGCCAAAATCATCCGTGAGGTGTAAAGCGAATGCTGCAGATACAGCATTAGGCCTTCAGCGGAACAATCAGATCGTTAAGCCGACTCAAGCGGGCTCAACTCATATGTGCTGATTGTAACCGATTCGCCCCGGAAATGTCCGAGAATTCCATTGCTGAGGCCCTAGTCGGCGGTTTTTTGACCTAAAGCGGTCGTTTTGCGACATCACCCGCGATCGAACATCCGACCTGCTGCCTCATATGGGCGATCTCATGGGGGGGCACGGGGACTAGGAGAATTTCTGACCTCCCATCTTTCGGATGGAATTCACTCCGCAACCCGCGACAATGATGATCGGTGACAAACAGTACTTGAAAGGTGAGCCATCCATGCCCCGACTCGAAGTGGCCAAGACGTATAAATTATTCATCAATGGCAGTTTCCCGCGCAGCGAATCTGGCCGATCGATCAAAGTCGAATCTCGGTCGCAGAGAATCGTTGCCCATATGTGTCGTGCTTCTCGTAAAGATCTTCGGAATGCTGTCGAGGCCGCTGCAAAAGCTCAACCAGGCTGGAATTCACGCACTGCATACAACCGAGGGCAAATTCTCTATCGCATGGCCGAAATGCTGGAGGGCAAACGCGAGGAATTGGCTGCAGGGATAGCTGAGACAGTTGAGGGAGGCAAGCGCAGGGCCAATCGAGAAGTGGATGCGTCAATAGATCGCCTCATCGCATTTGCAGGCTGGGCGGATAAATATGGGCATGTGCTGGGTTGCCACAATCAGGTAGCAGGTCCGTTCTATAACTTCACTGTCGCAGATGCGACCGGTATTGTCGCCACGGTTTCCCCTGATGAGGAGCCTTTGCTGGCACTCATTACGTTGATTGCTCCACCTTTGTGCGCCGGCAACGCGGTGGTGGCGTTGGGAAGCGAACAGCATCCGCTGGCAACCTCTATTCTTGGCGAAGTCTGCCATACGAGTGATGTTCCAGCAGGTGTTATCAATCTCTTAACAGGGTATCGATCGGAACTCATTGAACACATTGCCTCGCATCGGGAAATTCACGCAATTCACGCCGCCAATCTGTCGAAAAAACAAGCAGCGACTTTACGTCACGGTGCGTCCGAGAACGTTAAGCGAGTTACGATTCTCGATTTGACATACGAAGGCCAATGGTACGAACAGGAGAGCACGGAGAGTCCGTGGCTGATCGAACCGTTCACTGAAATGAAGACGATATGGCACCCGGCAAAGATTTGAATCCCGTGGCCTCAAAGTCAACTTCTGCAAAAGAACTCTCTCGAGATTCCGCCACTTCCAACCCGGCGAATTTGCCTTCAAATCCGAACTCCAAAAAAGAAGATCGCGATATTCATTGCTTTTCACCTGTTCGTAGCGGGATGATGACCACTTTTGCGACCGTAGGTACGATGATCATGATCTGTGCTATCGGTTTGGAAGCAGGGTTTTCGGCGTGGATATTTTTGCCGATGGCAGCATTCTTCGCTTGCGGATTGGGTTTGGTCATCACCTTTGCATTTGGAGCGAAGGAATACATTCAAGAGCAAGCAGAACTTAGAAAGTATTCAGAACGGTTGGAGAGTTTCAATCTGCGCGATCGTGGCGAAACGCTTAGCTCGTTGCGTCTGTCCTCCAATTCAGTTGCTGGTCGAATCAGTTCTAATGTGCATCGATTGTTGACTGAAGTGTATCAAGGATATGCAGAATCGAATCATCTGCGAAGAACGATCAAGGACACAATTGAAAAGGAAACCGAGAAGGCAACAAATCGACTTGGGCATATCGCCTACATTGATGGACTTACGGGCCTTTCCAATCGCAGAGCATTTGATGAGACAATGCCCGCAGTGTTTAGCGAAACAATGAGCGACAAGAGTGACAGCGTTTTGCTCACGATTGATATTGATTATTTTAAGGAAGTAAATGATTACGTAGGACATGATCGCGGGGACGAAGTTCTCAAGTTCCTCGCGGACTCCATTCGCTCGGTAGTTCGTGATTCCGACACGGCATTTCGGCTGGGGGGAGATGAGTTTGTCATTTTCCTGATCAATGTCTCGATTGATGAATCTGCGGAGATCGCCCATCGTCTGCAGTGCCAGTTTGCACAACTCCCTTGGTCGACTGATATCAAACGCCAATGTCCCAAGCCGACTCTATCCATCGGCGGGGTATCAACTCGCCTTTCGAATTCGACCTCAATGGAATCACTACAAAAATACTCTGATGAGGCAATGTATGGCGCAAAACGGGCGGGCAAGGGATGCGAAAACATCATTGGGGCATCGTCCGACAGCCAGCGCGCTGCATGACGGTACAACAATCCAAGAGTAATGGCTACAAATGAGGCGGCCAAATTAAGTCAGCATCTTTTGTGATTGCTTCGATTGCCCAAGTGATACAGCGTTTGCATATGTGTGCAGTGTCTCGCAAGGGGCTTTGCCAGCCGGGTTCATCTCGTTCGGTCAGGCACATGGTGCAGGAATAGCCGGGAGATGCAGAACTATTATCATGTTCGATGATTTCTACTTCTGCCAAGTGCAGACATTTGCCACAAATCACACTGCCGCGATGTCCTTCGATGAAGATATGGCGTTCATCCCAAACACGTTCGCAAAAATCGCATAGAACGTCCGTCATCTGAACATCGTTGACGTTTGTGCCGGGCTTATGCATTTAGATGGATTCCACAACGACACCACTGTCGCCGTCCGCAATGTACCTGATTCGTTCTTTTCTTAATCGCGGTTTGGCTTCCGGGACCGCGGATAGAAGTGATTTTGTATATGGATGCTGGGGATGATGATAAATCTCATCGCGATCTGCCAATTCAACCACACCGCCTCGATACATGACTGCGATACGTTGGCACATATGTTGAATGACCGCCATATCGTGACTGATGAAGAGATAGGACAAGCCGAATTCCTCTTGCAGATCTTTGAGGAGATTCAGGATTTGGCTTTGAATCGAAACATCAAGTGCTGAGGTTGGTTCATCGCAAATGATCAATTTTGGTTGTAATGCCAACGCGCGAGCGATGCCGATGCGCTGGCGTTGTCCACCTGAGAATTCATGCGGATACCTGTCCGCAGCACCGCGAGGCATACCGCAGCGCTCGAGCAATTCTTCGACATGTTTTCGAAGATTGCTGCCGCCCGCCAATCCGTGAACTTGCAAAGGTTCGCCGACAATTCGGCTCACTCGCATGCGCGGATTCAAAGATCCACCGGGATCTTGGAAGATGATCTGGACTTCGCGCCGAAACTTGGTCATCGCTTTGCTGCCAAGTTGAAAGACATCCTGATTCTTATAGTGAAACTGACCAGAAGTATACGGAATGAGTCGCAGCAACGTGCGGCCGACGGTGGTCTTGCCGCAGCCGGATTCACCGATCAGGCCTAGTGTTTCACCTTTCTTAATATCGAAGGACACGTCATCGACCGCTTTGACCCAGCCGACGGTGCGCTGAAACAGACCCGCCTTGATCGGGAAGTAGGTCTTGAGATTCTTCACTCGCACGAGAGGCTGATTGGGGTCTGTTTCCATAGTGCTCAGAGGATAGGGCGGTCATGCCAAATAGTCTGCCTCAGGTGAGGCAGGGAAGTGGACTGAAATCACCCCCAGATGCCGGGAAACAGCAATCGCAAGCCTACACTGACCCACTATGGCAAAACGAGCAGTGCAACGCACCCAAGACCACCTCGATTGGGTCCTCCAAGTTACCAGCATACCCACCGCCGCCGGCCGCGAACATCGTGTGATTGACTGGATCAACCGTTGGCTCAAACCACGACGCAATCTCATCTGCAAGCGGGACCGTTTTGGAAATATGATGATCAGCATAAAGGGCAGGCGAGGTGGTCGGCCGCTCATCATGACCGCCCACTTAGATCACCCTGCATTTGTTGTGAAGAAGATTATCGACAACCGTACATTGGAATTGGAGTTCAGAGGCGGCATCAAAGTCGATTATTTTGAGAACGGCCGAATCGTTGTCTATGGCAAAGATGGGCAGTCGTGGAATGCCAAGATCACCGAGCATCGCAAAGGCAAACATTTTAGTGAAGTGACAGCCCGCCTCACCAAACCTACTGATTCCATCGTCGTGGATGATTTTGCAACTTGGAATCTCAAACCCGCATTCGTACGCAGTGGCCGCATACATACACCGGCCTGCGATGACTTATCTACCGTTGCAGCATCGTTGGCGGCGATTGATACGCTCCGCAAGACCCGATCGGCAGGAGATGTTCGCATTCTCTTCACTCGGGCAGAAGAAGTCGGTTTCATTGGTGCAATCAAGGCCTGTGAACATGGGTTCATTCCTAGAAAGGCTCGGCTCTTGGCTTTAGAGAATTCACGCACCTTTGCAGAGTCACCTATTGGCAACGGGCCCATCATTCGAGTAGGTGATCGGATTTCGGTCTTTCACCACGGCCTCGTGTTCGCGGTTACGCAGATTGCTGAGAATCTTCAGAAAAAGGACAGCGGTTTCAAATTCCAACGCAAACTCATGGCGGGCGGAGCCTGCGAAGCGACCGCCTACCAAGCCTATGGGCTCGATGCGATTTGTATCTGTCTACCTTTGGGGAATTACCACAATATGGGTGATATTGACGCGGTACTAGAAGGAACAAATCGGAAACCTGCCAAAGTAGCCCATGAGGTCATAGGGGAGCAGGACTACCACCACTTGATTGACCTGTTGGTGGCCTGTGGCAGAGCATTCACCCGCCGAATTCCAAAGGGAGAGCAGGATCCGGCGGATGGTGCTAAGAGTATTTTAACAAGGATGCGTCAGATCGATCAAAAGACCGGATTTGTCCTTGAGGAAAAGGCTTCTCGCTTGTGAATTGGACGGTGGTCGAAACCGATGAACCCAGTATCAACGTATATTCTGTTTGATCGAGGAAACGGGCGTTGATGCGAGTTATTTGGGGGTTCTCAGGGCCTCCTATTGACAAGGAACCCGTTGGTTCATACGTTCCGGCTCTATTTCAGCCTTGAACAGCCAATAATCGCCTCTGTTTTCTGTTCGCTTGCCCTTTTGATTGATAAAGAATTGCCTATGCAGGAAAGCCCTCAAAGGGACAATTCGGACGATAAGACAC
>PJEL010001153.1_pt1 | contig 27946 bp, 22 predicted proteins | sample 1853271 | NCBI WGS metagenome assembly PJEL01 (sample SAMN08108733, study PRJNA415343) | Invertebrate metagenome, whole genome shotgun sequencing project. | host: Globobulimina | place: Sweden: Gullmar Fjord | collected 2015-08 | reverse complement strand
TTTCTTATCCACAAACCCCAAGCCTCCAAAATGATATTATTCTATACCAATCCGACGTTTGACCGCAAGGGTGAATACTTATACTTCACGTCTAGCCGGTCCTTCTCCCCTACCTATAGCGATATCGACTCGACTTTCATTTACGAGAACAGCGGCAACATTTTGGCTGTCCCGTTGCGTGAAGACATGGATTACATCTGGGCACCTGAAGTGGACGTGGTGACATGGGAAGACGAAAAGGAAGAGGACAACGGAGCGGACGACGAAGAGGCGAAGAGCGACGACGATGGACAGGATGAAGCAGCTGACGATGAGAATACGGAAGAAGAAGCCGTCGTCGATGATGGCGTATCCGGCACTTGGTCGGGCATGGCAACTACCGATACGGGAATGGAAGTTGATGTTTCATTCAACCTAACCCTCGACGCCACCACCAATGCCGTCACGGGGACATTGGATGCCGGACCGTACTCCGGTGACGTTGAAGGAAGTTGGAATCCCGATGGCGGCCAATTGGAATTGCTTCTGAGTATCCCTGACATGGGTGTTCAGATCAGCTTCAATCTCACCATCTTTGATGGCATTCTTTCGGGTACCGCGGAAGCTCCCGACGGCGACGCCACAGTCAATTGCACGCGCGACGCAGCGAAGCAGGACGACGAAAAAGACCAAGACAGCAAGGCTGAAGACGAAACGACGGATGAATCGTTCTTGATCGATTACGAAGGATTCGAACGACGTGCACTGCTGCTTCCTGTCGGCAACGGCAATTTTGGCAGCCTCTCAGTCAATGACAAGAATCACTTGTTGTACATCAAGCAAGGCGAAGGCATCAAGCTCATTGACATTGCTGATGAAAAGCCCAAGCCAAAGGACGTACAAGCCGGAACAGGAGGTTACACCATCACTGCAGATGGCAAGAAGCTGCTGTACATGTCTGGCGGAAAAGCCAGTATCCGCAATGCTGCCTCAGGTGGTTCAGGCAAGCGGGTCACCACTTCGCCTATGGATGTACGCATTGATCCAAGGAATGAGTGGCATCAGGAATTACACGATGTGTACCTGATCTTCCGCGAATTCTTTTACGACAAGAACATGCATGGCGTCGATTGGAAAGCGGCATTTGAACACTACGACGCGTTAGTCGATGATTGCACCACTCGTGAGGAATTGACATTCCTGATTGGGGAGCTCATCGCAGAACTCAATGTGGGACACGCTTATGTGTGGGGCAACCCACCTGGTGCTGATAGTGGGCCAAACCGTGGTACAGGCTTGCTCGGTTGCGACTTTGAATTGGACCGTGAAAACAATGCCTATCGGATTTCCAAAATTCTCGAAGGCGCACCCTGGGATGCCGACGCCCGTGGCCCATTAAGCCAACCCGGCGTCAAGGTAAACGAAGGCGATTACCTCTTGGCAATCAATGGTGTCTCCGTTGACACGACACGCGACCCATGGTCAGGATTTGTCGGCCTCAATTCGTCCACAATTGTTTTGACCGTCAGCGATCAGCCAACGGTGGATGCAGAAGAAGCCGATCAACGCGAGATTATTATCAAGCCTATCAGCAGCGAATCGAATCTCCGATACCGTGCATGGGTGGAACAGAACCGTGCATTCGTCGCAGAGCAAACAGGCGGGCGCGTCGGTTATGTCCATGTTCCAAACACGGGAGTCCAAGGTCAGAACAACTTGATTCGCCAGATACAAGGGCAGTTGGAGACTGAAGCATTGATCGTGGACGAGCGATGGAATGGTGGTGGCCAAATCCCCACACGGTTCATTGAAATCCTCAACCGACCGGCAACCAACTATTGGGCGGTTCAGGATGGATTCGATTGGAAGTGGCCCTACGACTCTCATCATGGACCCAAGTGCATGTTGATCAACGCACCATCAGGATCAGGTGGCGACGCTTTCCCCTACTACTTCCGCCAAGCCGGACTTGGGAAACTCATCGGCACCCGAACGTGGGGTGGTTTGGTTGGCATCAACAGCAACCCCCTCTTAGTGGATGGTCACTTTGTCCGCGTCCCAACTTTCGGATTTTATGAATTGGATGGCACGTGGGGAATCGAAGGGCATGGCGTGGATCCGGATATTGAAGTCTTGGAAGATCCCTCCAAAATGCAGAATGGAAATGATCCCCAGCTCAATACCGCTATTGCTCACATGCTCGAGGAGCTGAAAACCAAAGCGGTTACGCCGCCGAATCGGCCGGCCTCACCCAATCGTTCCGGCATGACCAATAGTGGCTTGCCCCAACAAGATCGCTAATAGCTAGATATAGCAAAAATTCAAATCAGATCCTAACCAATCTGGTCTCCCCCCTAGGGAGGCCAGATTTTTTTGTATCTCTGGCCTTCTTGATCCACGAGTCGTCCAATCCACTCATTACCTGATTCATCGATCGGCCCCACAGAACATTTGACCCCCAACCCCTACACTTGGCGGTATCTCCGTACGGATACGCTTCTGTTTGACGAAATTGGCACATCTATTTTTGTGTGGATGACTTTCTATGACCGCATTTCGATCGTTCATGACGGGTCTGATTGACTACGCAGGCTTGTTTCCGCCGGCCCAATTGGAGATGGGCCCAGCTGTCCTTCAATATGCGGAGCACAAGCCCACTGCAGCATCGTGGATGCTTGGTCGCTTTATCTGCCCGGTCAGCAGACTCGATGCATTTGAGTCCACATTGAACGATGATCTTGGCGCTGATTTCCAACCGCCATGGGAGTTGTCCGCCTTGATAGGCCCCAAACGCCAAGATGAATTTGAGCGCCTCCTTGTTTTGGAGGACACTCATGAAGGACGAATAGCTGTACCCGCAGTGGAACTCAAGGTGGCCAATCCTGATGAGATAGAGCACGTGTTGGATGTTGTTCCAGACAATATTACCGTGTACTTTGAGTTGCCGCTGCAGGATGATTTTCGAGGACTGGTCACTGCGATAGCAGGCTCTGGTCATGCAGCAAAGATTCGTACCGGCGGTGTTACCGCAGACCTGTTTCCGAGCATCGATACCGTCGCCCGATTTATCGTTGCGTGCCAACAATGCAACGTGCCGTTCAAAGCTACTGCGGGACTTCACCACCCAATCCGCCATTTCAATGAGTCGGTGAATACTACGATGCACGGCTTTCTAAATGTCTTCGGTGCAGCCATTGCATGCCGTACCCATAACTTGGAAGTTGATGCTGTTGCTCGGATATTGGAGTCTGAAAATGCTAGCGATTTTGAATTCGCCGACGACTCTTGCCGACTCCTCGATTGGACATTGACCGCTGAGGAAATCGACGTTGCTCGAACTCAGTTTGCCCGCTCGTATGGATCGTGCTCATTCAACGAACCACTTGAAGATCTACAAAGTATTAATCTGCTCTCAACCTCTCACTAGACGGCCATTAGACCCGGCCTCTTTTTTCACAAATACAGAAACGAATTGCATAATGAACGACCTGGACATGGAATTAACAATTGATCTTGACGACTGGAATCCGAACGATCCGGAGATGAGGTCTTGGCTCGAGTCAGCGAATGATCCCACGTGTGACTTTCCAATCCAAAATCTGCCGTTCTGTGTTTTTACTCGAGATGGCGGGCCGTCTGATGTGATGCATGTAGGAATAGGCATCGGCGATTTCGTGTTGGATCTCGTTGAGATTTGGCCCGAACTGGATGATGAGAATCCTCACTTTGCCGCAGAGTTTTTTGATGAGTCATCGCTGAATCATTTCTTGTCCGCAGGTCGTGAAGCGTGGACATATGCTCGGCGATTGGTTAGTTATTGGTTGCATGAAGAGACACCAGATTTGCGAGATGACGCAGACCTTTGCACTCGCGCACTCATCCCGATTTCTGAAGCCACCATGCATCTGCCCGTTGAGATCGGCGATTACACTGATTTCTATGCTTCAGAATTCCATGCTACAAACGTTGGCAAGATGTTCCGCCCTGACGGCAATGCACTGCTCCCCAATTGGAAACATATCCCGGTTGGATACCATGGCCGAGCAAGCTCAATCGTTGTTTCAGGGACCGAAATCGTGCGCCCGAAAGGGCAAACGGTGGTAGGCGATTCGACCGAACCCAAATACGGGCCTTCGCGACTTATTGATTACGAACTCGAAATCGGATTTGTCACCGGTCCTGGCAATGAAATGGGAGAGCCCATTACGATCGACAACGCACGGGATCACATCTTTGGTCTCGTTTTGCTTAACGACTGGTCTGCCCGTGATATTCAAAAATGGGAGTACGTTCCGCTGGGGCCATTCCTCGCAAAAAACTTTGCCTCCACTATTAGTGCCTGGGTGGTGACGCTGGATGCACTCGAGCCCTACCGCGTCACTACACAACGGCAAGAGAGCGATCCCAAAGTACAGCCCTATTTGGATGGTGCGTGGGACTGGGGAATGGATGTCAATTTGGACGTGTACATCTATACGGACACAATGGAAGAGCAGGATCTCGACCCATTCATCCTCACGCAATCCAATTTCAAGTACATGTATTGGAATGTCTGTCATCAACTGACCCATCAAACCTGCAGTGGATGCAATGTACGACCCGGTGATTTGTATGGGTCGGGCACGATCAGTGGGCCCGAAAAACATGAACGTGGCTGCATGCTCGAACTCACATGGCGTGGCAGCGAACCGGTTACCCTCCCCTCCGGCGAAGAACGTAAATTCCTCGCAGATGGTGACACGATTATCATGACTGGGTACGCAGGTGGCGGTGATACTGGGCTTCCGCGCATCGGATTTGGCGACTGCATGGGAACATTGCTCCCTGCAGTTACTGAAGCAGCAGAATAATGTGGGGTCCTTTTTAAGGCCTCGCATACGCATTTCAAAAATAGAAAGGACGCCGTCGATGATCGACGGCGTCCTTGTCGTAGGTATGAAGTCCATCAATCAGGGAACAACTTAGTTGTTATTGCCTGCTTCTTTTTTGTATTTCTCAAGAGCTTCAGCCACGCCGCCCATGGGTTGGCCATCTTTCATGCTATCCACGGCTTTCTGCTGCCATTTGATTGCATTGGCAAGATCACCCATTTCATAGAAGCATCGTGCATATGTATCGAGGATCGCAGGATCTGCATCGTTGGTCAATTCGCTGGCTCGCTTGGCCACACGCAACGCAAACTTCAGGTCTCGATTCTTGACCGTGGGATTGTCAACAACAAACCAGGCGATGCCATTCAGGCTCATTGAATTGTCCCACTCAGACTTGACGATTTTTTCGCCGTAGCTGTAACCTTCTGCAAATCGGTCAGATGCAATGAGCACTTGGAATTTGAGATTAGCGCCCCATGACTTGTAATTGTCATCGAGGGACATGATGTTATCTACCGCTTCAAGAGCTTTGTCAACATCACCCTGTTCTTGAGCTTCTCGAAGGACCTGCTGGTACTTCGCCATTATGCGTTCATTCTTCGCTTCTTTTTCAAATTTGGCTTTGAATGTTTCGCGATCCCAAGACTTGTCGACAATCGCAGCGAGTGGATCGTCCAATCCCATGGGGTGGCCGATGTATTCGATCTGCCCGGTTCTGCCAACAACGAATGCGGTGGGAATTCCACGTTGGCCAGCAGCTTTCATGTAATCGGTGTACACGGATCGGTCCGGATCAGTGGTGACGGTGTACCCCATTTCGCCGTACCAGTCCTTCTCTTCGCCGTAGCTACCGCGTCCGCAAAGGAAATCGACCACGACGGGCAACTCTTCATCGCTCACGCTGACAAAAGTTACATCGTACTCTTTATACTCTTTCTGCAAACCTGAGATATGGGGCATGCTTGCACGGCAAGGACCACACCACGTCGCCCAGAATTCCACAACGTAAATGTGGTCTTTCTCGAATGATTTGATGGGTGTACCTTTGACCCAATGCTCAATATCGATCGCGGGTGCTTTGTCGCCGATGGTCAGTGTCTTGTCATCGTCATCTGCGATTGCGGTAAAGGCAACGCTAGCAGCGAGGATCGCGGCCAGACTCTTTATTCCATGTTTCATCGTTGAGACTCCTCTAAGGGGAAAGGCGAGTTCTATTTCGTTCGGTGTATATGACAGGAAAAGCTGTCAGATTCTACCCGTTCTTATGGTGTCATTCCGCATTGGATAACACTTCATGACTTCTGTTCATAGGCGATACACGAGTGATTGGTTGCAGGCTCATGGCTCAGGAATCATTCGGTTTCCGAGTTTGAGCCATTTTTCTTGCAAAATTCACGATTCATCGGTCATTCCCACCCATTGTATTGGCGTCATTTTCACCCTTCTTGTCAGCACCATACCAACTTCGTGGCTGCCCGGGGACGCGAGGCTCAGCCCGCTGGAGCGATGCAGTCTGAATCAACGGCATTTCAAGAGGTCGATCGCCCGGCCCAACTTGGACCGCCGCCAATGTTTGAATCACATCGATCCCTTCAATCGTTTGGCCAAATGACGTGTATTGGACATCGAGAAAAGAGGTCCCCTGTCTAGACAGGCAGAGAAAGAATTGGCTGCTCGCAGTGTTTACATCATGCCCTTGCCTCGCCATACTGATCACGCCAAGGTCATGGGGCAATGTGGACGGCTCCAAATCAATATTGAACGCGCACCCACCTCCGCCTGTCCCTGACGGATCGCCAGCTTGAATCACAAACGGATGCCCGTTCCCCGCTTGAGCGACAACTCGATGAAACGGAACATGGGTGTAGAATCCATTTGCTGCCAAATCCATAAAATTCCAAACGGTATTCGGCGCGTGATCGGGACGCATTGCGATCGTGATATCACCTGCGGTCGTCTGCAGGTTGACATTGCTTTCCACATAGATTCGAAACCCACTCATGACTGCATTTGACCCAGGGTCATTCCATCCTTGTACCGAAGGTGTTCTGCCCTTGAACTTCAATACAACCGAAGGACGAGTCACCATCGGCTGCAACGTCAGGGGTGCGCCGGTTGGGGCATCGTTAATCAGTAATTGCGCATAATGCACTTCACGCAAATCAAAGAGATTGGGAAACATCGCCGCCAAGTCTGCAACACGCGCGTTTTCGTCAAGTGTGGCCCGGGTGACTTCAGCGTTGCTCGCAGTAAGGAGCACCACCTCGCGCACACCGGCTTGGTCATCCTTGATCTGAATTGGAATCGGGCGGTCAACTTGGTAATACAGTCGGTCTGGAGTGAGAGGAGCCGCCGTCTCATCATTGGATTCGCCGTATGCTGCTGAATGGGCTTGAGCACCTATCCAACCCGCGCAAAGGCATAGTGCCAGAAGGCGTGCTCTGAACAGGATGTGATTATTCCTAAACTGTTTCATCTGTTTCCTTTCAATGACTTGGCCGATATATAAACCGTCCAACAGACGGACCCGAAACTGTATTCCAGGTCCACAACCGATGAACCCGAGCCTATCGTACCCCCCATGGCGGAATCAGTTGACAATTCGATGAGTCTTCTTCAAGCCGCTCAACAGATTATTGGCGATGTGGGGGCCTCACGCATCCTCGTTTTCTTGGATGGCTTGCCGCCAAGTTTCGTCGCATCTCCCGAAATGGTCCTCCTAATACGCGGAGGCGAACTGGAAGAACAGGCCAAAAAACTCAAACGCAAATACGGCTGCACGATCTTGGACATCCCGAATGTCAAACTCGATCGAGCGGGTCAGATCAATCTCGCGGCCCTGCTCGCATTGAGTCGAGATGTTATCAAGGATGGCGATGCGGTGATTGCGCTCGTGGGCGCCAAAGGCAAGTCCCTCGACATGCTGCAGATCATCAGTCCGAATGAGGAGTTTAATCTGGTTAAGGCACTGGGCAAAGGCCGAAGCAAGAAAGCAGTCCGCCGCGTCGTGTTTCAACGGGTTATTGCCATCGCCCTCGAGTTGTCCACTGAAGGCCGGGAGGGGAAAGCGGTAGGCTCATTTTTCGTGGTCGGCGATAATGAAAAAGTGGAAGGCCACACCGAACAGTTGATCATGAATCCGTTTCGTGGATACCCCGAAGATATGCGGTCTATTCTCGATAATCGCATGGGGGAAACGGTCAAAGAATTCTCGACCATCGATGGTGCGATCATTATCCGAGGAGATGGGGTGGTGATGTCGGCGGGCACCTTGGTCCGAGCGGCACTTGTCGATGAAGATTTGCCCAAGGGATTAGGCTCACGACACGCATCAGCAGCTGGAATTACTCGAATTACAAACGCAGTGGCTGTAACCGTTAGTGAATCAGATGGAACGGTTCGTATCTGGCGTCAAGGCAAAATCGTCACCGCCCTTGAACGAGAATAATATCTCATTTAAGTATGGCTACCTTTTCTTCTTTGTCGTCTTCTTCTTAGTTAGCGCCTTTTTGGGTTGCACCTTTTTTGAGCCGACCTTGGTGGTTTTCTTTTTCTTCTTTTTCGCCGCTGGCATCTTCGTTGACTTTGACGTCGACGGCTTCCCCTTGCTGCCAGCTTCCAACACGGATTCGTAATTCGAGATAAATTTGGCCGCCGTCACTCTTTTGATTAATTTGCCAATCACATCAAGCGGGATGTCATCCAATTTCTTAAAGCGTATGCACGATTTGCCCATGTCTGGCTTTTTGCAACCACTCTTCTCCCATGCCTCCAAAAACCATTCCAACTGGGCCGGAATGCTGTAAATACACATGAGATGAATCGCCATGTGGTTCTTCTGCGAGGCCACACTGGCAAACGGAAGCGGCTGGCTAGGATCGCAGTGGTACCCGGCCGGAAAAATAGCGTGCGGCACGAAATATCCAATCATGCCGTACTGCATACCTTCTTCAAATTTCGGATCGAGATTCTTGAGAATGACCTTCCGCACTTGCTCCAATGCTTCGCGGCGATCGGCGGGGAGATCCTTGAGATAGGCTTTGACGGTAGTGGCTTTGCTTTGCATGTTGCTTGAGTGTAGACAAACCAATCAAATCCAGGCAACTATACCCTATTTCTTGAGCAGGCGCATCGCTTGGAACGGCCGACCCTCTCTCCGATATTTCCGCTCGAAATTGGTGCCCACAATTTCTCCTTCGTTTGCAGAATCTGCCCCGTCAAAATCCGCTCGTTCAAAAAGTGCTTTCACGCGATCGGCATGGTCTTCCATCCAAGTGAAATAGTCGGCATGATCCGTCACCACCCGAATCTCACCGCCCGGTGAAATCAGTCGATGAAACTCGACGAGGTTATCCTCTTGAAATGACCGACGTTTTTGATGCCTTTTCTTTGGCCAAGGATCGGGAAAGTAAATGTGCAGAACCTCGCAAATCTCACTCGGCAACCAAAACCGAATAAATTCGATGGCATCTGCATTCAATAATCGAACATTGTCAAAGTGATGCCGCCGCACCCGGTCGGCCGCATAGCGGAAAAATTCTGCCGCCCATTCGATGCCGAGATAATTAGTGTTGGGCGTGACCTGTGCCTGTTGGGTCAGAAAAGTTCCCTTGCCTGAACCAATCTCGATATGAAATGGTTGAGAGGGATTCGTGAACCCAAAATGGGTTCGGGGATCGAGCCTGCCATCGTCAAAGGGCGGAAGATTCTGCTGGAGAAATCCGTAGCCTTCAAACTCAAATTCTTTCCCGCGGGATAGTCCAAAGCTCATTGCGGCCATGATAGGCGTAGCAGAATTGCTCGGCGGATTAATTTTACCCAGTTCAGAATCCAAGCGGGCAGTCAAGGCTCACGCACATGAACCGCCAACATGCAGCGAACGCGTTCGGTGCGTTCGAGCACTTCAGCGAGCAGCGTATAACGCCCTTCTTGTATTGCAGCAGCGAGAGATTCGTATTCCGGCCTGCGCTCGAGAAACGGTTTTTCGAGAGATCGACAAACCGAATCCTGCATCACCGGGGCACCACAGCCGGGCATGAGTATCCACCACGATCGGTACGTCATCGCAGCCATGCTTGACGTCCACATGGAGAATCCTGCTCCAAGATTTGGAATCCCCAATGCCTCCTCTGCCTTGATCGCTTCATTCGCCGCTCGTTCCCATAACTCAGGATTGTCGAAGTAGTACCGAAGATCAGCCATCCCATCCCGTAACAACTGCTGCTGTTGTTTGGTCATATTCAAACGACGGCGAGGTGTGTCATCCAGCGAGCCTGCCCGCCCCACGCGCGTGCTGACCCGCCGCGTCTGCAGCTCATCTCTGATCGTCGCATCACGATCAGAGTCTTCGCCTTTGAAGGGTTGATCTTCCGGTGAAGTTGCTTCGTTTTGTCCGCGCTCGCCTTCATTCATGAACCCTTGAATTCCTTTCCAGTGGCCTCGATTGCTCAACATAGTATGCCCTTGAAGGACGAAGGGAGCGTGGGTCTCCATGGATGAATTTGCCTACTATCTATGGATGCCAACCACTTCCTCTCCATCTTGCGCTTCACTTTTGTTGGACAGTCCAGCAGAACTTCTTCCCCCGCAGTGGGTTGAGCCGGATGTGGTTGTGATTGATGACCGCCAAGGTCCGATGACGATACGATTGCTGGAACAGCATTGGGGGACAAATCTCCAACTGTTTGCACCAGAGAAAATTCGCATCATTTCCAGCATTGACCGCGATAATGCGCTCCACGATCGCGTTGTAGCGGATGATACACTCCAACAATTTGCTCAGCGGTTCGGCCTTTCGTTTCAGCGCGCAGATGCTGCTGCTTGTGATCATGGGTGTATCGTCCCCGCCGAGTTGCTCACGTTGGAAAATGTAATGCTGCTGCTGCCTTGTTCACCTCCCGCTGCGATCGCTGCCAACGGCTCATTGTGCATCACCGCCAACGCAATGGATCTTGCCCACGCTCTTATCACCGGTAAAGTGTGGTATCAGAGACCCCCCATGCAGCATGTAACCATAACGGGCACCCTGCACGCTCCGGCGACCTTACATGATGCTGCAATGCACGTTCGCAAACACATCAAGCCCGACGTACTGCTCATGGTTCATTGGCAAGGATCACCCAACAATTCACCGGTGAGTACTCAGTTGCAGTCCACCATGGCAGCCCTTCTGCAGGCCTCTGTCGCACAGGCAGTATGTTTTTCGGCCACTCCATCGCCTTCGCTATTTGCAAATGCGAACCCGGATGCAATTCGATGCAACCTCGATCATTTGACTCGGTTGGTTGATATCCCAACTGCAGGCGTTTTGCCAATAACCAACCTCACGTCTAGCACTGCAATCGATCGTGCCTATATTGGCTCATGCAGCACAGGAGGAATTGAAGATCTACGAGTTGCTGCTCATGTTCTAGCAGGCAAGAAAGTCGCGGTCCCCACTTCAATAGCACCTGCGAGCGCTTCTGATCTGAGCCTGCTGGAAAGCCAAAGACTCGACCCATTTCAAAATGGTCATTCACCCACGTTGTTGAAAACTTTGCAGGCAGCGGGTTGCGACATTCAACTACCCGGATGTTCGGGTTGCGTCAACGCTATTGCCAATGCGATGACGGCGAATGAAAAAGATACCAATCATGATCGTCTTCTCACTGTGATTAGTACTGCAAAGGCAAGCGTTACAGCGCAAGAGGTTGCCACCGTTATCACAGCCTCGCCGTATACCACAGCCCGAGTAGCCCTTACCGGAATTTTGAACAAGGGTCGATAGAGCACTTTGTTTACAGCATGAACTACGGTCTCTAAAATGCTCATTAAAAAGAAAAGCCCCCGAAATACTTCATCGGGGGCCTAGTCGTGGAACCCATCTCTACGGAAGATGGGATGGCACTCAAATTTGTGTGATCTGCATGATGCGGTGGTTAGGCCGCCGAGCGTGAACGTCGACGTCGGCCGACGGTACGTTGCTCTTCGGTAGCACGCTGATCTGCATTCGTTGTCAAGTAGTTTACTAAGTCAGGCAAATCGGGGACATACATATCTGCACCGATTTCCTCAGCCAGGCCTTCCGCTCGAGCGAAGACACCTCCGCCAACCACAATCTGCAAATCTGGGCAGGAGTTGACTTCTCGCAGTTGATCGATCAAACTCCGAATTCCAGGAAGATCGTCCGCCGCGGAGCTAAACAGGAGTAAGATATCTGGCCGATCATCTCCAACCTGGGCCATGATCTCATCCGATGAAACGCCACCGCCTGCAAACCGTACGTTGAAGCCGCCGGCTTCGACGAGATCTGCAGCCATACTTGCAGAGACTTCATCGATATTTGTTTCGCCGCTAGAAATGAGTACCGATCGCCCATTCCGACTTTTGACTTCAAATCCCATTTGGGCTTGATCGATCAACATTCGCAAAAGTCGCGTGGCAAAGTGATGAGAAATCTTACAAATCTGATCACTGCGATAGAGACGATGCAGTAGATTCAGGATCGGCCAGTACAATTCGAGAGCACATTTTTCATGTGACCAACCCGCATCACGTACTTCTCGCACAATGTCTCGTGCGCCTTGGCGATTGCCGCCTATCAGATGTTGGAAAAGTCTTTCGATTAGGATTTCAGGATTCACAGTAGCCAACCTCCTTGTTGCTCGTGTCTTGCAACGTGTTTTTTGAATGAACGGACAGGGTTCATCTGACTCCCATAATCTCGCGACGGGCGAACTTTTTGAACATCCAATGTTCTATTCGCTCATCGCCTGTCTCGTACCAGAGTGTGTGTCCAAGCAGCACCATTCACACATCCAAACGGAAACACCTGACCAAGAGGTCGAGGCTGCATCCACATGCTGCCCACGATTCATCGGATCGCGGATGCATTCTGCTCAAGCACAGCATTCGGTGTCCGGTAACACGCCGTATTGGGACCATAAAATGTCCAAGTGTGGTTATTGAGAGATGCGAACATAGAAGACATTACCGCATCCGGGATGTCATGAAGCCTCAGACCTATGAGATAGATCCACCCGCGACATGTCCTAAGTAGCCAATACAAATGCCAAACGTCATTGGATGCTGGGTGACATTAATAAAGCCAGCGTCTTCCATGCGGCTGACCATTGCATCGCGCTCGATAAACGTATTGACCGAACGCGGTAGGTACTTATAGGCCCCACTTCGATCGCGACTAAGCAAGGTAGCAGTGCGAGGCATGATATGATTAAAATAAAAATTGTAACCGGCTCGGAGCAACAGGTTGCGCGGCAAACTAAATTCGAGAATAATCACTCGGCCACCCGGCTGCAGAATTCGCCGAAACTCACACAAGGCCTGTGATGGGTCGGTCACATTGCGAATGCCAAATGCAATCGACACAACATTCGCAAATTCATTCGGAACGTCGAGTTCCATTGCATCCCCCACCCGAAAGTCAGGCAGTGGAAAGTCAGCGGCCTGATATTCATCCTGCAATCGATCGGCTTTGAGATTGGCAACATCAATCATCTTGGAGACAAAGTCGATCCCGACGACTTTTGATGGATTCGCTTGAGCAAATGCGAAAGAGAGATCGCCCGTGCCACACGCGACATCAACCACGGTGTCTTGATCAGGTTTTACGCGAGCCAATCGAACTGCCTTGCGCCGCCACGCTTGGTCTTGCCACAATGAATGGACGCGATTGTTGAGATCATAACTCTCCGCAATAGCACTGAACATCTGATTTACACGAGCTGCCTTGTCCTGCTCCTCGTGCGGAGCCTGCAACGTGGATTCATCCCACGCCGGCGGTTGAGCGGCTTGAGAGGAAGGCGGGGCATGTTTCTTGGCCGAGGTAGGCATGACCCATCATAGATTGTCTATCAAAATGATCCCATCAGGGGAATCCACTATGCTGCAAAGTGTCTGTTTCCAGTCTACTATTCTGCCTGAAGCACTCCTGTCGTCCTAATCGATACTTGAGCATGCAGGCTGCAATATCGTGTTTTGCTGATACCGCAAAGGATTGAGCGTCATGTCCACCAGCCGTCTATATACCACCTTGCAGTCAATCGCCATTTTGATTGGCTTTGGATTGTTCTGCTCTGCTTGCTCAACCAATGCAGCAACCGGCCGTCTTCAATGGGATCGCATGTCTACAAAAGATGAGATCGCGCTGGGCGAAAAAGCAATGCCCGAACTCACCAAAGAGTATGGCGGCATGGTCAACGATGACGTGCTTCGCGACTACGTCGAATCCATCGGCCTCAGCATGGCTGAGTTTACCGAGGCGGATAACCCAGACTTGCCTTGGGAATTCACTTTATTGGATAGCGATGTCATCAACGCTTTTGCCCTTCCCGGCGGCAAGGTGTTTCTGTCTCGAGGGCTGATGACTAAGATGAATAGCGAAGCAGAATTGGCCGGCGTGATCGGTCACGAGATTGGGCACGTAACAGCTCAGCATACAGATGATCGACTGACCCAATCGATGATCCTCGCCGGTCTTGTTATCGCTTCAGGTGTCGCCACCAGTAATTCAGATAGCGATCTGGAGCGTGCGGTACCCCTTGTAGTAGGCGCTGGTGGGCAAGGCTATTTGTTGTCCTTTGGCAGAGACCAAGAACTGGAAGCTGATCGACTGGGGATGCGCTACATGAGGCGGGCAGGTTATGACCCGCGAGGACAATTGCTGGTCATGAAAATCCTCAAACAGTCCGCAGATGAAGCTGGCTCAAACCCGCCCGAGTGGCTAAGTACTCATCCACACCCTGAGACACGTATCAAAGCAATTCGTAACCTGCTCAAGACCGATTACAAAGCGACTCAAGGAAATCCAGCCTACAGCATGTACGAAGATCGATTCCAGAGTACTGCTCGAGCACGTCTCGATGCGCTAGATAAAGAAGCTAAGATCCACGGCGAGCTTCCTCGAGGCGCCTTTGACAATGATATTGCAACACTGTTATTCGATGCTACTCCCTCGGAATGGTGCAACCACTGTGCAATGTGATACGGTCACACATGGGGAACACGCCTCGTATGCCCATCCTTCGTAGGCACGAAGGTCCCATGTGCCCTCAGGCTTGACCGATTGCTCTATCCGCAGAACGACCGATCACCTGTTTATCGTCTGCATAAATATCGCTCAAGTGAAGTTGGTCAATGCTACCTGATTAAGGCGGTTAGGTTGGCTTGGATGAATGATTGGTGTTTGCCAGCGACAATCAGGCCTTCGAACGCAATCCCCCTATTCTAAGTGATATCAACGTTCATCCTATTCGATCAAAGATGTGGTGACGACAGCAGTGCGATCTCGCCACGACGCAGCCCCCCCGAGTATGGGAACCCTCCCATGATGTTCTCGGACGACTGCCTGCCCGCACATATGCCGGGGAAACGAATGATGACACGATGTTCACGTTGCGTATCTTATTTGAGAGCATTTAGTTCCCACCCCATGAAACGCGTGGCGGCCATATCAGCTTGGTCAACGGCTTGTGTCGCAGCTGCATTCTTGTTGGCAAATGTCCAATATGTAGCGGCCAGCGATTGCGGATGGTCTGAGAATCACGTACTCATCCCGCCGTCTGTCGATCGCGGAGATTTGTTTGGCTGGTCTGTCGACTTGTACGAAGGAATGGCGGTCGTCGGTGCCCCGTACGCCAAAGGTCGCTCAAGTGCCACTGGCGCAGCATTTCTGATTGATCAATCTACGGGCCAAACCGTACGCACATTGTCTGCCTCCGATGGCGAAACTGAAGATCTATTCGGATACGCCGTTGCTATAGGCCAAGAATTTATTGCGGTCAGCAGCCCAAGGGATGGTGATCAAGGAACAGACTCAGGAGCAGTCTACATCTTTGATGCACTGTCCGGGATCCGATTATACAAACTACATTCCTCAGATGCCAAGGCATTGGATTACTTCGGTTGGCGGGTTGATATGCATGAGGACCGCCTCATTGTCGGCACAGCCTGGGCTGCGGCAGCATATGTTTTTGACCTCAACACGGGCGATGAGATATTCCGAGTAACCCCGCCAGATTTCAATACGACGGACGGCTTCGGTCGTGATGTGGGAATCGGCGGCCAAACCATCGCAGTCGGTGCTCCGTATGATACCGATGGCGGTATCGATGCTGGCGCAGTTTTTCTGTTTGATGCGCAAACAGGAGATCTGTTGCGCAAAGTGACCGCGGTCGATGCCACCCCCTACGACTACTTTGGCGTTTCTGTTGCGATACACAATCGAATGCTCGTGGCGGGCGCACACCTCGCAGACCACACGCAGACCGCCGATGCAGGTGCCGCATATGTGATTGATGCACAGACCGGTGATGAATGGCACAAATTGATCGCACCCAATCCGACCGTCGACGAGCAATTTGGCATCATGGTGTCGATGGATGACAATACCGTCATTGTTGGAGCTCAAAAAGCAGACACTCCGACCGTGGATGCAGGATTGGCGTTTGTCTATGAACTCGCTACCGGCGATTTGACCGCTGTTCTTGAGCCCCAAACAGGCGGCCAAGAAGGCGACTTCTTTGGCATTGCCGTGGCCGTCAACAACCGGCAAGCAATTGTGGGCGCAAGCTACGCAGATGAGGCTGGCCAAGAGTCAGGAGTAGCCTATGCGTTCGCCCCTGATTGTAATCCGTTTGAGATCTCGCCTACAGAGCCATTGGCTCGTGACACCGTTCGCTTTGATATCCAAGGCGCACAACCTGATCATCGCACATGGTTTGCCTACAGCCTCAAAGGCTTAGGAGATACTCGTGTACGACGGCTGCATATCACATTGTCCCTGCAACATCCTCGCTTAGTGGCACGGGCAAGACGGTCCGATGCATCAGGCGATATGACCTTCTTCGCTCAAATGCCTCATGTGCCTTACGATTTGGATATCTGGTTCCAAGCATTCCAACAGGATTGGGTTTCGAACACGATTGCGACAACAATCCTGGCGGAAGATCAATCTCACCGACGAAATGAGTGGCGAAGATATTGGCGGTACATCGTCAGCCGGCACCGATCCAGATAACGACCACACTTTGGGCTCTGATTCATAAGAAAATGAATACCAATGTGTATTCCTAGCCTGAAACTCATCGTCGGCCAAGAACTACCGTTCTACGATGAGTCACTGTGTCTGACGCGCTACACCTTATCATCCCGACCCACACACCTCGGCATCTCGGTTTGACGTTGGCAGGCGTCGCTGCGCAAGATCGGCCGCCGGATACGATCACAGTCTCTTGTGACACGGTCGACCCCGACATACGAACGGTCATCCAGGAGTCCGTGAATCGATTTCAACTGACCATTTGTTATGTTCGTAGGCCGCGACAACGGGAAGGACGGCTCGCTCAAGTTCGGAACAACGCTGTCCGTGCCTTGCGTGAACACGACCATTCGGATGGCCGACTACTGTTCATTGATGGTGATGTCTTTCTTACACCACGAGTTATCGCAGGCCATCTGCATTTTGGCGAACAAGCCGAAATAGTGATCGCCAACCGCATCGACCTGACCGAAGAACAAACCCAGCCACTCACGGTCGATGTACTCACAGAGAACCCGAATCAGATTCAACCCTCGCCGGAGCAAGTCCAGATTCTCAAAGAATTGGATCAGAATGCTCGCATGCATCACCGATTGCGACAAATGTGGTGGCTGGGATTACGGCTGTTTACGAAATCCCACAAGCCCAAGATCCTCGGCGGACATTTTTCCGTGGCGTTTGATGCTTGGGTACGCGTCAACGGAAACGATGAAGAATACGTTGGATGGGGATCGGAAGATGATGACTTCGCCCGTCGTGTATACGCAACCGGCGGAACATCTACGCCAGCCATTCGTGAGTTGCGTGCCTACCACCTGTATCATCCGACACGTGCGCCCGGTCGATGGAATGAACACCCCAATGTGGAAAGGTTTCATCGGCGAGACCTGCCCCTCGTTTGCGTACACGGCCTAGATAACCCAATTTCACAACATGAGGTACATGTGGATATCTTGTCGCCATAAGCAACGACAAATTCATGGGTCGAACCAGACTTGAAATACGCCCCTACCGCCTTCAATCGACGTTGAGTTACACAAACTCAAGAATCTGCGATTCAATCAAAAAATGATGCTAGAATCTGCGGCCTAATGGGTAGATTTTGAATCATGATTTTGTTACTCTAGATACGACCGGGATGACCCGGCGAAAGTAAGCATAATGAGTGTAGTCCTTACAGATACCGCGGCACGAGAAATCAAGTCCATCATCTCGCAGCAAGAGTTGGACAGCGAAAAAGTTTGTCTCCGGCTTGGTGTGAAAGGCGGCGGTTGCTCCGGCTTCTCGTATGTCTTGGACCTAACCGAGACGCAACGAGAAAATGATGAAGCCTTTGAAGTTGAAGGCATCAAAGTGATTTGCGACCCCAAATCATTCTTGTACCTAGAAGGGACACAAATCGATTTCCGAGATGAAATCATGGGACGCGGCTTCGTATTCAACAATCCGAATGCCACCACCACCTGCGGGTGTGGAAGCTCCTTCTCCATGTGAGACACTGATTGATTTCATCTTAATAGTCGACGATTTAGTTTGAATGAAACGCGCGAGTTGGTTCGGTTCCTGGTCGTCTTGGCAATGACTTATTCTTGCCACCAACGATTTTGAAGATCACACCATTGAGTCTCGCGAATACAGCCTCCCCCCCCGATTGCCCGTGGTTTGGCCCCTGGTTGAACCACGGGCTATTTTTTTAACAGCGCATGCTCTTCTCGCCGACCTTCCTCAATCGCCAAGATAGGTTAATTCAAACAATGTAACTCGAAAGGGTTGTGTTCCTTCTTTCGGGATCTGAGGAACGGATTCCGCCACGATGCGCATTGTACATCGTCGGCCAAGTTCGCTTTGCTGAAATTTTGCAATCGCACGATCTCGAGCAAAGAACCATACAATGCGTGAGTCCGCTTGACGTATGGCTACCTGAGCATCAACGAGTTCATCAGATTGGTTACACATCAATAGCGACTGCAACGGGTTTCGGCCGGTATCCAAAAAGACAACGTCGCGATCGGGATACTCCACCAATACTGGACGCACTCTGTGAGTAAACTCAATCAACTGTTTCGCCAATGGATATTGCGCATGGAGTTGCATGGTTGTTGAAACCGTCGCCATCACAATCACTGTCACAATGGAAGCCGTAACCACCACCCATGCCATTCGGGGCGCTCTGTTTGCGCACTTTTTGTAAACCCAAAACGCACACAACATGCTCGCTGCAGGAAACACCGGCGCAATGTAATCTGGCCGATGACTGGCGAAAATAGAGAAGAGTGCGATTATCATCACCAGATAGCGGATACACATTTGCGCAAGATAAGCTGCCCGTTGTGCGGATGTTGATTCCGACGGGCCTACATCTGTCGACCCGAACAATGCAAGGCTACCCTTTCGCCAAATGCCAACGGCGATGAGCAGCAACAATACCCCCCATGGCGCAAATCTACTGAGTAGGAACAGCAACGGATTGGGCAATGTCCGCACAACGGTCCACAGTTGTTCGCCCCATGTTTCGCCCGCTTCGCCGACTAGATGCGTTCGCAGTTCTTTGCCGATCAACACTTCTTCGACGTGATTTGGATCGACCCTCCACGCGGCGTACAACCACACCACAATGGGCAGGAGCGCCAGCAGGAATCCCCATCGCGCACCAGTTCTCCAGAAGCCTCGAATCAGTCCGCGTTTCCACCGGGACCATTTGGATTCTGCGGCGGTTGTTGCCTTCTCATCCAACATGTAAACAAGCAAAGGGAAGAGGAGTGCAACTGCTGCAGCTGGTCCCTTGGCGAGGAAACCGAGCGCCGCCCCACCCCACATTCCACATTGCAAGACACGCCGTTTCCAAGACGGAAATTCAGCATCCTCATCTATTTCACTCCATCGCAAATGAAAAACACTCAACCAACTGATCGTGAGGGCACACGTCAGGACGGCATCCGGCCTTGCAAGATACGATAATTTGAACCACATATAATTCGATGCAAATATGAGTACGGCCCCAAATGCTACAACAGGCTGCGCGGGGTGCACCTTGCGCACAGTGGTCCAAATCAAACTAGCGGTAATGAGAAAAGCGAATATACTCGGAAACTTGTGCGCCCACTCAGACTCACCGCTTGTGATCGCCACCCAAGGCACTGCCAACCAGTTGTACAACGGAGGTTTGGTGGCGCCAATCGAATCCAACTCGCGCGGCAGTATCCAGTAAGCGGGATCATCAGCGTGATTGACAATGCTGACGGTGTAGGCAATGGTCTTTGGCTGTGTTTGATCGTGCAAATCGGACGGGCCAATTGTTGCCCGCACTGCGATCATCCCTAGAACGAACACGATGACTGCAACCAACCAAACGCGCGATTGGCTTCGTGGATCCTCAATAGACGTTACATTGGGCATCACATTGGTACCACTACAGAATCACAATTGCGTGTGTACTACGGTTGGAGGGCCTATCTCCGAATTAAGCTGCACTCTGTGTCAACCTAATTTGCGTGCCCACTTCGTGCCCTCTGCAGAATCGAGCAACTCGATTCCCATCGAATCAAACTCATCCCGAATCGCATCCGCGCGGGCAAAATCTTTATTTGCGCGTGCGTTTGCACGTTCTTCGATCAACTGTTCTAGGTAAGCCACATCAACATCGTCTGCGGGTTGGGATGCGTTCGGCGACTTCAACTCCAACTCCAGTACACCCAAAACGGTATCAAATTTTTTCAACAACGCTGCATCTGCACGTGACGGTGTTTTTACACCGCTCATCCATTTGTTGAGTATGCCAAGCGCACCTGCAACATTCAGATCATTGCTCAATGCATCTTTGAATGCGGAATCAACGACACCCAAATCAGCATCAGATTCAACCGGCGCATCTGCCCGCTCACCTTTTTCAACAAACGTCGTCCAACGCGTGATCATCCGTTCGCTATCTTTGAGACCTTGAAAAGTAAAATTGGCATTGGATCGATAATGCGTCTTGATTAATTCCAGACGCAAGGCAGCGGGCGATGCACCTTTGTCGTACACATCGTTTGCGGTAAAGAATGTGCCCTGACTCTTACTCATTTTGTTGCCATCGACGAGCAAGAATCGCGAATGGAGCCAATAGCGAGCAAATGCAGATTGGCCGGATGCGCAGCAAGATTGGGCGATTTCACATTCATGATGCGGAAAAATTAGATCTTCACCACCGCTGTGGATGTCGATAACGCCAGCGGTTTTTTGACCCAACAAATGCATGGACATGACAGAACATTCGAGATGCCATCCGGGATAACCTGCCCCCCACGGGCTGTCCCATTTCATTAGGTGTGATGGGTCGACCTTCCACAGCATAAAGTCTGCGGGATGTTTCTTCTGAGCTTGATCTGATTCTTCCACTCGCCCGCCTGCTCCACTTCGAATTTCATCTAGTGTGTTGCCAGACAATTCGCCGTAGGCGGGAAATGACTCGATATCGAAGTACACAACTTCGTTTTCAACGACGTAGGCGTAGCCTTTCTCGACCAACGTCTTGATGAACTCCACCATCTGCGGTATATAGGCGGTCGCACGCGGCAGCAAATGAGGTTGGTTTCCGTCCGTCGCTTCATGAGCGACTTTGATCCCAAGGCGCTTGGCGTCATTAATGAAGGCATTGGCGTAAAACTCTGCGATGGCGTAAGGATTGTTCGGATCGACATCCACGCCATCCGGCAACTTGCCTGATTTCTTGGCTTCGCGTAATCGCACGGCGGCGACTTCCATTTTGTCTGGACCGCCCGCATCCGCAACATCATCATCAGTCATGTGGCCCACGTCAGTGAGATTCATAACATGGGTCACCGAATAATCCAGATATTCCAAAGTACGACGCAACACATCGGAGGCTAGGAATGTCCTGAAATTTCCGATGTGGGCATAGTCGTACACCGTCGGGCCACAAGTGTAAAACGTCACCTCCCCTGCCTTCAGAGGTTCAAAGGTGTCTAGTTGGTTCGTCAGAGTGTTGTAGAGTCGCATAGCCATAGTTGATAATCGTCAAATGGGTCAGTGGAATGAAAGTGTGGATCGTGGCGGATCGAGACTGCAATTTAGCAATCAGAACACAGCGAACAGGATTCATCGGACGACTTGTTCATCATCGTATCACAGCTAAATCCGGTATAGTGGTGCAGGATATCCACAACGCCAGAGGTGATGGCAAATGGGCTCACATAATCTGACCGATTCCGGACTTCTTCGGTGGCATTGGCGGGGCACGCAAAGTGGCCACATAGGTCTGCCATCGCGAGATCGCCTGCGGTGTCCCCAATGGCCAAGACTTGCAGAGGATCAATATCAAGATCCTTGAGAACCCTCGTCAAAGCGGTTGCTTTGTCAATATGCCTGAGCGTGATATTCACATAGGTTACCGTTTGATGCACAACCAACGGCAATCCTTGAGCCTCCACGATCGCCTGAATCTCTGCAAATCGCTCGTCAACCACTTTTCCGCCCTCAGGAACGAACACTGAGAATGTGCCCTCTTTCCCAACTTCCATGATCCAATCCGGATGCGATCTGCGAAAATGGGACCGCAATCCTTGAATCATCTCAATGTGCTCATCCGTTATGGCGGGATCTCGGCGAGCGTGGTTTTCGAGTAGCGAATACGTCAGAACGCCATGCTCGCAAATCGCAGGGATTGTCTCGCATCGAACCAACCGAAGGAGCAATTCGACAAACGGCCCGGGGCGGCCGGTCGCAATGGTCAGCGGCGGGAGTTCACTTGTAGGGTCTTCAAGAGCAGCTCGGTTGTACTCTGCGATGGGGGCCAGCACATCCAATTCGATCGCGCCAGGTTCTTCGGGTAAGAGACAACCATCGTTATCGCACACGATAAGTCGAAGAGCTGGCCGAAGATTGGGAGGTGCGCCACTGGTCATGCTGCGATCATATACGTTTGAAAGGCTTGGAGTTCAACGTGATTATGGACCGAAATCTCTCATCACTGGTTACTGAGAATTTTCACCGCTGCATTGATTGCATCATCCATTCCTTCGGCCACCGTAGCGTAATCAACGATGAGCGGATCTGGGATTTGGTGGATGGCTTCCACTGTGATCTCGTCAGAATAAACGACGGGAAGGTTGTGTGAATCACTCTGGTACAGCAATCGTTCCGTTTCGACGCTTAGCAAATAATCCGCCAATGCGCGCACGGCAGGGGTTTGTTCGCGTCCTTTGATGAAAGCTAATGTGTTGGGAATGACAAGCGTACCTTGGCCGATCGTGTCGATTGCTCCATGTCTTGGATAGACGACACGCAGGTTGTAACCGTTCCGCTGAGCAGCCCACACATCGTCGGTATCCGTAATCGCAAAATCCGCAGTGCCTTGCAACACTTCGCGTACCGTTTGTGAATTGGAACTGACAACGCGAATTTGATTTGCTACGAGCGATTGAAGAAATTCATTCGCCCGATCTTTGCCCCACAACATATACCATGCGGAAACGTGCCCGCGAGTTGTGCCAAAAACAGGGTCCGCCAACGCAACGCGATCTTGAAAACGAGGCAATGCAAGGTCTGCCCATTCTACTGGCGGTTCGATTGTTGTCCGAGCGGGGTCGTATGCAACAACTCTACCCCGAGCTGCAAACGCATACCAATGGTTGTCTCGGTCACGAAATGTAGTCGGCCAATTCGCGGTCGTGTCTGATGTGTACGGCTGCAACAACCCTTCTTTTGCAAGCGAAATAGTGAGAAACACTTCACTGGACCAGAAGAGATCTGCTTGCGGATTTGCTATTTCGCTCCGCAATCGTTGAACCAAACCGGTCGTTTTCGTGGTCTCGGAATCGAATCTTGTCAGTACCTCAATTTCTGGGTGGATCTTGTTAAAAGCCTCGATGATCTGCTCTGCATAGACCTGATCAGTTGAACAATACATGACCACCGTGGAAGATGGTGCACTCGACTCAGTATCGGTGGAACTCTCTTTGCATCCTCCAATGAACGAGAGGAGTAGAACTGCCAATAAGCTTACGCGAAATAGTTGGATTTGATCGTTTTGCATTTCGTTCCTATTGAATTCAATCACGATTTAGACCTTACACTGAACACATAAGGACTCCGGGGGTCGGAGACCGTGCAGCGATTGTATCTAATTGGTTTGAGAGGAGACGACGAATGCGTGTTCGCTTTAGAAAAGGCTGATCAGGCTGGACCAACACCATTGTCCTACCACCATTAGCCCAACCCAAAAAATCGCGCAGTAGGCAACTAAGAGAGTTGCGCATAGCCACGCAGGGTACTTTTCTTCATCCGAAGATGAGTAAGGAACACCAAACTCATACGGCACCACGTCCACTGACCTTGGCTGCGATGCAAAATCCGCCCATTCAGGATGGTCGGCTACCCAATCTTCGGACGCATCAAATGTCCGAAGCGGAGAGCAAGGCGAAAGTGTCTCGATTGATGATTCCATGGTGTTCAAGGGCAACCAGATTTCGAAATCTGGGCCTATTCACCATCGGAATGATCGACACTGGAATCCACGCTCCGGCTGACCGAAACGACTCGTTTGGCGGAATAATCGGACTATTCGTCCAATAAACGTTGGTTACAGCTCGCATTCACCACATCTAATCAGAGCATTTGGGCGGTAATCAACAGCGACCGTATCTGAGACAGGATTTCATCGCTCGGCGAGTTCATCGGCAGTCGCATGACTCCAGAATCTCGGCCGAGCAAACTCATCGCTGCCTTGAGCGGAATGGGGTTGGTGGCAAGGGAGAGCAATCCACGCGCGAGATTCAAGAGTTCGTAGTGCGCTTGGCGTGCATCGTCCCAATCGGAGCGGAGGAATGCGTTGCACATGGATTGGACCTCGTTAGGCATGATGTTGGAAATGACACTGACCACTCCCGATCCGCCGATCGAGGCAAACGGCAAAGTCAGTGTGTCATCGCCGGAGAGGATGGTGAGGTGAGGTGCTTGAGCAAGCATCGCGCTGGCGGAGTCAATCGAACCGGTCGCTTCTTTGACGGCCACAATATTGGGATGAGTTGCCAACCGTGCGGCAGTGGTGGGCTCAAGAGCGACACCGGATCTGCCGGGAATGTTGTAGAGTATGACGGGTAGATTTGCTGCATCCGCAACCGCCATAAAATGACTGTACAGCCCGTCCTGCGTGGGTTTGTTGTAATACGGGTTGACGCTCAAACCTGCGTCCGCCCCCATTTCGAAAGCTCGCTTTTGCAATTCCACTGCATGTCGTGTGCTATTTGACCCCGTTCCTGCAATGACCGTTAGGTCCCTGTCGTGACCACATTCGATGGAAATGCGAACGACGGATTCCCATTCTGCATCGCTCAGAGTGGGTGATTCGCCAGTGGTGCCACACGGGACGATTCCCGATACGCCCCCGTCAGCCTGGATGGAGATTTGCTCTTTCAAACGATCTTGGTCAACCGCATTCCCATCCTCTGTAAACGGGGTAACCAAAGCGGTGTAGCAACCGGCTAATTTCATCGTCATTTCTTCCTGTTTTCGTAATTGAAGAATTCTTGGCTGTCAGTGAACGCGATAGGCCTGTGGATGATGAGCAGCCTCCATCATGAGTCGTTTCATTTCTGCAACTGCTTTGGTTAAACCTGAAAACACACTACGACTGATGATACTGTGACCAATGTGGAGTTCTTGTACCCCGTCCAAGGCTGCGATCGGCTGTACATTGAGATAGTTGAGGCCATGCCCCGCATTGAATTGCATGGAATGTGATTGAATCTGGTCTCCTGCGGCCACAATTCGCACGACTTGATTAACCACCGCCGAATGGGCCAAATCTCGAAATTGCTGGACTGATTGAGCGTATGGCCCCGTATGAATCTCACAAACATCAAACCCTACCTCGTGGGCAGCGTCAATCTGATCGGCATCTGCGTCAATAAACGCACTTGTCCGAATCCCTGCATTCCTAAACCTGGAAACATGGATGCCCAGCGTGTCAATTTGGCTCTTGACATCTAAACCACCCTCTGTGGTAATCTCTGCCCGATTCTCGGGGACGAACATCGCCATTTGAGGTTGGATTTCGAATGCGAGTGCAATGACATCATCCGCCACCGCCAACTCGAAATTGAGCTGAGCGGTTACGGTTTGCTGTAATCTGCGTACATCATGATCCTGCATATGCCGACGATCTTCGCGTACGTGGAAGGTAATTCCGTCCGCACCGCCCAATTCTGCCTGTACAGCGCCCCAGACCGGGTCAGGCTCAACGCCTCCTCGTGCTTGCCGAAGCGTTGCGATATGATCGATATTGACACCCAAGCGAATCATGTTTTGTGTCGTCCTTACCAAAAGGTGATCAGTTCTGAAGGGCACATTGCAACACCACCCTCATTCTACTCGCCTGCGATGATAGGACTGGGCCAACCTCATTGCTGGCATATCCAAGGCAGATGTTTCTGGCCTCTTCTTCCCTCCTCGACGGATGATATTGAGGCAATCAGCCCGCCCATCGGTATGGGGTAGGTGTACCTTTCTGTTGCCTCGCACTTGCCCCCATCGCACAAAGCGGGATACTTTACTTGTCTCCAACGTTGAATCCTTTTGAGGTAGTTCTATGTCCGACTCCGATCTTCTCAAACGCGTGGACCGATTGCACCAAGATCTTAATGATCAAGGCAGCCGAGTGGCCAGCCTGGCGACCCGCGCCTTTGATGCAGTTTTTGATGCCGACGCAGAAATCGCTCGCAAAGTCATCGCGGAAGATGATGAAATTGATGCGGTTGATATTCGCATCGAGCGGGCGGCCGTCGATTTGCTCACCGCAGGGATAACGACGCCACGCGCGGTGCGAATGATTCTCACAATCGTCAAAGTGAATAATGAACTAGAGCGTATCGCAGACCTTTCTGCGGATGTCGCTGAGCAAGTAGTGCTGGTCGATCATTTGAATGAAGCACTCCCACCCACGATGCGGGTCATGGTCAACAGCGTCATCGGCATGCTACGAGATACGAACCGAGCAATGCAATTGCTCGATCTCACTCGCGCTCGCTCGGTGCTGACACGGGACGTGCTCGTCGAAGAATTTAAAACCGCGATCATGCGTGAAGCGCAAGAACAATTTGCTCAGCAATTGCATTCGATCGAAGTTGTCCAGGCAATGTGGCGAATCGCTTCAGCGACCAATCGCATTGCAGATCACGCCACCAATATTTGCGAGCAAGTGATCTATGTAGAAAGCGGCCGAATTGTGCGCCATTCGGTCGGTGGATGGTCCGAACCCATGGACGCATAACCCCTGATTACGTCGTGTTCTTATTTTTTGCATGGAATGATTTGTTTATGTCACCGCTCGTCGCTCTCAAAGAACAACTGGATGCTATTGATCAAGGTCATGTGCTTAATTTCGTGGGCACGCTCTCCGATGAAGAGATGGCTGTTTTCTCATCCCAAATAGCCTCTATCGACTTGGACACGATCCCCGCGTTGGTGCAGCAATATGTGTTGACCCCTGAGGAATTTAAAGTTCCCGACGGCTTGCAACCACCCGAGTGGTATCCACGTGATCCGGACGATAGCCAACGGCCTTACGACGCGGCCAAATACCGCGCGATCGGTGAAGATTTGATTCGACGAGGGAAGGTTGCAGCTTTTTGTGTGGCGGGCGGCCAAGGCTCAAGACTCGGCTGGGATGGGCCGAAAGGCACGTTTCCCGCTACACCCGTTAACGAAAAACCGCTCTTCCAACTTTTTGCGGAACAGATTTTACATTGCAATATCAAATACGATCGTGACATTCCGCTCTTCATCATGACAAGTCCGATGAATCATGGGGATACGGTCGCGTTCTTCAACGAACATCATTACTTTGGCCTCAAACCATCGACTGTGCGCTTTTTTCCACAGGGAATTATGCCCGCCTTTGATCGCACCACGGGTCAACTCTTGCTTGCAGATAACGGATCGCTGGCATTTAGCCCTGACGGGCACGGCGGCTCACTACGAGCCTTGTCGCGCAGTGGGGCAATTGAGTCGATGCGCGAACAAGGCATCGAACTGGTCAGCTATTTCCAAGTCGACAACCCGC
>PJEL010001152.1_pt1 | contig 27990 bp, 28 predicted proteins | sample 1853271 | NCBI WGS metagenome assembly PJEL01 (sample SAMN08108733, study PRJNA415343) | Invertebrate metagenome, whole genome shotgun sequencing project. | host: Globobulimina | place: Sweden: Gullmar Fjord | collected 2015-08 | reverse complement strand
AAAACAGCAAAAGCAGTAGAGGTTGGTATAGTAAATAAGACAGCAAAAAATATAAAAATTATAGAATTTGAAAATGCACGCATCGCGCAATAATAACAAATACGATAGGGTTGTAAAGGAATTTAAATAGTGTATAGTATTGCCACTCTCTGCGTACAGAGTATATTTTTATGAAAGTTAAAAGTTCCGTTAAAAAAATCTGCAAGGATTGTAAAGTCGTGCGAAGATGCGGACGAGTGAGAGTTATATGTAAAAACCCTCGCCACAAACAAAGACAAGGATAATTATGCGTATAGCCGGTATTACAATTCCAGACAACAAACATCTTGAGTTCGCACTCAGGGCTATTTATGGAATTGGCAGGACTCGCACACTGAATATTTTAGAAACTGCAAAGATAGATCCATATAAAAGAACAAAAGAGTTAACCCAAGAAGAAGAGAAGATAATTACAAAACTTGTGGAAGAGTACAAGATTGAAGGAGATTTGCGTAGAGATGCAGCTGCAAATATAAAAAGACTTAAAGACATAGACTCACACAGGGGCGGTAGACATTCAAGATCGTTGCCTGTGCGTGGACAACGCACAAATACCAACTCTCGTACAGTGCGTGGTAATGTACGCAAAACTATGATGTCTGGTAAAACAAAAGTAGAAAAGAAATAATATTATGGGTAAAAAACGTATAGTAAAAAAATCAGGCAGTGGAGTAAATAAGGGACTTAAGATTAGGACTCTTTCTCGTACCCCTAAAAAGAAAATACTAAATGGTACGCTAAACATACATGCTACATACAATAACACAAAAGTATTACTCGCCGACAACTCTGGCAATGCGATAATGTCATCATCAGCAGGATCTCTTGGGTTCTCAGGAGCTAAGAAGAGTACACCATTTGCAGCAGCTAAGGTTGGAGAGGTTCTTGGTGAGAAAGCAAAGATAATGGGATTGAAGGATGTATCAGCAGTTATAAAAGGAGTTGGCCCAGGTAGAGAATCTGCACTTAGGGCATTTGCTGCTAAAGGTATAGATATCACAAGTATCACAGATGCAACACCAATACCATTTAACGGCCCAAGGAAACGCAGACCACGCAGAGTATAATTTCAATTTTTAAATTATGATACGCAAACCAATATACAAATTAGGTAAGAGACTCGGTGTAGTAATACATGAGAAATGTCAAACACAAAAGTTTGCATTGTCAGAAGCACGTGCGCAAAAGAGCTTAAAAGGTAATCGTCGCCGTAATGTATCTGATTATGGACGCCAACTCTTAGAGAAGCAAAAAGTGCGTTTTGCATATGGTATTACAGAGAAGCAATTACAAAAATATGTTAAACTTGCCATGAAAGAGACAGATAAAGTCCTTGCTTTGTTTAAAAATCTTGAAATGAGACTGGATAACACTGCGTATACATTAGGACTTGCACCGACAAGACGCGCTGCTCGTCAAATGGTGAGTCATGGTCACTTAACGGTAAATGGTAAGAAGACGAAAGTTCCTTCACATTCTGTTAAAAAAGGAGACAAAATTTCAGTAAGAGACGGCAGTAAAACTAAGACATTATTCACAACGGTAACATCAGAAGACAAAATTGCAAAGCATATTGTACCGAAATGGCTAAACTTCAATCACAAGAAACTCCAAGGAGAAGTAAAAGCAGACCCAGAATATGAGGCTGGTACATCGCTTTTTGATTTTAAATCAGTGTTTGAATTTTATTCACGCTAAAAATATATTATTCATTAAAAAATTTATTATGAGCTACCAAATAACACTACCATCAAAACCACGAGTTATATCTGAAGACGACACCCATGGCATTTATGAGATAGATGGATTTTACCCAGGTTACGGTCATACAATTGGCAACTCTCTTCGTAGGATTATTCTATCATCTTTGCCTGGTGTTGCTATTACACAAGTTAAGATACCTGGCGTGCAACACGAATTCTCCACAATAGACGGTATAAAGGAGGATGTAATAATACTGCTACTTAATCTTAAAAAAGTGCGAGTTCGTATGCTTACTGATGAGCCACAGGTATTAAAAATCTCTGAAAAAGGACCTAAAACTATCACTGCTGCAGATATAGAGGTACCAGGACAAGTAGAGATATTAAACAAAGATCAACATATAGTTGAGTTAACCGGTAAGGGTGATTTTGAAATTGAGATGACAATAGAGAGTGGTTTAGGTTATGTGCCGAAAGAGGCATTAGTAAAGGACAGGCTTGATGTTGGTAGTATTGCACTAGATGCAGTCTTTTCTCCTGTGCGTAAGGCAAATTATGAAGTAGAGAATATGCGTGTAGGTGATAGAACAGACTATAATAGACTTAGATTAAGTGTAGAAACAGACGGCACAATTACAGCTCGCGAAGCTATAGAAAATTCAATAGTAATAATGATACATCAACTCAAATCTATAGTTGAATTTAAAGAACAGGACGATAAAGATATTCCAACTGCTGAGTTATCAATAGATCCAGAAGAAACCAACATAAAAAACGAAAGTAAAGAAAATGATGAAGTAGAAACAGCAACAAAAGACACAGCAGACAAAGAAGTATTCAAAACAAGAATAGAGGAGCTTAAGTTGTCTCAGCGCGTAGAATCTTCTCTTAACGATGCTGGTATACGCACTATAGGTGGACTGGCACGCAAACATGCAGAAGATATACTTGGAATAGCAGGTCTTGGTGAAAAGGGACTGCAAGAAATAAAAAGAGCAATCTCTAATTTCGGAGTAACATTGCGTAGTTAATTTTAAGATATGAGTCCTGTTAGAAATTTAGCTTGCTTGCCATTGATTTAACAGGTGAAATACTGTAAAGTGTATTGATTCAATTTATTTAATAGTATTATAATTTCCAGTGGGATGAAGCATTTTAAGAAAGGAAGAAAATTAGGCAGAGTAAAGAAGGTGCGTACCGCACTTATGCGTTCTTTAGTGCGTTCACTGATATTGAAGGGCAAGATCACTACCACAATAGCAAAAGCTCGTGAACTCCGCCCATATATAGAAAAGCTTATAACATTAGCTGGCAAGGATACTCTTGCAAGTCATAAGTTAATTATATCTCGCTTAGGTAACGATAAAGAATCTGCAAGTAAACTTACAAAAGAATTGGGTCCAAAATACAAAGACCGCCAAGGTGGCTACACGCGTATTATTAAGCTTGGTACATTTGCAGATGTAAAACGCGACAAAGCAGTAATAGAATTAGTATAATATGACAAAAGAACATAAAATAAACACAGAAAGTAAAAAGTTAGGTCGACTTGCCAGTGAAATAGCGCACATATTACTTGGAAAAGATAGTACTGACTTCGCAAAGAATAAAGTCTCAGATGTAAAAGTATATGTTGAGAATCTCTCAGCAATGGATATAAGTGAGAAGAAAATAAACAAAAAAGAGTACCAACGCTACTCTGGTTATCCAGGAGGACGCAAGGTTAAATTTATGAAGGATGTAGTAGCAAAAAAAGGCTTGAAGGATGTGTTACAAAAAGCAGTATACAATATGCTACCAAACAATAAACTACGAAAGCCAAGAATGAAAAATTTGATAATTAATGATTAATAATACTATGGTAGATAAAAAATATATTGAAGCAGTAGGTAGACGAAAAACAGCGATTGCACGCGTAAGGCTCACGCCTGCAAAAAAAACTACTGTACTTGTAAATGAGAGCAGTCTAGACGAATACTTCTCCACTGATATGCAGAGAAATGTTGCTAAGGTGGCACTAACAGTATTCCCAAGCAATAACTATGCTGTAACTGTAAAGGTCCGGGCTGGCGGTTTGCCTGCACAAGCTGAAGCCATAAGATTAGGTACTGCACGCGCACTTATAAAAGAAGACGAGTCAAGGAGGAAAGAACTTAAAACATTAGGATACCTTAAGCGTGATCCGCGTACTAAAGAACGAAAGAAGTTTGGTCTTAAAGGTGCTCGCCGTGCACCACAGTGGAGCAAACGCTAATCAAATAAAAATTTTAAAAAGAATTCCATATTTAATTCCATATTTAATTACGGAATTAAATATGGAATTCTTTTTTGCGGATTGCTAACTATTCTGTTAAAATCAATCCATGAATAAAAAACAAAACAAAGAACAAAAGTTTGAAAATCAAGAAGTAAATGACAATTCAATAAACTCAGGGCAAGAGGATATTGTATTTATGGAGGAAAATGTGAACGATACACAGGTGGTGAAGAAACTGCGAGATAGGTTGCGCGTGTGTGAGAAAGATAAGAAGGAGTACTTAGACGGTTGGCAACGAGCGAAAGCTGACTTGCTGAACAACAAAAAAGAAGCATCAGAAAGACTTGAGAAAATAAGTGAGTCTGGTAAAGAAACTTTGGCAAGTGAATTATTGCCAGTGCTAGACAGCTTTGATATGGCATTCATGGGTGAGGCATGGAGTAAGGTAGATGATGTATGGCAAAAAGGTGTAGAACATATACATACACAACTTCTATCTGTACTCTCTGCACATGGGGTGGAGCAATTTGGTAAAGCTGGGGATACTTTTGATATAAATTTGCATGAAGCAGTGGACAGTAAAGAAGACAGTACAGTAAAATCAAACACTGTACTGGAAATATTACAAGCAGGATACAAAACCAAAAATTCTATAATTCGCCCAGCTCGCGTAATCGTTGCAAAGTAATTTCTTTTCATCATTTCCCAAATGGGAAATGATGATAGAGTAAAAATTAGATAATATATCTGCATTGGTGTCAATCTTACAATTGTGGAACAATATGTGTATACTGTAGCTACATTATGGAACAGCTTAAGCATTATGTTATTATAGGTAACCGCAAATACGGCTATACACTAGAGCCCAAGCGCGAAGTTACGACTCTCGTGTGTAGAGGTGCAAATATAAACGACCGTTTTGCCAATAATGAAATACCGCGTGTCCTTTCAGAGTTGCCGAGTATGATCTTATCTGCAATTAGGGCTATAGAAACACAACAATCTGAGGTTATGCGCTTCCGTGTTACTGCAGAGGAGAAGGAGCAAATAGCAAAGAAGGCCGTAACTGAAGGCTTTGATAATATATCAGCTTATATTAGGTCAAAGTTATTATAAACAATTTATTATTAAAAAATTTAATTAAATTATTATGAGTAAAGTATTAGGTATAGATTTAGGAACAACCAATTCCGCTATGGCAGTGGTAGAGGGTGGAGAGCCCAAAATAATAGAAAACGCTGAAGGTGCGCGTACTACACCTTCAATTGTAGCAATATCAAAAAATAGCGAAAGATTAGTTGGTGTTCTGGCGAAGCGTCAGGCAGTTACCAACCCAGACAATACAGTATTTGGTATTAAGCGTTATATTGGACATAAATTTAGAGACGAGGAGGTTCAGCGTGATCTAAAGACTGTACCTTACAAACTTACCGATGGAGGAGGAAAGGGCGTGCTTGTGAAGCTTAATGATAAAGATTATAGAGCTGAAGAAATATCTGCAATGATACTTGGTAAGCTCAAAGCAGATGCTGAAGAAAAGACTGGAGAGAAGATTACAGAGGCTGTAGTAACTGTGCCTGCATATTTTGATGATGCTCAACGCCAAGCTACAAAGGATGCTGGCAAAATAGCAGGATTAGAAGTTAAGCGTATAATTAACGAACCAACAGCAGCTGCCCTTGCTTATGGATTTAATAAAAAGAAAGATGAAAAGATAGTGGTATTTGACTTTGGAGGTGGTACATTTGATGTGTCAGTGCTTGAGGTTGGAGACGATGTCGTAGAAGTAAAATCTACACTTGGAGACTCACATATGGGTGGTCGCGACATAGATCAGAGAATAATAAACTGGATTGTAGATGAATTTAAGAAAGAGAATGGTGTAGATCTATCAAATGACACATTAGCATTACAAAGGCTTGATGAAGCTTCAGAAAAGGCAAAAATAGAACTCTCCACCGCAACAGAGACTGAGATAAATATACCTTTTGTTACATCGGACGAATCTGGACCTAAGCACTTACTACTTAAGTTGACTCGCGCAAAGTTAGAGGAGCTAGCAAGCGAATATGTAGACAAAACACTAAGTATTACAAAAGAAGCAATCGCAACATCCCCATTTGATATCAGTGATATTAATGAAGTAATACTTGTTGGTGGTCAAACACGCATGCCAGTAATTATAGATAGAGTTAAAGACCTGTTCGGGAAAGAGCCAAATAAAAGTATCAATCCAGACGAAGTTGTGGCACTAGGCGCGGCGCTCCAAGGTGGAATATTGAAAGGAGATGTAAAGGATGTACTACTACTTGATGTTATACCGTTGTCGCTTGGCATAGAGACAATGGGTGGTATAGCAACAAAGCTCATATCAAAGAATACAACCATACCTACAAACAAATCTCAGATATTTTCTACCGCAGCAGATAATCAGCCGTCAGTAGAGATCGTTGTTACTCAAGGAGAGCGTGATATGGTAGCAGATAATAAAAATCTTGGCAGATTTGTACTAAACGGTATTGCACCAGCTCCAAGAGGTGTGCCACAGATTGAAGTATCCTTTGATATTGATGCTAATGGCATATTAAATGTAAAAGCAGTAGAAAAGTCTACAGGTAAAGAACAATCTGTTAAAATTGAAGGTTCAAGTGGCTTGAGTGATGAGGAGGTAGAGAAAATGAAGACAGACGCAGAGGCAAATGCAGATGCAGACAAAATTAAGAAAGAGCTTATTGAGGCGAAAAACATGGCTGAGCAACTAGCGTACAGCGCAGAAAAGTCTCTAAAAGAGCATGGTGATAAAGTTGGTGATGATATTAAAAAGGATATAGAAGAAAAGGTTAAGTCCTTGCGTGAGAAACTTGCAAGTGATGAGAAAGATACTATAACAAAAGCCAGTGAAGAGCTCAGCACAGCTATGCAGAAGATTGGTGAGGCAGTTGCAAAGGATGCCGAAGAAAAACAAAAAGCTGACACTGAAGGATCAAACAACTCTTCGGCCAGTCAAGGACAAGAAGGAGATGTTAAGGACGCAGAGTTTGAAGAAAAGAAAAAAGAGGAAGATAAAAAAGATTCTCAGGCAGATTCCGAACAAAAGGATAATAAAACGAAGTAATTTATGTTAGAATTTAATTCATGAATCCCGTAGAAATATATTACGGGAGCATATTAATTTATAATAAATTATAAGATGATTATGAATAGAATTTCTAACAGGATTAAAAGAAAGCTTTCTGAAGAATTACGCGAACGAGGATTTATAAAGCAATTCTCTGGTGAAAGCTTAGAGGTAATACTAGACACAAAAAACCGTACATTCTTTCTTGGTGTAGACCCAACAGCTGGTTCCCTCCACGCTGGTAATCTTATGCAATATATGCTTGTGCGACATCTTGCTGATGCTGGCAATACACCAATTTTACTAGTCGGTGGCGGAACTGGAATGATTGGTGATCCAAAAGACACTTCGGAACGCCCACTCTCAAATTCTAAAGAAGTAAAAAGGCACACAAAAAAAATACGCAATCAAGTTGAGAACCTTATAGGTAAAAAAGTTAAGACAGTCAATAATGCAGACTGGCTTACAAAGCTAAACTTTATTGATTTTATGCGTGATATCGGCAAACACTTTACCATAAACTCCATGATAAAGAGGGAGATAGTAGCTAAACGCCTTGCAGATGAAAATCCTATCTCTTATACAGAGTTTGCTTATGCGCCGATGCAAGCATATGACTTTTTGCATTTATATAGAAAGCATAATTGCACATTGCAAACAGGTGGGTCTGATCAATGGGGTAATATAATCTCAGGAGTTGAGCTTGTACGAAAAAAAGAAGGAAGTGAAGTATTCGCAATTGCCACACCACTTATTGTAGATAAAATAACCGGTAGAAAATTCGGCAAGAGTGAGGGTAACGCAGTCTGGCTTGACAGTAACATGACAAGTCCATACGCATTTTACCAATTTTGGCTTAATGTTGACGATATGGATGTAATAGAGAGACTTAAAATATTTACTTTACTTACACTGGAAGAAATTGCAAAATTAGAAAAGCTAGTAAATATTAGCCCAGCAGAGCGCAAAGCACAAAAGACATTAGCATATGAAGTAACAAAATTTGTACACGGAAAAAATGTAGCAGAAGTTGTAAAAAATGTTTCTGAAATTCTTTTTGGTAATAAAAATCTGGAGCAAATAACTGTGGAAGAGATTAAAATTCTAAAAACAGAAGCTCCAACGATACAAGTAGAGGTAGGTGACAGTATTATTGATATACTGGTAAATACAAAGCTTGCAACATCAAAAAGTGCCGCTAGAAAACTTATAGAAGCTGGTGGAATCTCCATAAATGACACAAAAATTCAAAACATAGACTACAAACTGAATAATTCAGAGTTCAAAAATAGAATTGCAATTTTACATAAAGGTAAAAAACATTTATATGTTTTATTGCAAAAGTAGAGTATTTAAATATAATACATAAACTATGGGAAAAGACTATTACAATATACTTGGTGTAGACAAGAACTCCAGCGAAGAGGACATTAAGAAGGCATTTCGCACGAAAGCACAAAAATACCATCCAGATAAAAAAGATGGGGACGAGTCAAGGTTTAAAGAACTTTCTGAGGCATATGCAGTACTCGGAGACAAAAAGAAGCGCGCAGAGTACGACGCATATGGACATACTTTTGCTGGTTCTGACGGTGGTGCTGGGCAAGGTTTTGGCGGGTTTGATTTTTCTGGATTCCAACAAGGGTTCAATCAAGAAGGTGTAGAATTTGATTTGGGTGATATTTTTGGTGATGTGTTTGGAGCAGGGAGAGGAAGGCAAGCAAGACAGCGTCGCGGGCGTGATATCTCAATTGATATAGAATTAAACTTTACAGATGCCGCTTTTGGTGTAACGCGTAAGGTTTTACTTACAAAAAATAGTATTTGCGATACATGTAGTGGTACTGGTGCAAAGAATAAAAGTGATTTAATAACTTGCAGTGCTTGCAACGGCAACGGTCAAGTACACGAAACTAGGCGTACTATACTTGGCACATTTACAACTGCAAGTGAGTGTTTAAAGTGCCACGCTAAAGGTAAAATACCAAAAGAGGCATGTTCAAAGTGTCAAGGTACTGGAATAATACGAGAACAAACAGAGATAGAAATTAAAATACCCGCTGGCATAGATAGTGGCGAGATGATACGCATGCAAGGTCTTGGAGAAGCTCTGCAGGGTGGTGCAGCAGGAGATCTATATGTAAAAGTGCATGTACAGCCACATGAGGTTTTTATTCGTGAAGGTAATAACCTGCGAATGACACTACAAGTTAAACTTACAGATGCAATTCTTGGCGCAACATACTCAATTCCAACTCTAAAGGGTGACTTAGATTTAAAAATACCCTCTGGTATTGTCCATGGAGAGATTTTACGCGTGCGAGGTAAGGGAATAGAAAGAGGAGGCCACAGAGGAGATATATTAGTAACTATCTCAATAGAAATACCAAAAAAATTATCGCGTAAGGCTAAAAAGTTGATTGCTGAGTTAAAAAATGAAGGTGTGTAAAAATTTTATTCACACAAGCATGTTGTTAATTTATATTTTTTGTGCTGAAATATAAGTGAATGTACATTGAAAAGAAAATTAGTATGTCCAGCAAATGGAGATGGTGGTTGCCACAACTGCAACAGCTTTCACTCTGGCCTTTTGTGCGCACTGTGCTTGTATTTTTCATAAAATTTGAAGTATACGGGTTGGAAAATATTAAAAATTTAAAAAATTCTGTAATCTTTGTACCGAACCACGCAAGTGAACTTGACCCGCTACTTGTTTTTGTTGCACTGCCTTGGTTTTCTAAATTTGCACCAATATTTTATGTTGCATCTGAAGATAAAACTTATAAGAATAATTGTGACTTGAAATGGCGCAAACACCTTTATGGTGGATTTCTATTCAGGAGTTTTGGAGCTTACCCAGTTGTGAGCGGTATGAAAGATTATGCAAAATCAATGCCATGGCATGAAGAAATATTAAAATACGGTGGCAATGTGTGTCTGTTCCCAGAGGGGCGTTGCTCAAAATCCAGCAAGCACACAAATGCGCATGGTGGTGTTGCATATCTGGCAGAAAAAACCGGAGCAACCATAATACCCGTAGCAATAAGCGGTATATGGAATCTAAGAGCGAAGAATTTTTTCAGGAGAGAGCTTGAAGTTTCTGTATCATTTGGCAAGTCAATATTAGCAAAAGATATAATTAATAAAAATGAGGATCAACCTGAGAAGTATAAAAATGCAGCAAAAAAAATTATGAGCAAAGTAGAGATAATATTAGCCGAACTAAATGATTAATATGGTACAGAAGAGAAAGCTCACAATACCGCCTACAAAAAAAGGCATAAAAGATACTACTATAGTATTTAAGATATTAACAAACTCTGCTGATATAATAGGAATGCACAAGCAAAGATATCGTATATATGCAAAATATGGATATTTGGATTTAGCGCAATATAACTCTGAGTATGATTCAGATACGTTTGATAAAGATAATCAATCTACTTATATAGGCGCATTTGTTGATGGATATTTACTTGCTTCAATAAGAGTCGTGCTTTCTGATCCGCTACCAATTGAAAAGTTTTTTAAATTTGCGAAACCTGACAAAATAAAAAATAAAAACTCCATAGAACTCAGCAGGCTCGTGATAGAGCGCACAAAAGCTCACAAAAACATACCGCGTAATATCGTAATGCTCTTTTTGGCTGATATGACACTTGATGTAGCTCGCGAACTAAATGCGCAAGTTGGTTATGCATACTTAAAAGAAAAACTCATAAACAAAATGCGCCTACTGCGTATGCCAGTTACAAGCATAGATGACTTCACCTGTGTTTATCCAAAGAGCTCACCAATGGCACCATACTTTCACGATCAAAAAGACGATATGCCTGTACCATCATTTTTCATGATTGATGAAATAGATGAATATCTGGATAGCGTCTTAAGAAACAAAAAAATGTTTAACATCATTGATGAAAAACAACAAGAGTATGAACTTAAAAACAGCTTATACAACAAATTCTTAAAAACTTCAGGTATACTATAAGTACAGTAACATGAGCAACCTTTTTTCATTTGATATCATAAATACATTACTTGCCATAGCTGTAACAATCAATGCGGTTTTTGCCGTGGTTGTATATTCTCGAAATAGGCGCAGTATAACTCATAAATTATTCTTTACACTTATTGTAACTATCAGTATGTGGGTTGTCTCCATGTTCTTACTTCGCGTTGGTCAGTGGCTGAGTTTAGAGCTTCAAGTGCTGTTGGCTCAGCTACTATTCTTCTCAGCCGCAATGATACCAACCATTTGTATGTATTTTGCGCATTCATTTCCTAATAAAAATACTCCATTCTCATGGTGGCAAAAATACCTTGTTCCTGTATTTATAGTTGCTATTTCAATATTAATCTGGACTCCTGATATCTTCATTCTAAATGTTAGCAATGGCGCAACAATACTTACAAACAGTAATCTACATACTGTTTATAGTGTTTATGTTATTGGATTCTTTTTACTATCTTACTTTATACTTCTTACTCGCGCATATAAAGAGAAAAATAAACTGCTTAAAACCAGACTCATGTATGTGTTTTTAGGTGCACTGATACCAGCTATAGTAGGCATAGTAACGAATATTATATTGCCACATTTTAACATTTCTGAATACAATTGGATTGGTCCAGTGAGTACAATCCTTTCGTCAGGTATACTTACATATAGTATACTCAGGCATCGTCTTTTTGATGTTCGTATAATAACTACGGAAATATTAATGTTTATATTATGGGTTATCACATTCATTCAAATCCTAACCTTTAAAACCATATCTGGAATACTTACAAGTACACTTATATTTATACTTATGGTGTTTATTGGTATTCTTTTAATCCGTAGTATAATTAAAGAAGTCAAGACGCGTGAGCAACTTGAAGTACTTACAAAAGAACTTAAGGACGCAAATGAAAGATTAAAACAGCTAGATCAACTTAAAACAGAATTTCTCTCAATTGCCACACATCAATTGCGTACACCACTTACAGCTATAAAAGGTTACCTATCTATGGTTACAGAGGGTGGATACGGTGAGGTGCCAGAGCAAATACAAAAAGTATTAAAAAATATATCTAACTCTAGCTCACTAATGGCAGAAACTATTGAGGACTTTATGAATGTATCTCGTATAGAGCTAGGACATATAAAGTACACTATGCAGAACTTTAATTGCATTGACCTTATTATAGAAACTGTTAATGAGTTGAGACCTCGCACAGAAAAGGCAGGGTTAAAATTATCATTCAAAAATGACAATTTTAAAAAGAGCTCACTAATAGTTAGAGGAGATTACGGAAAAATTAAATACATTTTCTCTAATCTTATAGAGAACGCAATAAAATACACGCCTAAAGGATCTATAACCGTATCTATTGATGTAAACAAGAAAGAAAAAACCGCGCGCACAATTATAAAAGATACTGGCATAGGCATAGCTAAAGAAGAAATAGATAAGCTCTTTTCTAAATTCAAGCGTGCCCGTAATGCGCATAACATAAATATAAAAGGTGCTGGACTTGGACTATATGTTGCCAATGAAATGGCAAAGGCACATAATGGTAAGATATTGGCAGAATCTGAAGGAGAGGGTAAGGGCTCAAGTTTTATTATAGAATTACCGTTAGTGGGCATAGAGAATGCGAAAGAATCATGATACAATGCGTCCGTTATTATTAAATCTAGAATATGTCACATTTCCATATTATAAAACAGAATAACGCACCAAAAGAATTAAAACTTATAGTAGAGATTAGCAGAGGCGACTCTAACAAATACGAATACAATAAGGACTACGGCATATTAGAGCTTGATAGAGTTTTGTTTGGTCCAATGCACTACCCTGTAACCTACTGTGATGTGCCGGGGACATGGAATGTATATGATAACGACCCTCTAGATGCAGTAATTTTTACTACATATCCAGTGGTGCCCGGAGCACTAGCAACTGGACGAGTAATAGGTGTACTGGAGATGATAGATAATGGCGAGAAGGATTACAAAATAATTACTGTAAATTCAGATGATCCTAGATATGAGCATGTAGATCATATAGATGATTTAGCGCCATACGAAAAAAAGGACATGAAAACATTTTTTGAAACCTACAAAATCCCGCAGACTGGTCCAGGCAGTGTTGAGGTTGGTGAATTTTTGCCACCGAAAGAAGCTTACAAGCTCATTGAGGAATCTATACAGGCGTATAAAGATAAGTTTAGTGAGTAATATGACTGCATTGATTGTTGATGGCAAACAAATAGCTCAGGATATAGTAAGTGAGCTGACAAAGAAAGTTAATGTGATGCAAGTTAAACCCCGCATTGATATATTTGTCTCTGCGCCAAATGGTGCAATTAAGAGCTTCGTAGTGCGCAAAAGACGCACGGCAAGCAGGATTGGTGTAGAGTTTGTAGAGCATCTGTTTGAAGATAGCGCCACTACAGAAGAAATACAGAAAGAGATTGAAAAGATTCTACCACTATCCCATGGGATAGTGGTACAACTACCAATGCCCCCCCAGATAGATTCAGAAAAGCTAATAAATGACCTACCTGCTAATCTTGATGTAGATGTACTCGGTGACGATACATTCGATGCCTTCGTAGCTGGTAATATAGATTACGAACCACCTGTGGCTGGTGCAGTACGAGAGATTCTCCAAAGGCATAATATAAAAACAAATGGAAAAAATGCAGTAATGATAGGTAGGGGTAAACTTGTTGGCATGCCTACTAAAACAATACTTGAACGCTTAGGTTGTAATGTCTTTGAAATAAACAGGAGTACTCCAGAAAATCTTAAAAAAGAAAAAATTAAAATGGCAGATATAGTTGTCTCAGGTACAGGAGTGGCAAATTTGATAACTCCTAATATGGTAAAAGATGGTGTAGTCCTCATTGATGCCGGTACGAGTGGGAGCAAAGCAACTCTAGCTGGAGATATAGATTACGCTTGCGAAGAAAAGGCGAGTCTTTTCTCCAGAACTCCAGGCGGTGTTGGGCCAATTACAGTTGCCATTCTCTTTCGTAACTTATTATTAGGAATTGAGAATAATTCTTAAGGCTTAAGAGGTCGTTCCTCAGCTTGCGAAACAAAGTGTAGCAATGGGAGGTTGGACCTCGTTGTTAAAAAAACAAAATGCAAATTTTAGAAAAAAACTTAGAAAAAAACAAAGACTTTAATGAAAGCTGGAAAGAATATACTAAAACACATAAAACTTAACGCTTCAGAGGCTAAGTAATTAGCTTATATTATCAAAAGTAGCAAAATGGAAAATGTGCTCAACAAATAAAAAGCAAGCTAAGCCTATAATTTTCTTTTTCTTGTTATATGCTAAAATGAAGTCATATTAACTAGTCGAAATCCTTGAGTAAGTTCAAATTACATAGCAAATTTAAACCAAGTGGAAGTCAACCCGAGGCTATTACTGCGCTAACTAAAGGAATTAAAGAAAACAAAAAACATCAAACACTACTCGGAGTTACTGGATCTGGTAAGACATTTACAATTGCAAAAGTAATAGAGAATATACAGAGACCCACACTAGTAATAGCTCACAATAAAACTCTAGCAGCACAGCTCGCGAGTGAGTTTCGTGAATTCTTTCCAGACAATGCTGTACATTATTTTGTATCGTATTATGATTATTACCAACCAGAGGCATATATGCCAATTACAGATACATATATTGAAAAAGATGCGCAAACTAATAAAGAGATTGACAGACTGCGACACGCGTCTACGCAATCATTACTTACACGCGACGATGTGATAGTAGTAGCATCTGTATCTGCTATTTATGGTCTTGGTAACCCAAAAGAATACTCAGAAATGCTTATGAAAGTAAGAGTTGGAGAAAAAGACAACAGAGCAGATTTTATACGTAAATTAATTAATATATATTTTGAGCGTACGAATGCTGACTTAACTCCAAGCACATTCCGTTGCATAGGAAATCGGATAGAAGTAATGCCAAGTAGCAAGGAGCTGATATATCGTATAGAGTTTTCTGCCAGTAGCATTGTGAGTATACAAATATTAAACTCTATAACTAGGAGCGTGCTAGAGGATGTTAAAAATGTGCATATATTCCCAGCTAAGCATTTTGTAACTCCAGAAAAAGAGCGTGAAGTTGTAATTAAAGAAATCGCGCATGATCTTAAAATTCAACTCACTAAGTTAAAGCGAGCTGGTAGAAATTTAGATGCAGAGAGACTGAGTCGTCGCAGTAGACATGACTTAGCTTTAATACGAGAAGTTGGGTTTTGTAATGGTGTTGAAAATTATTCAAAATATTTTGATAAACGCAAAACTGGTGAGCCACCATATACTCTTATAGATTATTTTAAATCTAACAGTAGAGACTTTATAACAGTTATAGACGAATCACATGTTACGGTTCCGCAAATTGGTGGTATGTATGCAGGCGACCGTGCACGCAAAGAGACATTGGTAAAATATGGTTTTCGCTTACCTTCGGCTCTTGATAACAGGCCACTGAATTTTGAAGAATTCCAAGAAAAAGTTGCACAAACTATCTATGTAAGCGCAACACCAAGTAAATACGAATTAGAACATTCTGGCGACCCAGCATGCCCACTCCATGGTAAGTATGCTATGCAAGACCATGCTAAAATACACAAAAATATAAAACCACAAAAGCATCCAAAAGATTGCTCCATAATAGAACAAATAATTCGTCCAACTGGTCTTATTGATCCGGAGATAATCGTTAGGCCAATAACCGGAAGCAAGGCTAAACCATCTGGTGTTCCAGATGGTCGCCCGACTCAGCCTGTGGCTGAGTTTAGGGGGCAAGTACCTGACTTTATTACTGAAGCACAGAAGGTAACAAATTCTGGAGCACGCACTCTTGTAACAGTACTAACTAAAAAGATGGCTGAAGATTTAACAGACTTTTTGCGTGAGAAAAATATAAAAGCAGAATATATACATAGTGATATAAAAACCTTCCAGAGGATAGAGATAATGACGAATTTTCGCAAGGGTGAGTTTGATATACTTGTGGGTGTTAACTTATTGCGTGAGGGACTGGACTTGCCTGAGGTAGAACTTGTTGCGATACTTGATGCTGATAAAGAGGGTTTTCTTCGTAGTGATACTGCGCTTATACAAACAATCGGGCGTGCAGCTCGCAATATACGCGGTAGAGTAATACTGTATGCAGATAGCGTCACAGGATCTATGCAGAGAGCAATAGATGAGACAGAGCGTCGCCGTGATATACAAGCCACTTACAATAAAAAACACAGCATAACCCCAAAGAGTATACAAAAAGCTATTAAAGATATTTCTGATCAATTCTCAACAACACATCAAAAAGCTGTTGGTAAACTTGTAGAAATGGACAAAGCTACAGCTAAAAATAAACAAGAACTCAAAAAACTTATAAAAGACAAGCAAAAAACAATGCTCCAAGCCGCTAAGGATTTAGACTTTGAGACTGCCGCGCTCCTGCGTGATGAAATAAAAATCTTAAAAAATAGTGTATAATGACGATATTATGACAATAAAAAACTTATACTTACCAGGTAATCCGCGTTATCAACCAAAAGTACTTCAAGATATTTTCGGATATGATAACTTATACAATGCTCATATAGATGTTGAGCTAGCAGTACTAGAGACACTCTGCGATATTGGCACAATACCAAAAGAGGAAGCGAAGCTCTTAACAAAAGAAGTGAAAAATAAAGTACGCGAGAATATCACAACATCAGATGTAGATAAACTAGAGAAAGAAGTCACAAAGCATGACATGCGCGCGCTTGTAAACCTTATAAAAAAGCAACTGCCCAAGCAATTACAGCGATGGGTACATATACCACTGACAAGTAACGATGTTATAAACTCAGCACAGGCGTTGCAATTTAGAAAAGCACATATCCTACTGCAGAAAGAGATAAAACATCTCGCAAGTATATTTATAAAAATAACCCAGCAACATGCTGATACATTGCAGGTTGGGCGTACACACGGTCAACATGCTCTGCCAATTACTGCTGGCTTTTGGCTCGCAACCGTGCTTAATCGCGTTATACAAAATGCACGCTCAATGGATTATTATGCCGAACATTTATATGCTAAGATCTCTGGCGCTGTTGGCGCATATAACGCACAGGTTGCACTTGGTATTGCACTGGAGGGTGGTAATAGAGTTTTTGAAGAGCTTGTGCTGGCGAAGCTCGGATTAACCCCTGCGCCAATTAGTACTCAAATAGCACCTCCTGAACCAATTGCGCAATATCTATTTAGTGCGACACTGCTATCTGCAACTCTTGCACAATTCGGTAGAGACGCCAGACATCTTATGCGTAGCGAGATAGCAGAACTCAGTGAAGAGTTTGCGATTGGTCAAGTTGGTTCAAGCACAATGGCACACAAACGCAATCCAATCTCTTTTGAAAATCTAGAGGGTATATGGCTAAAAAATAAGAACGAGTTTGGAAAGGTAATAGACACAGTTATATCAGAGCATCAGCGCGACTTGGTTGGTAGCTCTGTAATGCGCGACTATCCGATTGTGCTGGTAAACCTAGCACAACAAATTGGTACGCTGTTGCGAGAGAAAAACGGTAAAACATTCTTAGAAAGAATCAAATTTGATGAAGAAAATATGCAAAGAAACTTCAACCAAAATGCAAGCGCAATGATGGCAGAGCCACTGTATCTTGCCTTGCAGGTTGGTGGTTACACTGGTGATGCACATGAGTTGGTAAACCACGGCGCAATGCCTAAAATGGCTAAGAGTGGTTGCTCACTTATTGAGGCAATACGAGAGATTGCAGAGAATGATATAGAAGTCCAAAAAGCTCTGAAAAATATACCAGAAACAACAATGCAAATATTAGAAAATCCAGAGACTTACACGGGTCTAGCTAAAGAAAAGGCCTTGCAAATCGTAAACGATGCAGAAAATTATTTAAATGGATGACATAACCAATAAATACCACCAAGCGCGAAAGGGGAATACGGATTTAGTGGTTATAGAAGGTGTCCATGCTTTTAAGCATGCTGTGCGCTTTGGCGCTGATATCGTCCATACTGCACTACACTCGCAAGCCAAGGCTGAAAGTGTGTTAGAAGAGTTTGGTACACAAGAAGAGGTAAAAACTCTCCGAGTACATGCAGAAATTCTACCAAAAGAACTTTTGGATACGCTAACATCTAAGTATAATAACACTGGACTCGTAGCTCTTGCCCGTAAACCAAAATGTTCCAGAGATTTGGTAGGTGAGAGTGTCGTATTTATAGAGAACCCAAATTCACTATTTAATGTTGGTGCAATTATTCGTACACTTGCAGCTGCTGGCGTAGACTCTTTCGCCATGACTGGCCGCCACAATCCGTGGCACGGTGATTGCATCTATACATCTCGCGGATTGCACTGGGCATTAAAGCACATCTCACTACTAGACCACCAAGAGGAGCTAAAAGTACTTGCAGAAAAAGGAAAGTATACAATATATGCAATGGATACAGATACAGATATATTTTTAAAAGACATACAACATGGCGACAATAAAAAGCTTTTTTTATTCGGTACAGAGCGTAACGGACTCTCCGAAAATGCGCTGGCACTCGCAAACAAAGTAGTTAAAATACCAATGTGTGAAGGTGTCTCATCTCTAAACCTAGCAACCTCCGTAGCTGTAACCCTCTACTCCGCGCAATAATTATGCTATAGTACCTATACATTGCCCATGCCTCCATGCGTGGGTAGGTTTTAATATATGAAAGAAACAGAAGACAAAATAATTGTTAAAGGAGCGCGAACACATAATCTTAAAAACATTACTGTCGGAATGCCTCGCAACAAGATGATAGCAATAACTGGGCTCTCAGGCTCTGGTAAAAGCTCACTTGCCTTTGACACAATATTTGCTGAAGGGCAGAGACGATATATAGAGAGCCTAAGTGCTTACGCAAGGCAATTCTTAAGACAAATGCAAAAGCCAGATGTAGATGAAATAGTAGGTCTCTCACCGGCAATTTCAATTGACCAAAAGAGTCGTTCTAATAATCCACGCTCTACAGTGGCAACCATTACAGAGATATACGATTACTTGCGTGTACTGTACGCAAGAGTTGGGAAGCCACACTGTCTTAAATGTGGTAGACCAATACAGAAACTTACTAATGAGGAAATATTAAATACAATACTTGACACAATCAACCCTGTTAGAAACAACGGGCGAGTACACCCTGCTTCTAACAGGGTAAAAATTTATGCACCTGTAGTAATGGGTAGAAAAGGGGAATACTACCAAATGTTATATGATGCCTTAGACAAGGGGTTTGAAACTGTGCGTATTGATGGTAAAGAGATGAGCTTGCGTGAAAGAATAAACTTAACAAAAACAAAAAAACATGACATAGATATACTAATAGATGAAATCTTTATATCCGAGCTAAAAATTGAAAAAAAGGCAGCAACGGAGCGTCTTAGAGAAGCAATAGAGATGGCACTACACGAGGCAGACGGTCTAATGCGTATAGTGAGCGCAGAGGAAGACAGGATAATCTCTGCAAAGTTTATGTGTCCGCAAGACGGCTTCTCATTCCCTGAGGTTGAGCCACGGCTATTCTCATTTAACTCGCCACATGGGGCATGTGAGGAGTGTAAGGGACTTGGCGCAAAACATCTCTTCTTCTCTCCTGATACATTTGACCCATGCGAGGTATGTGATGGAGCAAGATTGCGTCCAGAGGCGCTTAATGTTTTTCTCCATGATGCCCAAGGGCGCAAAGTATCTATAATTGATATTACGAGTATGTCAATTAATGATGCCACAGAATTCTTCTCTAATTTAGAGCTCACAAAGAAAGAAGAGGAAATTGCACGAGTTGTACTTAAAGAGATTAAGAATCGTTTGCAATTTATGTTAAATGTTGGCATAGGTTACCTAACACTCAGCCGTAGAGCCAACACACTCTCAGGTGGAGAGGCACAACGCATTCGCCTTGCAAGCCAGCTTGGCAGTGGGCTTGTTGGTGCACTGTATGTACTGGACGAGCCAACAATCGGGCTACATCAAAAAGACAACGACAGACTTATAAAAACACTACTGGACTTGCGCGACTTGGGTAACACAATAATCGTGGTAGAGCATGATGAAGATACAATATGTGCATCGGATTACATTGTGGATATTGGCCCTAAGGCAGGTGAGCACGGTGGCGAGGTCATAGTGGCTGGTTACTTAGACAAGCTACTGACAGCGAGCTCCTTAAAGCAAGCACAAGGTAAGAAATACAGCAAACATGAATCACTTACGCTAAAGTACCTAAGAGAGGAGAAACAAATACCAATACCAGAGAAACGCAGAAGTTCAGAAAAGGGGGCTCTAAAAATTCGTGGCGGAAAAAAGTTCAATATTCAAAACTTAGCTTGCGATATACCGCTTGGTAAATTTATAACTATTACAGGAGTCTCTGGTTCTGGTAAATCAACTTTTATGTATGAAATCTTGCATAAAAACTTACGCGCCCGCTTTGATAGAAAGTACCGAACCAGCCATGTGTATAATTGCGCACGCTTTAGTGGTACAGAGTATGCTGGCAGATCTATACTTATAAATCAATCTCCAATTGGGCGTACGCCACGCTCTAATCCAGCAACATATACTGGTGCATTTACTCATATTCGTGACTTATTCGCCACAACTCTAGAGTCTAAAGCACGCGGATGGAAGTCTAGTCGCTTTTCCTTCAATGTTAAGGGTGGTAGATGCGAGGCATGTACTGGTAATGGGACCGTTGCCGTAGAGATGCACTTCTTGCCAACTGTATATGTAACTTGTGATGTTTGTCATGGCAAGAGATTTATGAAGGAGACGCTTGAAATACAATACAAAAAGAAAAATATTTATGAAGTGCTACAAATGACTGTAGAAGAGGCGATTGATTTTTTTGTAGATATACCTGCAATTTACGATAGACTAAAGTCTCTAAACGATACTGGGCTTGGATACCTGCGACTTGGGCAGAGTGCTACAACTCTAAGTGGTGGAGAAGCGCAACGCGTGAAGATCGCAAGCGAACTGTATAGGCCGTTTATTACAAAAACTGTATACTTACTAGATGAGCCTACTGTGGGGTTACATTATGAGGATGTGGCAAAGCTTATAGAGATACTACAAGAGCTTGTACGGAGAGGAAATACTGTAGTAGTAATAGAGCATAATTTAGACCTTATTAAAAGCTCAGATTACATTTTAGACTTTGGTCCTGATGGCGGGAAAAACGGTGGCAGATTAGTAGCAAAAGGTACTCCAGAGGAAGTAGCGAATACCAAGACACATACTGCTAAGTACTTAACAAGAGCTCTTAAGAAAAAGTAGTGCATAACATTTTTTAACTAGACATCGCATATGCTATAGCTATAGACAGAATTAGATACATGATGTACACTAAACTTATGTTAGTTCTTTAAAGTACATTACACTCTAACCTTGGAAAGGGGATAAAAATGAAAATAGAAGTAGCAATAGAGTTAATTGAGTCTGGAGTATTCAGTAACGAACTGCTGATTAAAATTGGCGAAGATCTCAAAAAAGAAGAAGTTTGGGAAGTTGTTTCCAAGAATCTGAATTTTGATGGTCTGTCTAATCCAGAAAAAATAAAAATTGCAAAAGTGGCCAATCAGAGCGTAATTGATGAAAAGGTTGCAAAGTCTCTTAATTTTATCACTGAAAGTAATAAGGAGTTATTAAAACTTCTTAAACTGACACATGATAAAATATGGGATGCCAGTGAAATCAATCTGAAGATTATTAACAACTTCTATTTGTTTAGCCTAACCAATCAAAAATTGATGCGCCTTGGCAAAAAGGTGGAAAAATATGCTTGTTGGCAAAGTTCTGAAATTTGGAAGCGTATTGCGAACCATCTCAATTTTCATGGTCTATCCAATAAAGAGCTGTTAAAACTTGCAAAAGTGGCCAATCAGAGCGTAATTTATGAAAAGGTTGCAAAGGCTCTTAATTTTTCTGGTCTGATACCAGAAAAAGTAGTGGAACTTGCTGAAAAAACTGGTAGTTGCATAGTAAAGCAAGTAGTTGCTGGGAGAATTCCTGAGCATTTTTATTTGAGTGAACTAAGCAATATACTACTAATAAAACTCAGTGTTCTGGTCAGTTATGATGACGATGGCTCTCCCTCAAAATTCATCAAAGAGCTCCAAAGCAGAAAAAATAAAAAAGGGTGAAATTAGAGTTAACTTGCCGGTACTAACACTGCCGGTTTTCTTTTGTTTTTATACACAGAAACAAAAGTTAATCAGTCAATTTATATTATGTATGGTAGAATACTCTATGTCGTCAAAAAGTTTACAAATGGATTTTGGGAATGATGTTCAAGTTAAAGATGAATTTGTTTTGATTGACAAGATTATCAAGGATAGAGGGTCAGTGTACTCTGTGAGTATTGGTAGGGTAGAGTGTAGAGATGATATTGCAGAATTTATGCAGAAAGTGCGCGGTTATAATAAGAAATTTCAAAAAGCAACGCACCACTCCTACGCCGCCAGAATTTCAAAAGATGGTGTGGTGTATGAGACTAAAAATGATGATGGAGAGACTGGAGCAGGTAATGTGATATTGCGTATTTTGCAGAAGAGGAAGTTTACAAACACAATAATATGCGTTACGCGCTGGTTCGGCGGTATCAAACTCCAATCTGATAGATTTAAACATGTGCAAAATGCCACTGTCTATGGGTTAAATAATATAACCAGACATTAAAATAAAAGTAACCGTCATTTAAGTATTTATCAAAAAAGTGCTGTTTTAAGCCATCTTAAACGGCTCACATCTACAGATGTGAGCCGTTTATTTTTATTGTGAGGTTTTGTTTTTTTATATAAGCGCTATTTAATTAATTTTGTTCACTCACTCACTACATAACATCTTGCATATTGTGCAATCTTTTACTATGCTCTGTGCATATGTGGAAGCAACAGTTAAAAAAATATAAAATACCAAAAGCACCTGGGGTTTATATTTTTCGCGGAGCGAGGCGGAAGATTTTATATATTGGCAAAGCAACTAACCTCCGCAGTAGAGTACGCTCATATTTTGGTAAAAACCTACCAAAAAGTCGCGGGCAATTATTGGTTAAGATGCTTGAGAGTACAAAGAGCTTAGAGTGGCAAGAGACAGATTCAGTACTTGAGGCTCTTATACTAGAGGCAAACTTGATTAAAAAGTATCAGCCACCATATAATACAAAAGATAAGAGCGATACAAGTTTTAATTATATAGTAATTACAAGTGAGGATTATCCAAGAATACTTACTGTTCGTGGTAGTGAATTACTACAAACTAAAAACTACCAACTAAAAACTAGCTTCGGTCCTTTTACAAATGCCACACTCCTTAAAGAAGCTCTAAAAATCGTGCGTAAAATCTTCCCTTATCGCGACAGGTGCCAAAGCACTCTACCAGATGTACCGAGCAATGTTGAGGTACAAACAAAAAATAAGAAAAAATCAAAGCCTTGCTTTTATAATCAGATTGGTTTATGTCCAGGAGTCTGCACTGGTGAAATCAGTAAGAGAGATTATGCACATAATCTGCGTAATATTATATTACTATTCCAAGGTAAGAAAGCCGGACTTATCAAAAAATTAAAAAAAGAGATGGGTACAGCATCTAAAAATCAAGACTTTGAACTCGCCATTGATTTGCGTAATAAAATATTTACACTTGAACATATTAACGATGTGGCATTGATTAAAAAAGACTCCGAAATTTGGGAGCATCCGATGTCTGCTGATTTGAGGCGTGTTGAAGGGTATGATGTGGCACACACATCTCTAACTGCTCGCGTTGGGGTTATGAGTGTTATAGAAGGTGGTGAGGCTAATAAAAGCGAATATAGAAAATTTATAATTAAAACAAAAGGAGGTGGTGATACAGATGCACTTACAGAGATATTAACTAGAAGATTCAAGCACACAGATTGGGCAAATCCGAGTTTAATTGTAGTTGATGGTGGCAAGCAACAAATGAATGCCACAAAAAAAGTTTTGAGAGAGTTTGGATATAAAATACCTATAGCTGCAGTTACTAAAGACGAACGCCACAAACCTAAAAATATAATTTTCTCCACCATCCTAGCACAGAGTAATGAAGATGATATATTGCTTGCAAATGCTGAGGCACATAGATTCGCTCTCTCCTTTCATCGCAATAGACGCGCAAAAAATATCAAATAACAGAACACCCGGGCAATTTCGGTATCGCCCGGGCTATTTTTTTTTGGACCTGATTATGCTCAATATGAAACAAATGACAAGAAGGATATCGCCGAGATGTCTCACAGAAATCGGTGCGAACATATCGTACCATATTTCTATCTCTGTCTTTTGAGACAAAAATATGGTAGTTGCTAGCATGTACGCGAAAAATTTCGCGCGTACAGCGAGCGATTTGCATTGTGGCGGTGGAAGGTTTTTTATTATTCTTCTAACCTTCGAATATAGCTCCTTTATTATTACAAAAGCCGCTATGCCGACCTCTGCAAAATACAAATAGTCGTTCGGGTTAAACATTGAAACCCAAAGGCTCAATATCGTCCATCCTCCAAACATCGCGTCCGCCCGCGAGTCCCATATCATCCCCCACACAGAACTTTGGTTAGGCCACTTTCTTGCGATCGGACCATCAACCATGTCTGTAAACATCCCCCAAAGAAAGAATGCAAGAGCAGCATTGTACTGCTCAGTTATTACGAGGCAGTAGGACGGCACCCAGAAGACCGAGAGCCTGCCAAAGAATGTGAGGACATTCGGGATTGTCCAGCACCAGTGCTTGCGAACATCCCAAGTCTTCAACCATTCAACAAGCGCAGAGCATAACCTGCGCAATATTGCGTAAGTCATGTCTGTACCTCTCTATAATCTAAACGAACCTGACATCAAATATGCCATAAAATGTAGGAGTAAACAAGGTTTTTTGCTATAATCTGCATATGTTAAATATAAAAGAAAATGTGGCACTTGCGCCATTTACGACATTTAAAATTGGTGGGCCTGCAAAATACTTTGTAGAAGTGAAATCTAAATCTGAATTACTGGAGGCACTAGAGTGGGCTAAAGAAAACAACGAGAAAACATTCATACTATCTGGTGGCAGTAATGTGCTGTTTTGTGATAGTGGATTTAGTGGTCTAATAATAAGGCTTAAATTAAACTCTATATCGGTTATAGGGAATATTATAGAAGCTGGAGCTGGTGCGTCTTTGCCCGAGGTTATTATGAGAGTATGCAAAGCTGGACTCTCTGGGATGGAGAGTATGTATGGTATACCCGGAACGGTTGGTGGGGCAGTGCGTGGTAATGCGAGTGCATATGGTACCGAGGTAAAAGATGTGCTAAAAACAGTCTCTGCAATAAACACAGAAACAAAAAAGGTAAGAGAATTTACAAATAATGAATGTGAATTTGAATATAGAAACTCCTTCTTCAAACAGAATACTGAGTGGGTTATACTGTCTGCGAAATTTATGTTAGAAAAGAAAAATGCAAAAATTTGTGTCAAAACAGCAGAAGAAACTCTCGCAAAACGAAACTCCAGTCAACTGCAAAACATCCTTTCTGCAGGATCTTTTTTTATGAATCCAAACGCACCAGAACATATACAGCGAATGTTCACAGAAGAAAGGGGTCAAAAGGCACGCAGTGGTAGAGTACCTGCCGGTTGGCTGATAGAAAAGGTCGGTTTAAAAGACGCGCGACAGTCTGGAGCACGCGTAAGCAAACAACGAGCGAATTATATTATCAACAGTGGCAATGCCACGGCAAAAGATGTTTTAACACTTGCAGAAAGGATTAAACAAGAGGTTAAACAAAAGTTTGGGATTGAATTAGAAGAAGAAGTAAAAATTGTAAAATAAATTTCTAATATAGAACACATTACTGATTTAACATTACATACAAAATGAAATCAAATGAAATAATAGTAAAAGGAATAAAAATTTCTTACCTTGAGCAAGGTCTTGATGAAAATTCAGAGATTTTTGTTTTTTTGCACGGATGGGGAAGTAATAAAGAATCTTTCAATCAAATTTATGAACATGAAAAACACTCTGGAATACTTGCTATAGACCTCCCAGGTTTTGGTAATAGTGACAAATTAAAAAAAGCATGGACACTGAAAGATTTTGCAAAAACTGTAGAAGAAATAATAAATAAAAAAATACCAAATAAAAAACTAATTCTTGTGGGACATTCATTTAGTGGACGCGTCATATTAAAGTTAATCCAGATGCATTCAAACATTCTGTCAAATTATAAGATGTTAATATTTATTGGAGTACCGTTCTTTAGAGATTCTGGAGGAAAAGCAATACTTACAAAAAGGAAACTCGTTATTTATGGAGCAAAAATTTTTCATGTTTGTTTATCTATGCCACCTCTTTCTTTTTGGAGTGAGAGATTACGAACAATACTTCGCTCAACAATTGGAGCGACCAACTTTATAGAGATAGGAGATGATGAAATTATGAAAAAAACTTTTTTTAATGTAATAACAGAAGATATCCCAACCGTACTGGAAAATATAGATAGAACTAAAGCACATATTATCCATAGCAAAAATGATATTGCTGTTCATTTTCATACTGCGAAAAAAGCTAGCAAATTATCAGGAGTTGAATTGCACATGATTGAAGGCACAAGTCATAATCCTTTTGTAAACAAATTGATAGATTTTTTTAAAATCTGGGACAAAATAAAATAATTCAAATACCATTAGTAATAAATTTCTGATATAATATTGATATGATAAATTTAGCAGTGTTAAGGGGAGGCCCATCAAGCGAATATGAAGTATCACTTAAAAGTGGAGCCTCTGTACTTACCAACTTAGACAGTAGTAAATATAATGCGTCTGATATACTGATATCACGAGATGGCGTGTGGCATAAATCTGGTCTCCCAGTTACTCCTAGCAAAGTCTTGCAAACCGTAGATGTAGTGTTCAATGCAATGCACGGAGAGTATGGTGAAGATGGCACAGTACAAAAAATACTTGAAGATCACAACATACCGTATACTGGCTCTGCTGTATTTGCGTCAGCTATGGCAATGGATAAAGCTCACACTAAAGAAATGCTAGGAACAATAAGAGGTCTAAAAACTCACCCCTATATTACTTTCAATCCTAAAAAAACCTACGACCTAGATCTAGAATCTAAAAAGTTATTTACCAAGTTTGGACCTCCTTACATATTTAAACCGCAGCGTGGAGGGTCTTCTATTGGTATTGTGGTTGTTAAAACAATACGAGAAGTCCCTGAAATGTTGGAACAATCTTTAAAAAAGGGACCAATACTGGTAGAGCAATACATCAGTGGTAGGGAGGCTACTTGTGGGGTAATAGAACATCTCCGTGGTGAGGAGTTTTACACACTTCCGCCTGTAGAAATACGCATACCACAGGGCAAAGAGACTTTTGATTACGAAGCAAAATACAGTGGAAAAACAGAAGAAATATGCCCAGGGAATTTCACAGATGAAGAGAAAAAAATAATACAAAATAGCGCTAAAAGAGTACATAAGAGACTTAACTTGCGCCATTATTCGCGATCAGACTTTATAGTAACCTCAAATGGCATATACTTCTTAGAGGTTAATACATTGCCAGGGCTAACAGAAGAATCTTTATTACCGAAATCTGCTGAAGCTATAGGTATGTCTTTCTCTGAACTTGTAGATCACATCATAACACTTGAGCTAAATAAGAAGAAATAAGTACATGGGCATTTTGAAACAGTTTTTAAAATCAGTAGTAGTACATATATTAGCATATCAGGCAAAACTTATACTTAATAAATATAAGCCGAAGAT
>PJEL010001151.1_pt1 | contig 27993 bp, 27 predicted proteins | sample 1853271 | NCBI WGS metagenome assembly PJEL01 (sample SAMN08108733, study PRJNA415343) | Invertebrate metagenome, whole genome shotgun sequencing project. | host: Globobulimina | place: Sweden: Gullmar Fjord | collected 2015-08 | reverse complement strand
ATGGTATTATACCAACTGAATCATCAACGTTAGTTTCTGATTTCTCGAAAGTAATCGAAAAATCTTTTAATCCTGCTGAAGATAAATCTTTAAGAGTTCCATTTTATTTAACTTCTTCATATCGTAAGAAGTTAGGGGTGGCTGGGGTATCTATGAAGGTTAACCCTATGACAGTATCTTTTTCACAAGCTAAGAGGATAACTCGTAAGGATACTCAGAGTGGTGCAGTTTTTTATCATTGGTCAAATAGGGCTGGTAGAAATAATGATATATTAGATATTAACTTTTCTGGACAAACGGGTAATATTAATATAAAGACGGCTACTGTTATGAATGGGATATATGGTTCATTCAGATCTCAGATTCAGGAGAAGGGTCCATTGGAGTGGTTAAACAGACAATCTAAGGGTACTACGGATGTAGATAGTACGGACCTGAAGGTCATGCTTCAAGGTTCAGATTATGCTGTTTCTGGAGCTTCGAAGCTGGCTTCTTTTTGGAATTTGTATTCTTTAACTAGGGAGCCTATAGTAGATCCTAGGACTGGGGCTCCGGTTAACTATTATATTTCGTATAGTAGTCCTTTAATGGGAAATACTTTTGTGACATTTATAGGTCATTTTAATAGGGTTTTAGACTTTGCAGAAGATGCCAATAATCCTCATAATGTTAATTATAGTTTTGGTTTTACAGCACTAGCCTCATATCCGTCGATGGATTATTTGTATCCTACGATGGTAAATAATTTGAGGACACTTTTTACAAATCCATTAGGATAATAATAATATGGCAAATGATGAATATTTAGAGGGGGTAGATGAGCTTTCTATGGATGCGCGGTATAAGGCCGCTTTTCCTTCGTATAAAGTTTATATTTATGGTCGTGACATTACGGGAGATGTGGAAGCTGTAAGGATTAATCAATCTGGTGGGAGCTTAGAGAGGGCGCCCAGCACGTGTTCTATAACGCTTGCTAATTATAGGGAAAAGTATACATTAACGCATCAAAATATGATTGTTATAGGAACTCTTCAAGCTGATGTTATGAATCAGGAAAGTATTAGAGGCGTAGATTCTTTAGCTAATTATAAAGGATCGTATGATCCTGAAAGTTTTGGGTTTGAGTATGCTAATCCTTATTTAGGAACAGGGGCTTTACCTGAGACTACTGAAAATATTTCTGGCCAGGTTTCTGAATATTTGGAAAATTTAGATGATACTAAGAAATCGGAGTTATTTCTGAGGTTATCAACTTCTACTGATGACGAGGTTAGGTATTTGTTAGAGGCTGAAGGTTTGGTTATTAGGAGTGTTGAAGAAGCTAGAGCTATTGCTTCTATGATTACTACTGCTAAGATGACTTCTAAGTTTGACAGGGTTATGGAATTTGGCGGTTCTGATTTTGAGCTAGGTGAGCTAGGTGAAAGTGATTTAAATTATACTATTAAAGACGATGTTATACGTGAAAAGCTTCAGTATACGCAGCTTCTTAGTATTTCTGAGGATCAAGCGGCTGTTTCTAGAATAGTTAAGCAGCAAGAGGGTATTATGTTTGACTACCCTTTTCAAGAGGGGGATTGTGTTTTTAACCTTAATGACCCTGTTAGGGTTGCTTTTAGGGATCCTTTTAACCCTCTTATATGGTATTGGATGTTTACAGGTTTTATGGACGCATGGACAGAAGATATAGGCCCAAATCTGGATTCTACTTTGACTATTAATTGTACTGATGTTACTAAAATGGCTAGGTATACTGTTTCTAATGTTAGAGCAGGTATACTTGATGCTAATATTGATAAGATATTGAGAGGTATTAACGATTCTGGTACGGGTGAGGCTAAGCAGAGTGGGGTCCGTATGACTAAAGATATATTTGCAGGTTTAAGTATTGCTGAGATTATAGAGCTTAATTTTTTTGGTTCAGAATCAGCCGTTAATATAGCAGAAGCTTCTAGGTCTAGCGCTGTTGTTGCTGAGCAATTTTATAGATTTTTTGATGATTTTATAGAGTCCGATGATATGGCTGCTGGAACTTCGAGTGAGTCTAGAGATATAGATGAATCAAAAATGTGTGCTTTTTTAGCAAGGTATGGCCTAACTACTGAGCAGCAAACAGCGGTATTATACCAAGAGTCGGATACTCTTAGTTCAGTAAAGGACATTAAATCTCGTGCAAAGGGGTATGTTAAAGATTTAAGTGCAGCTGGAAGGCACTCTGAAGGTATCGTGTCTAAGTTGACTAATATTGCATGGGAGGGCATAACTGCTCCTAGGAAAATACCTTTTAAGCGCAGGAACATGCAGTTTGGTATTCATTATTATGTTTATGGTGATAAACCTAATGAGTGGAGTAAGAGCTTAGGAGCCAAGTCGTTAGATTCTTTTCATGCATGGAATGAAGTTATTCATCATAGAGTTAGGAAAGATGATTTAAGAACTATGGCTACGTCAGAATCTATATCTGGTGAGATAGATGCTGCTTTTATAGACTCTGTTTTTAATGCTAAGCCGAACGCTTCCACTACTTCTGAATCCAGCCAAGATCCAGTAAGTGCTAATTATACAATTGAACAAGTTATGGATATAATTGGAACTAATCTTAAGAAATATCCTGTAGGGCATGGGCGTGTATTTTACCTAGCGCCTGCTCATATGAATGAGTATGATGCTGAGGGGGTGGTAGATAGGGGTTATGGCGGAACGGGTAATTTTCATTCGGTGTTTAAGGACCGTTTGTCGTTACTGTACGATATTGCTCAAACTATTGAATGGCGATTTTATGCTACACCCAAAGGTGATGTTGTGTTTGAGCACCCTTTGTATGATAATGATCCTTTTGAATTCTTTTATCCTAAAGATTTATCTACTGGATCGACTAGAATGGATAGTACAGATACGGCTGCTTCGGGAGTAAGTCAGACTTATGAAGAAGTCTTTCAGCAAGAGTATTCTGGTAGCTATAATGAGGATTCTGCTAAAGACTTAACTGATCTTATTTTTGAACTTAATACATCTGATAGAGATTTAATTGATTTAACAAAAGAACCTCAGTTTAATTATGAGAAGCAATTTACAATAGGTATAGATGAGCAGCTTAGTTTCAGTAATACAAACTCAGATAAGGGTTTATTAACAGTATATCGGGCTAAGCCTCATAATGCTGCTAATTGGAAAGATATTGATACAGATGCTGCTAGGCAGTTTGTATATGCTATAGATAAGACCTTAATTCCAACATTAGGATTTCGTATGATGGATGGTGCTGTGGAGACCTATATAGCTACGGTAGAGGGTGGTCTTTTGTTTACTTCGTTGAAGTTACGTCAGATAAACTCAGAGGCTAGGAGTGTAAGTATAGAAACTATTCCAAAGTTTGGTCTTATGGTTAATAGGCCCTTATTATGGAGATATAGAAATTACTACGCTAATGTGGTAAGCTGCTCACATAGCATTTCTTGGAATAATGATGTGTCTTCTTCTGTTAACCTAAATCAGATTAGGGCTTGGTCTGGAAGACTTGAAAACGGTAAACCTGTTTATTACCACTTTGGTGGGGATAAGGCTTTTAATTGGTCAGACTTTATGTCAAAATCAACTTCACGTAAGAAAAGAAAGACTGGTGTTGAATAATGGGATCTAAGGCATATGTACCTGCTGCTGGGTCTTTTGGTACTAGGCAGGATTATAACAGTGATATATACTCTAAGATACACAGAGTTCAGGTTATTGATGTAAAGCCAGAGGATGGCACTGTTCAGGTGTCTTTTTTGAATTTAGCCGTTGAAACGTCTGCGACCATACCGTTGTTAGGTTTGTCATTACCGCCTAGTCCTATAGACATTACTGTTGTTGATTATACTTCCACAGCTTGGGGTAGGTACATACCTCAAGTTGGTGATATTATGATAGGTGCTTATGGAAGTGATGGTACACTCCATTTGTTTGGGTATTCAGCCGTATCTTATGGTGGTTATGAGGTTGCAGATCAATCTAAGGAGTCTAAAGGTGGTATAGGCTGGGGAGTCTCTTCTGGGAAGAGGGTTAAGCCTGGAGATTGGGACTTTAAATCTTCAAGAGGTTGCATGTTCTATATGGGTGAGAAGGTGAATTTATCATCCTCAAATTGTTTGTTTAGCCTTAGCCAAAATACACAAGACATTACAACAACAGCTCCGCTGTTGTTGGGCTCCGCCAATTCTTCAATGACTAGATATGGTGCTGTCCGTAGGCAGGTACTGCCTACGGACAAGTCAGAAAGTTATATTAATCCAGCTGCAGCACCTATGCCGGTGCGCAGCCCTACAGATACTGCTCAAGAATTTACAGTTGATTTGAGGTGGGGGTCTGGGAAGACCTCCCAGCCTCCTGGGGGCTCCTTAGCTTACATGGCTATGGGTGATGTAGTGGACGACTTAAACCCTGCTGTAGAGGCTATTGGGTACTCTTTATTGGATTCGTCTGATGGCAATCCTGTAAGATACATATTTAGGTTGCCTGGAGCATCCCCTACGTTAGCAACATATGTTGAGACTGTGGATTCTTTGGGGAATTATTTGGTAGAGACTCCGTCATCAACGGCTACATCCTTTAAATGGGATACGCCAACAGCTGCTTGGGAAATTAGTAATTTAAGTACTTCTTTAACATCTACTACTACTGTTTCTTTGGATGCTACAACTACAATGGCTTTAACAGGGACTGCAGGCTTTACAGCAAGTTCAGACGCAACAGCTACTCTTAATGGTGGTGTAAAAGCTGTAGTATCTAGTGATGCTCTAGTATATCTTGGTAAATCGGATGGCTTAACTGATAGAGTTGTGAAAGGTGATGCATGGTTTCAATGGGTATCTGAGGTTTTAACATTGCTGATGACCCATTTTCATCCTAGTCCTGTAGGCCCTACTGCTCAAGATCCTGTTCTAGTTGCTCAAATACCTCTTAAGGTTCTGGCTGCTCAGAATGTTTTATCTACTAAGGTTTGGACTGAATAATGGCTACTTTAATGACACAAAATAAGCTTAAGCTTTTGCTATTAGGGCTATCTTCAACTTTGAGTAGTGTTGATGTAGAAGAAGCTGATGTAATAGATGCTTGGACTGATGTTTGGTCAGAGTATTTTGCAGTTGCTTCGTTGAGTACCAATACTGAGGCTAGTGCCAGTTATGCTGTAGATCAAACTACTACTCTTAAAATAGGGGTAAACTCTTATTTAGGTGCTTCTGATTTGACAGGAACTAATATTACTGTAAGCTGTACTGCTACTGGAGCTTCAGAGGTTCTTGTATCTGCGTTTGATACTCAGAACTATGTAATTACCACAGGTTTACTGGGACAAGATATTCCGAGTACATCTGGTTCGGCTTATAAGGTCCTTACTACATTTTCTCCTACTAATATGGTTGACTTAAAAGCTGCTATGTCAGCTGCTATGGTGGGTTTAACCGTAGATGATGCTTTCTCGAATAAACTATCAGCAGGCATTAATGCTTTGTGGGATGAGATTGTAGGTAGTCCTAGTGATTATTTTGCAGGAGCTACAGCAGTTGCTAAGCCATCTGGGATAACGCTATCGGGATTAGAGGATTCTATTGATGATGCTATTGATGCTAATCGGGTAATCTTTGAAACTCCTCCAGATTATGATATAACTGATGAAGAGGCTATGGATAATATAGCACAAGAATTAAATGATGCTAATACTGCTTCAAAAGGCACCGCTACTGTAGGCGGAACGCCCTATGATATAGGATAATAATATGGGAACACCTTTAGAAGATGCTAGTAGAATTTTAGAGAGATGTGTACTAAACTTTTTGTATGCTATTTCGTCTGCAATATTAAGAATATTGCAGACTTTAATTAATTCATTAATTGCTTTAATTGATGCTAAAATATTAGAGTTGAGGGCTATAATTGCTCAATTAGATATATGGAATAATTTAGTAGAGGCAGCTTGGTCACTTATGGAAGCTATTTTAGATGAGCTTAAGAGTTTATTATTAGGTGGGATTCAGAAGTTGGGTCCTCCGATGTCGGTTTGTCCAGAGTTTTATAATTATTTTGTAGATCCTGTAATAGCTATGATTGAGTCTTTTTCAGTATTTACTATATATAAAGAGAAATTACAAATGTCTCTTTCTGTGTTGGCCTATTTTGACAGGTTATTATTATACTGGCAAACTACTAAGGCTACATTGGCAGCATCCTCTATTGTGATAGAGGATGCTTTGTATCAGAGGTTGGTAGTTGAGGGTCAGTCTCCTACTACATAACATGAGGAAAGAATTATAATGTCTAAAACATTAAAAATATCTGGTGGTGACATTTCTAGAGTGTATACTAATAATGGTTACACTTATGTAGAGGGTGGGGATAAGGTTAAGCAGGATGTTAGGATGGTCTTAACAACTGCTGTAAGGGCGTCTAATGGTTTGGGGTGTGGGCTAGATGAGGTAGTTGGTATGACTGACGCGGATCCTCATGAGAATTACGCTCAGTTCCCTATAGCTTTGGAATTCCAGAATAGGGTCAGGGTGGGGGTCACTAGGCTTCAACTAGCTCAACGTAAGTATCAGTTTAGCACTAGGTCTCCTCAGGAGCTTATATACGACTTTTCTCCTGCAGAAGTTTGGCAAGAGCCTTCAGACCCTAGGAGCTATAGGTGGCGTGTAGATGTAATTACTGAAGATAAAAATTCTAGTTTTTCTGTTGCTGGCGGATCGAGGAAATAAATATGACTGTAAATAAAATAACATCTCCTGAATTTGCTACTCAGATTTCTGAGGGTGTAAACGACAGGAATGATCAGATAGACACAAACATAGGTCCTGTAAAGGATTTATTTGTAGATCCTTTTTCTGATGTATTAGAGAATCAGAATGATAGGGTAGTCTACTTAAATAGGCTGTTAAGCCTTAATAATGCTACTAGTTTAGTACCGGATGATGTGGATGATGTCGTAGCTAATGAGGCTATGGTAAGATGGTCGGGGTCTAATGCTATTGCTACTCTTACTTTTTATAGGAGTACGGTTCCTACTGTAGATCTTACTGTTCCAGTAAATTTTCCATTGTCTACTATTGCTGATCCTGTAACTGGTAACATTGTTACTTTTAGAACAGTTGAAACAAAAACTATGTATGCAGCCTCTGCTTCTGCTTATTATAATGCTGATAACGAGAGGTACGAGCTTGACGTTGTAGCTTCAAGTATTACGGCTGGGATAGCTGCTCAGGTTGGTATTAATACCATAACTGGATTTCTTAGACCAATTTCTGGTTTTGAGGGTGTTACCAATACGGCGGCAACGTCTAGTGGTCGCCCAATTGAGACAAATTCTGAGCTTACTACTAGATATTTCTTACAAGTAGCTGGATCTCAAGTTTCTACACCAGCAGGGCTTAAGCGATTTCTCTTAGATAATGTAAGTTCTGTCACGGATGCTTATATAGTATACGGATCAGATACCTATCTAACCCGAGAGCAAGATGATGCTGGGGCTGTGGATATATGGTTTAGGGGCACTACTTCAGCTGCTAGAACTTATGTTACATATTATAGGGGTGCTGCTCTGACGCAGGTAGTTGATTTTCAGCCTATAATAAGCGTTACTTCTGTAATTTCTGGAGTTACAACTTATGTGGAGGGTACAGATTACTCAGTTATAACTGGGGTGGGTGAGTATGCATATAGTAGTTATGGTAGTGATGGTATCCAATGGATACCTGGTGGGTCACATCCAGCGATAGATGCTGTAGTAACTATAACCTATACTTATAATAGTTTAGCTAATACTTTGGTATCTTTTTTTAACCAAGACGAGTATTACAGTATGGGATCTGACAGGTTGTTTAGGTGGTCGCAGCCCTCTAATATAGCTATCGAAGCTAACCTAAAGGTTAGCTCCGGAAGCCCATCTCAAGTTCAGGCTTTAGTTAGGGAAGCGGTGTACGATTATATTAATAATTTATCTTTGGGTCAGAATGTAGAAGAATTTGACATTGATACTATAGTTGCTCAAATATATGGGGTGGATAACTGGACTTATAATAATCTGCAATTAAAATCAGACACACCTATTGCAAATAGTGTTGCTGATTTAGAAATTGCTCCTAATGAGTATGCTGAATTAGAGCAAGCTGATTTTATAATTAATTTGGTGTAATATGAGATATTCAACGTTTGTATATGGTACTGGTGTAGTTTATGGTGCTACTGTTGATTTTACAGAGGTATTGCCCGCAACTGGGCCTTCGACTGGTGGTACATCTTTTGTTATTCGTGGTGAAGGGTTTGACTATACTGATTTTGATGATGATTTTACTGCTGGAGCTTTAGATGGTGCTAAGTGGACTGATATATCTGCTGGTACTGGGTCGGTAGCTACAGGCGCGGATCACCTCCAGCTAACAACAGGATCCACGTCTAGCAGCGTTGCGGGCATTGAGATGAAGACAACTTTCGCTAATACTCAATATGAGTGCAAAGTTAACATACCCACCCCGTTATCAAATCCTGTTAGCAGTGTTGTACTATTTGGGGTATTCCTGTTATCATCAGCTATTGACGGTATCCGTGTTGCTGTTCTAATGGATAGTACCGGCGCTATTACTTTGAATATGCTAGTGGCTGTTGCTGGATCTGTAGCAGAGACATATTCAATTGATTGGACTACTGGGGTCTCAGTTTTTAAGATATTAAATTGGTTGGATGATACTTATGTGTATGCTAATGGTAGTTTAGTTTTTACAACAAAAAAAGTACCACGTGCATTAGATTATTGGACTTTCTTTTCCAGTAATGAGGCAGCAGCTTTTAATATTCAGAATGTTATTGTAGAGTATGTTAAATGCGCACCTTTCGTAATGTTTGATAATCAGCCAGTTCATGACGCTACTGTAGTTGGTGATTATAGGATTAGGGGTGTTACTCCAGCTAGTGTAGATGTTAGTGGTAATCTTGAGGCATATAAAGGGTTAGTAGATGTTTCAGTTGTGGCTGGTAGCACCTATACCGATATTGATGCTTTTACATATTATTATTTAGATGAATTGACGGCATTAGATGAGTCTTCTATTGATACAAAGATTAGCTTAATTGGTGACTCAACCATAAAAACACCGTCTAATGAGGTTAAGGGTTTAGGAGGGGGTAAGTAGATGACATTTCCTACGGTTACTAGATATGCAGACTTAGTTCATGCTATTGTTGAAGGTAGCTTTTACGATAATGAGGGTATAGTAGTACCCTTTAGATCTGGTGCTACAAATTTTAGGCTAGAAGTAGGGTCTGCTAATGCTAAATATGGTATTTATGTAAATGAGATATTTACAGGGTCTGTAATGTCAGATTCTCAGGGCAATGTGGTGTTTGGAAGAGTTTTACCATTAGGTGAGGTAGAGATTGCTGTAGAGAGTGATTTAACTAAACGTCGTGTTTTTACTTATGTTACTGTTCGTGAGTATGCGGTATGGCTAGCTTCATATGCTGAAGCTTTGGAATTGATCGATACTAATATAATTCAGGTTAGCAAAAATACTGATATTGAGACAGCGGATTTAGATACTCTTCAGGATGCTCATGGTAGACATTTTGAGTTTTATGCAGATATAGGTCAGAGCACTAATGCCTATAGGGCTCAAGTTAAAGAGTTAAGAACTTCTTTTAGGAGCTTTGGGGGGAAGTTTAAAGGTCTTAATGAGGCCATTGCTGAAATTACTCAAGTTCCTCCAATTGGTTTCTCTAGGCGTAAATGGGGTCCTAGCTGGAGATTGGATCAGGACTTTGCCTCTAATCATAGGTTTCTTAATAGGGCTCATTCTTTAACTACTACTGCGACTCCAGCCAACGTCACGGGAGTGACGTTGGTGAAGGTAGAACCTGATGTAGTAGCTTCAGCTGTAGCCCACTCTCTTGATTGGGATTCTACAGCTAGAACTTTGACATGGAATCCTTCAGGCGTTGCTGGTCCAGCAACGCCTGTTATGGCTGGTGAATTGTTTATACCAGGTCCTGCAAATGAGAAGGCTGTTATTTTAAGTTTAGCCGAGACTTTTAATATTGTTTTAAATGTAAATGATAACCTTTATTTAAATTTTGATAATGTAGGAAAGTTAACTGTTCCGTTGACAACGGGGGCTGCTAGAACTGCTGCTCAAATTGTAACTGATATTTTAGCTGCTTTTGCAGCTGATGCTAGGTATGCTGCAGCTTATGGTGCTGGTAATGCAGCAACATATGGTACTAAAGTTGTGCTAATATCGGATGTAGATGGTGGATCTGTAAAGATTGAGAATGGCGCGGATACTGCTGCTTTACAGATATTTGGAGCGCAGCCTGGGGATATTAAATATTCTCCAGAGCTAATTTATAATTTAGCTGGAAATAATATACCAGGTATTAGGGTTCTGTCGTTAGACGCTGTTGCTGTCCCTATCTTAGGGGATGCATATGTGTGGCATCAGCACACTGCTGTTGATGATATAATACGGTGGCATGCCCCATCGGTGGGTTACGGACCAACTATAAGTATAACTGAGGATGGTGTTTACGAGGTGGTTGATGCTGGTGCTAATGTTATTACGATTGAGGTTGATATAAGTGCCCTACCGCAGGCTATAGCCATAACCACATATGATACTTGGACACTTGGGTGGGCTAGGACTAAGCAGGCTCCTCAGCAAACACAGGGGTTGTGGGTTACTGTTGATCTTGATACTCTAGATGTGGCTAATAAAACAGATGTTGTTCAAGTTCGTGATGACTCTACGGATACGTATGCAGAGTTTCCGGATAATTGGTTTGCTGATTTAAATGATAATGCAGAATTTACATCAACAATATTCAGTCCATCTGCGATAACTCCTAGGAGTGCCGAGGCTTTAGATCCGTCTACCGCCTTTAAATTTAGGATAGGGTCAACAGCAGACACATCATTAGTTATGATAGGTACTATTGATAAGTTTCCGGCTGTATATCAGACGCCTAGGGGTAGTAATTATCCTCAGAAGGGGGATGGAGGTATTTATGACTATGAGGGCTTCTCCGTTATAGTCTCAGGCTGGTTTAGAAATATGGATAACACGGCAGCAGTGGATGTATATTTAGATGTTTCTTTTGATGGCAATAATAGCTCTACTTCTAATAGTGTAACTCTTGCTGCAGCTGCCACTGCTAGTGCTTATGAGGATATGACATTTTTATCTGTTGAGGGTATAATACCTGCTGAAGTTATTGTAGGTGGTGCTGTTCCAGTTATTAAGGATTTAGGGGCGCTGATACAGGTATATTGCCAGTCTGCAGGTGTTGCAGTTGATGTAGAGGTGGATAGTATGTCGGCTACGGTTGAGTACATATCTTCTAGGTATTTATCAGATGCTACAGTAGGCAGGGATAGGCATCACCAGTATTTTGGGGAGTTAATGTGGTTGTGGTCTCCAGAGGCCTTAACTCTTAAAGAGCAAAAATATTTAGGATTGCAGCATAAGCAGGCTTCTCCAGCAAGTGTAATAGGGGGTACTGGGATAAGCGCTATCTCATCAGATACTCCGGCTGGGGCTGGAACTTTTGAATATGAGTACACTGCTGCAACTTCTTTACGTCGTTTTAGGTGGCAGCCGTTTGGTACTGCGTATGCTCCTGCCTCAGGTTGGTCTACTATAACTAGTGATGGTACATATACCCTGACTGCTCCGGATACTTCTACTATAGATGTTGATGTTATTTATACTTTCTTACCGGATACAGTCAGCTCTTCTTATCCATCAGTTACTTCTAGAGCTATAACTATCTCAGACGCTACCACTAATCCAGGCTTAGCTAGGGAAATATCCCCCGCCCATTCTGCCTTAGAGATTATAGATCACTCTGCGTATACTTCCTTGGATGTCCCAATGAATTTAGCTGGTATAATTACTGAAGCTGATTTTTCTACGTGTGGATTGATAAATTCTGAGATACAATCTGTAGATCCTTTTAAGTACTCATATGTGTATCCTGAGTTTTTATCTCAGACTGGTGAAGAGCTTACGCTGGCTCTAGTTGCGGCTAACTATGAGGCTACTTTAGACTATATATCTGATGAAGATCAGACTGAGGCGATACTGTATGAGGACGGAGTACCCGTACCTAATAATATGTGGAATTTTAAAGATAATAATGAGATACAGATACCTCAAGCTTGGTTTATTTCGGGTGATTTGAGTTTATTATCTACATTTACTCTAGATTATGATTTGTTATATCAGGTTGAGACGCCCGCTATTTATTTGGGTGCAAACTACCTTAATTATGCGTGGTTTGTAGACTACTTTCTTTGGAATAGATATGATAAGGGCCAAGATGCTTATGATATAACCGAACCTGTATTTTTTAATGTTGAATCTGGAAGGGCTTATTTGGTAGGTAGATCGGATATGAGTAGATCGACTTCAGAGTTATTTGTTCAAAGGTCGGATGAGCGTGTTATTATATCAAATAGGTATTGGCGCTTTGAGAATGATAATACTATATCTATAGATACTGGAGCTTTGATTCCAGGTAATTATTATCTTACTCATAAAGAGAACCGGGTATATTTAGACAATGGCTTAACAGTCACGTTCGAGCATAAGGCCTCTTCTACAGAGGGTGGTCTAACAGGTGAGACTTATGTTGAGGTTGATAGGAATGAAAACGTTAGTATTCAGGCTGACAGCTTAGATTATCATCAATTGAGGCTATCAATTTCAGGTGTTAGGAATTTAAGTGATTTTAGAATAAGGTCGTTAGTTCTAAAAGGTTTACGCATACACGGATCTTCCCCATTAGTTACTGGCTTGACCAATGTTTGGGGATAATAGTTAAAAATTATAAGGTATAGAGTATATTTAGGTTAACAGTAAAAGTTAACAAGGAGATAAAGATAAATGGAAGGTTCACGTTATCCAAATGGTGTTTTAATTGATACTACAGCTCTTAGCAGGACAGAAACAACTAAATCTGATAATATTAAACAAAACAGAGTAGACATTACTTCAAGAGGTATTTATTCTGGTGGAGTTATAACAGCTAATGGTGTTACAGATACTTTAATAGATATAACTGCTTTTTCCGGATATGCACCTAATGGTGAATGGATTGAGGAGACCTCGGCAACTGCTAGTGTTGCATTAGCAGACTATACGCTGGGTACGGTTAATGTAGTTTATGCTATGTATACTGAGAATGCCACACATAACTCACCACATGAGTCTGATGGGTCAACATACCCTACATTTAATGAAGCGTCTTATACGCTTGGGGTTTTGACACAGGCTGACTTTGATAATACTACCGTTATGCCATTGACAGATGGTAATCTGGCTAATGAAGCTCTAGACAGGGCTCTTGTTATTGGTAAAGTAACAGCAGCAGGTGCTGGTGTTACGCTAACGACTTTTTCATATTCAGCAGAATATGAAGGTTTGAAGTATTCTAATCCTATTCAGTTAGCTACTCTTACAGGAGTTACTATTCTGGCAGTTGATCCTGACAGTCCAGTGGGTACTACAGGGTCTATACGATACAATTATTCAGCTCCAAATTATCAATTTTATTGGACGTCTCCAGGAGAGGCTATTGGTGTCGTTCAGTCTACAGCAGTTGATGCGGAGCTATTACTTTCGGACGCTTCTGGTTATTGGATTAGAATATCTGTAGTTGTGTCGCAGCTTCCATTAGGGCTGGTTCTACCCTATGATGAGGCCGTAACTATATCGAGTATATATAGCCAGACGGTTGATAGATTTACGGGTGAAGACGTACTTCATCGTAGTATGCAAGGTACGGGTATACTATCGCTTACTAATCCACATAAGACTTCTTTGGATGATTTGGAGGGAGAATCTTTATCATTTTTAGATGAGCATCAGGATATTCAGCATGCTAATGGTATATGGAGGGGTACTAGCTCTTCTATTTTTGATCCTACTATCTCTGAACTTCCAGCTAGTGGTGATTCTCTTACTTTTTATTCAACTGGACCGTTCTATTACGTCAATGGTGAGAAGCTAACCAGTGTCTCCCCAATAGAAGTTTTGTTTAATGCTGCTAATTTTACTTCAGGATATTTAGGGGCTAGTGAGGTAAAGGAGGGTACTAAGTTTTATGAGATTTATATAGATGGTACTGGTACACTGTTGCCTCATAGGAGAGCTACATACCCTACAGTTCGTAGTGTAACAGGGACGTGGATAATAGATATGAGTGCGGATCATCCAGCTGGAGCGTATACCTTATCCTTCAGGGTTATTAGTGCTGGTGGTCCACTGTGGTACTATTTATCATGGGGTGATGGAAAAGAGGTGTGGGGTCAGTTCCCAGGGGCAGGTGGTGCTGTTGGTGTAGTTGGGCGTGTTGTTCGTGCCTATGCTGAAAATGGCGTTGATTGGGTTGACGTTTATCTAGGGGATGATACCGCAGCTGCAGATCAATATCTTCCTCAAGGTATTGCAACACATTCAGATGTTGTTACGGTATATGCTTCTAAAGATCGTGATGAGTATATGCAAATATCCTCAATTGCATATTGGTACTCGTCTAGAGGTAATATAGGGGTTCCGCCTACAGCTGCTCTAGGGACTGATAGGTATGCTGTTGATAAACGTACTTGGGGAAATCTAGATACAGATGAGATGACTACTGATGCGTTAGAGGATGTTTCACATCTACCTAATGTTGAATATAACTATTCTGGAATAGCAATAGGTCGTAATTCAATATATGACTTCCAGTGTGGTATTTCATCAGGTTTAACGGTTAATGTTAATGGTGGTGTTTTTTATTGTAGAGGGCAGCGCTTAGAGGTTGATGGTTCTGATTTTACGTTAGATGCTACTGATACAAGTTTGATTTGGATAGATTCTTCAGGTACAATGCAAGTTTCATTATATTCGGCTACTCCATTTGGTAGTGATTTAGATGATACGTTAGAGTGGCTTATTGGTCATCAGAACAATATGAATGAGGATGCTGTAACTACTTATCAAGGAGATGGGTTCCCTACTCCTGAACGTGGAATGCCTCTATGGCTGGTGACTACTAGTGGTGCTACGGCTACTAGGATAGAGGGTTTATACCGAGGTGTTGGCAGGAATGTGGATGAGTGGAGTGTTGGGCAGGGCGGTACAATTACTACCCCGGATATGAGTGCTTCAGCTGCGTTTAGTAATCTTAGGGTTGCTTTTGCTTATGCTAAGCTTGAGGCGTCCAGCTACCAGGTAACTAACCAGAGTATAACTGTTAAGGTTGTTGGTGATGTTATTTTGGATACAGCCATAGTTCAGCCTGAGTATGTTAATGTTGATGGTTCTGGTGGTACAAATAGTGTTATAACAGAGAGTGCTGCTGTTGCAGCCGGTTCATGGAGCCTAGCTAATCGTTGTATTGTCGAGAATGTTAGGATAGTTGGTGAGGGCACTACTTGCTTTGATTTAGGTGATGATTGTATTTTGAGGCATATTAGCTATACTAGTATAACTGCAGGTAACTATATGCTAGGATCAACTAATAGCGCTACAAACGCTTTAGTAGAGGATTGTAATATTTCTGTTAAATCTGGGGTTTTTAAAGCCGGAGGGGGTGGGACTTTTACTAACTTGAGGTTGGAAGGTAATCACATAGCATCAGCCACAGCAGACACAACGGGTAGCTTGATAGATATTGCTAATGCTGAGTATGCTGTAATTTCTGGAAATTATTTTAGTAGAGACCAAACTACTGTTGGTCCGGCAATAACGCTTTCGGATAGCGATCACGCACTTATATCTGACAATAAGCTTGAGTCATTAGGTGCTAATAAGGGTACTGGTATTTATTTAGATACATGTGTTTCTTGTAAGGTGTCTGGTAATGTGTTTGATTCAGATATATTGGTAATGTTTGAGTGCGGTATTACTTTAACGGATAGTAGTGATAATAATACTATATCTAACAATACTATATATGCTTCGTCTATAGGTATTTTTATTGAAGATGGGGATTCTACTCTTATCTCTAACAATAAGATTTATACTGTTACGGCAACGGAGCAGTCAGAATATCAAGTTGAGTCTGGGTCTGGTTATTGGGGGTGTTTCGGGATTTTGAATATAGTTACTGGTACTTCCACAACTATATTAGGTAATACTATTCTTTTAGGCATAGCAGGTAGTACTTTATTTTCTCATAGTGCAGGTATCTGTATGGGTAGGGATGCTCCTGACTTTTCTATTGTGGATAATGTGGTTACACTAGATTATGATAATTTATCCACTGCTGCTGAATATGTCTATTGTTTAATAGCGCAAACCCCTGAGGGAGCTTGGGACATTTCTAGGAATATTATCCATAATGATTTACAAGCCGGTGTTCCTGCAATTACTTATGGGTTTGGTATTCTAGCAACTTTTGATGGAACTCCTGCAGCTCGTTCTGAAGGAATGTTTAATGCTAATACAGTATTTGGATCGCATTCAGATATTACAACTGCAGCAGGTTATAATGTGGCAGATTTTCAGGTAGCTCAATCAGGTGGTGGTGGGGCTGCCACTTATCGTAGGAGGACTACTGCTATTAATAACGTTGTTAAGTTATGGGCTGATACTTTTGCCAGCGCTTTAGTTTCAGAAGTAGTTTTTCCGGCAGATAATTTTAACAAACAAATTTACAATATTAAAGAGAACCGAGCAATAACTTCTGGTAATGTTACATTAGTAACCTGGTAGTCCTCATTTATATTGCAACATTCTTCCAAATCATTCCAAATAAGCTTTTATCTTGACATACCCTAAAAATTAGGGTATAGTCATCAATGTTATTATAAATCCGTAAAAAGGAGGCTTTTATGGCTGCTGTTTTAAGCAAAATAGAGAAAGAAACATTAATCTGCGGAGTTTGCGGTAAACCCGCAAAATCCGCAAGAGGACTGAAAATTCATAAGAGCAGGGTCTGCAAAGTAGAGCCTGTAAAAGAGGTTAAAGAAGAAGTTAAAGAAGTTATAAAGGAACCTATTAAGTCTAAAGAGGTGCCTGTAGTTGCTACTATAGACGAGATGCTTAAGGATCCTCCAATAGTTGAGGAAGATCCTATTCAAGCCTTATCAGCGGCTGATTTAGGCTTGAAGACTATTCCTGTTGGAGCTATAGTTGCCCTGACAGGGTTCTTCTGGAAGAAGGACCCTGTCACGAATGTCTTTGCAGATTCTCCTGCTGATGAATTAAAATGCAGAGTTATGCAAAAATTCAACCAAAATGGGTTTGACTATCTGCAATTAAACGAGGTTGAGTCTGATGGTGAATGGTCTTGTTTAGATCAAGACGTACTATCAGGTAAGATAGTATTAGTATCATTAAAAGACCCTACTCCAGTTCCTATAGAGGAGGAAGCCCCGCCCCCTCAGCCTATAAATGAGGCTGAGCGGACTAATTATCTTAAAGTTTGTGAAGAATATGTTTTAGCTAGAGATGGCAAGAACGAGGCTACCACAAATTACACAGAGATAGATAAAGTTACTAGGCCAGTACTGCTTAGTTATGTAGCTAAATATGGTTCTGAATCTGTTTATGGCAAGAAAGATGATAAGTTAATAGATGGCGGCTTCAATGTGCATTATACGTTTGATGCTGGAAAGACTGCTATTGTCAGGGATGATGAAGCTATAGTTAAATGGTTGCTTGAGAACAAGATGACTTGGGCTATAAAAGAGTCTTTAGATGTTGAAAAATGGAAGGAGATGGTAGAAGCTGGTCAGGTACCAAAGGCCTTTCTCAAAAAGGTACATAGTGAGACCAAGCTTAAGGATAAGAGGCGGTTACTAATTACTAGAGAAGAGGGTTAGTCCCTTTGAGTTCTTTAGTATTAATAGACGGTAATCCGTTGATGTGGCGAGCTGCGTTTGCGGGCTCAGAGACTTTTGTTGCTGAGGGCATTGTCACGTTCTTTTTTGATATTGTCAACAAATTTGAGGATGCTGAAGTTATATTATTTTGGGATTCTGGCAAGTCTAGGTGGAGATCTGAGCTTTATACAGAGTATAAAGCTCAGCGACAGTCTAGAAAAGAGGAATTTGACCTTGCTGAATTATCTGAGCAAAAGAAGATTGCTCGAAGAGTTTTAGGATATTTTGGTGTAAGGGATATTTCAGTTCCTGGGGTAGAGGCTGATGATTTGATGGCCTGGTTTGCTGAATACTTTTCTAAAGAGTATGACCAGATAATAGTTGCTTCAAGAGACCACGATTTATGGCAATTAGCTCATGATAATATAATAATCCATGATCCTCATTCTAAAGCAACTCATACTAGGGAAGATATAATAGAGCATTTTGGGTTGATCCCAGAGCTTGTAGCTGACTACAAAGCTCTGGTAGGTGATGCTTCAGACAATGTTAAAGGTGTTAAAGGGGTAGGTGCTAAGACCGCTATGCCTCTTTTACAAGAGCATGGCGGTCTAGAGGTTTTGTTAGATCCTAAGAATGCTAAATTATTGAAGAAAAAAGCAAGTTCTCTTAAGATACTTAAGCAGAGAGAGTCTTTAGACCTATCATATAAGCTGGTCAAATCTCCTACTTTACAGGAATTACCATATGTTTTGTCAAAGGGAGAATTTCATGTTTTAAAACATGAAATGTCTAAGGAAGTTGTAGCAGATTCTTTTAAGGCTCAGATAGAACTAGAGGTATTAGGTAACCCTTATAGAATCAGCCCTAAGTTCTTTACAGGCCTCTCTGAAAGGATGGCTGGCTTTGATACTTATTTGGATTCTTTGCAGGTCTCAGAGGCAGTCAGCTTAGCTGACGTGGATAACAGTATAGCTTCATGCATTAGGTGTCCATTAAGGGATTATGCTATTCCACCACAATTTGGAAGAGGCGTTATTAATGCTAATGTGATGGTTATTACTAGCAGGGTACTTACTGAGGATCATCGTAATCGTATTGATTTGCTGTTTGACACTGTAATGGGTGAAAATTATAAGTCAAGGTGGGTTACTAGCGCGTGCAGGTGTCCTTCGATGAGACCTGCTACTTATGGTGAGTATCAAGCTTGTTCAAGTTATACGTTATCTGAGATAGAATTTATTAAACCTAAGCTGATAATTGCAATCGGAGACGAGGCTATGGGCCTTGTCTCCGATTATAAGTGTAATTCGTCTAAGCATGCTGGAGAATTGTTTAAAAGCGATAAATTTGGAGCTTATGTATCAATATTGCCCGGTTTTGAGTCTTTGCGGGAAGCTGACTGGGAATTTGGGGTAGGTAAGCTTAAGGAATTCATTGATAAAAAGAGGAGTAAATAATGCCGAAACCTGATTATATTAATCCTGACGTAGATCTTTCTGATGATCTTGATTCATTTCTGTCTAAGTTTGATGACCATGGTATTAAAGTGTATAATGCTGATGGTGTCGAAGTTCCAAAGCATACCTTATCGTTCAAATTGGGCGAGACTGTGTATATTAAGGATCAGTCTTTTAAAGTTACTTGTGTAGGAGAGACGTATTTAGTATTTGAGCCGATAGGTTTTATAGAAATTAAAAAGGAGGAATAAAATGAAAAAGTTTTTTTATGCTGTAGTAACTATAAGTATTTTTACAATATTGATTGTAATAGTAAAGGTTAATACAATTGTTATGTGGCCAACACATCAAACTATACAAGAAGAACCAAAAATAGAATATGTATGTGCAAATGGTTGGTTATACACACATATTGGTGATGGTGTATTAGAAATACATCATAATAATTGTGATGTTAGTTCTGATTGTATTATAGACACTAATAGTAATACAAAATACAAGTGTATAGACAGATCAGTTTATATTAAAATACCAGATACCAATATATATAAAGAAGCCCGAATCTGTAGACGTGTTATGGGATGTACAATATTAAAAGAAAAGGAAAAAGACAATGACTAACAATGACAAAAGGTTTTTAACGCTATATGTTTTAACAGTGGCATTCTTATTGGGAATTCTTTGTTTTACATGTTCTGGTTGCGCGGCGATACAAACAACATCTCAAATGAACCTTACTGAGGTTAGCAAGCGTTATGACTGGGACGAGAATTATGTATTAGATCTAACTATAGAATATGATGGTGATTATTATGAGTATCGTAGAACTATACGTAACGACAACAAGAAAGAAAGTTGTTTAACTACTGTTGTTAGTGGATGGTATAACCTTAATGGTATTGATAATGATTGTGATAATAACAATATTATGTTTTATATCAATTATAAAAAAGATGGAGATTTTATAGTTTTTAAGAAACCTTCTTCGGAACAAGAAAAAGAACTGATTTTAAAGATTAAATATATGAACCAATCTAAACAAATAAAGAATTATGTAAAAAGATGGAAAGACGGTCTGTCTTTAGATTTTGACAATTAATAAACAAAAGAAGCTCAAGCTGCAACAGCAGCTTGAGCGTATTGATACAACTATTCAAATATTAAAAAAGGATTTTCCAATGGATTTTTATGACTTGAGCCGGTTTGATCATCTAATTAACGCAGCCCCTGGTAATGGCGATAGCCATTACCAGGGTGCAATACAGCCTCAGCACTTTTCAGCCTCGAATAGGCTTTTGTTTAATCTTTCAAATATCGTTAAGTATGTCCAGAGGCATCCCTTGAAAGGGATGCCTCTGAGGGATCTTAAAAAGGCTCGCTGGTATACAGAATACCAAATAATTGACGATGATTATTTTGTAAGTCCGGCTAAATCAGATATTTGTATTAAACCTCAAGATTACATAGATGCTCATCCGGGGTTTGACTATATGCAGCAGCGGATCCCTTTTCTAGTTTACGAGTATAATTGGAATGGTGGAGTTGAACATTTGAATAAAATTAAGAATTTACTTGACATTGCGATAGAATCATGGGACGATTAATAGTACAGATTGGCATTATGAATAGCCGAAAGCTTAGCCAGAGTATAAAAGCCTATTTGAATGATGTACAATTAAGTTGGGATGACGGGAACGGAACGTTCCTGTCTAGTATGAAAGACAGGCATTATAAAGGTATGAGTTGGTATATGGCTGAAGTAGAGACTCAAAAAGATGATACTTTGAGATTATCAGTCAAAACCTTTATAAAAGGTGTCGGAGTAGACGAGGTTAATACCTTCGAGTCTCTTTATTATGTAGAGGAGGAGGCTCCTGTACGGGAATTTTCAGTATCTGGCGTAGGTATGAAAGGGTATCCTTTAATAAAAGGTCGTTTTCTGGAGATAGAGTCGGTAACAGAAGATGATAAGAGGAAGGCCGACATAGAAGAATTTTTGAATGAGGGGTTTTAATTGCAAAAAGTTAGAAAATATAAAATCGTTAAGTGGGATGATATTAAGCAGGGGGATAGGATATATGGGTCCTGGATGGAGGACTATTGCGGTAGCAGTGTTAAGGGTATTGTTCTTAGTATAGATAGTGAATCTGCATTAATACACCAGGGCCGCATGCTTGGGAAGACTTCAGTCGGTAGGGAGGGCTATAGTCTATGGCAACGATTAGAATATTGTGATTATCCTGACGGCTGGTATAGGGTTGATTTTGATGGCAAAATATTGGTTAGGTATAAATCAGGTGAATTTTCATTTGAAGATGAGAATTGCCTTACTAAATTGTGTAAATGGGGCGATTATAAAGTCCTGAACCAAGTTAGTTTTAAACCTTTACCTTTAGATGATGTATAAGGGGTTTTAATTGCAAGTAACTATTAAACGTTTGATAGATCCAGAAGAGATGGTGCCAGCTATGAGGGTAACTCAGGGTAAGGATATGTTTTTATCTAAAAAACCCTCTTTAGAGACCTGGCACAAAATGATCTTATCCCAGCATAGCTCTCATAGAGCAGTTGTATATAGGATATATTGTGAGGATGTACCTTATTATACTCATGTTCATTTTGTAAGGCATGGGCAAGGTGTTCAATTTCATGTAAAAAGCCAGAGAGGTGATGGAGATAGGGCGAATATCCCTCAAGGAGCTTTAATTGATATGTTCTTTGATGTGAATGTCCAAGGATTGCTCAATTTAGCCTTAGCTAGGCTTTGCTATAAGGCTGATGATCCTACAAGAGCCTTAATGAAGAAAATTAAATATGCGCTTATATTTGAGGGTGATAGATATGATCAGGTTTTAGGCAAATTATTGATGAGACCTTGTCAATGGTATCCTGGATATTGTAGCGAACCTTCCACTTGTGGAAGGGTCGCTAATATTACAAAGCTCGTTGATTTACATCAACGAGCTTTGGAGGAGGAAGATTAAAATGCCTGTAGTTGGAATACTTTTATTGACGCTACCCTTTATTATCCTTATGGCCGGTATTTGTATTTATCATATACTTGAGATGATATTTAAACACAAGCAAATAATGGCCAATATTAAGTATGGTAAAAAGGAGAAATCATGATTGAGTGGGTAATATGGTGGGCAGTAGTTTCTACTGTAAGCATATTCTTTATGTGGGAATATATAAGTAAGTAACCAAGGGCCAAGTGGAACGAGTGGTCCTTAGATAGGGATGTATCAATTTGTGGATGCTGTGATGAATACAAAAGTAAAGAGGAGGAATAATGGTTATGATATGTTTTTGGATAGCAGTAGCTTCAGTTGTAGTATGTTTTGCTGTATATGGTATTATAGAGCTAATTTTGAATCATAGAGAAACTATGGCTAGGATTAAGTATGGTTTAGAGGAAGAAGAATAAGAATAAGAAGAGGAGGAAGATTAAAATGAAATCTAATAATTACAGGGAAGTAGCTTCCTGTCGCAACTGTAAATACGTCTTTAAAAATTCATTTCTTGGACGTGTCAAAGGTTATTACTGTAATGTAGATAAATCCAAGGTACCACAATACGGAGATAGCAGTATTACACCCTTGGCCAAGTGGAACGAGTGGTCCTTAGATAGGAATGTGTCAATTTGTGGATACTGTGACGAATACAAAAGTGAAAAGGGTAAATAATGAGTGATTTTGATGATGGTAAAAAAGCTGGTATAGAAATCGGTAAGGTAATGGCTCGTGAATCAGCATATAGTATAGGTTATGAAGACGGCTATGATATGGGCCATACAGACGGCTGGGATGAGTGCTATGAGAAAGTCTCAGTATTATCTCAATATGATTTAGAGGAGTATTTTAATTGTACTTCTAATATAGTTAATTCTAGCACTATTGAAAAGATGGTAATAGGCCTAAAAGAGCAAGTTGGCGAAAGTTCGCATGATCTAGAGGATCTTAAGAATGCCCTAGACTATCATTTCGGAGATAAATTAAAATAATGCTTAAGATTGACGTAAGAGGTAATCAGTTTACAGCTACTTTGGATTTAACCGATCCACATTATAAGCAAGCTTATATTATCTTACGTTCCTTGCTAACTGCAAAGAATATAAAAAACGAATTATATTCTTTGAGTTACCAAGACTTTGTACTTCTTAAGCAGAAACTAGACTCTTTCGGTCTAGTTTCTGGCAGAACCATGACTAAGGCTGCTAAAGCCCTATTTCAAGAATATACTGCTTTACGCAAGCGTAATTTCGACATAAAAGAGGGTATCCATAATGATCATATCAAAAAGCTGTTAAAAGGCAAGCTTAAAACAACCCCTTATCCGGACCAACTTACTGGAATATCGTACCTTGTAAATAACGATAGGGCTGGAGTGTTTGACTCTATGGGTCTGGGTAAGTCACTGGAATCATTAGGGTTTATAGCAGCCAGCTCCGCAACTATTAGGCGGAGCCTAATAGTTGCTCCAAAGTCAGTCTTACTAGGCTTTGAAAGAGAGATTAAAAAACATACTAGTCTAAAATATGTGACGATTCCAGCGGGTAGAAAAGCTGCCCTAGAATTTGTAAGAAAAAACAAGACAGGTAATTGGGATATAATGCTTGTTCATCCAGAAAACCTTGTAGCAGCCGGAGCAGCTAAATCTAGAATTTATGGAGATGTCCTAAAAGTCTTAAAAACCATTAAATTTGACCTAATGCTAGTTGATGAATTTCATCTTTTTAAGTCGATAGAAGCTAAGCGTACTAAATGTGTAATGGCTCTAGCAAATGAGATTAGAGATAAGTTTGGAAAACCTTGCAGGTTGGTTGTTATGACTGGAACTCCTGTTTCAGAGTCTCCTGCTAATGCTTATGTATTTCTCAAATTATTAGGATCCGAGTATTTACCCCATTTTACTCATTTTGAGAATCATTTCACAATTAAGAAAGATATGACTGTCACTATTCGGGGTAAGAATGGTCGTCCTAGAAGAATTAAGGTTAAAAAGGTTGTAGGTTATAAGAATCTCAGCGAATTAAAAGAGAGAATTGAACAAGTATCAATAAGGCGTACTAAAGCTGATATGGTAGGTTTCCCAGATCAGGTATTTGTAATAAGAGACGTTGAATTGGTTGGCAAGCAAAAGAAATTATATAAAGCAGTTTGTAAGCAGGTTGTAACAGGTTTATCTTCGGATACGAAGATAAACCTGGCTAACTTCTTTTCAGGAGATGGGGATTCTGTTAAATTACGTCAATTATTGAATCATCCAGCCTTTTTAGAGGAATCTGGAGAATCTGCTAAATATAAAGAGATTGATAATATCCTAGAAGACCTATTTGCGGATCCTGACCAAAAAGTCGTTATTTGGTCAGAGTATCGCAAGGCTATTGATCTAATATATGAGAGATGGAATAAACAATACGGCGTAATTAAGGTTTATGGCGGTGTTGACATAACTGATGCTGATGTTACTAATTTTGAGAACAATGATATGCCTAGAATTGCCGCCTGTATCCCTGCCAAGGCAGGTACAGGCGTGGATTGGCTTGCTAGGGCTCGAACAGCTATTTACATAGATCGGCCATATTCATATAATTTGTCTAAACAGAGTATTGACAGAATCCATAGACGTGTTAAGACTGAAGGAGCGTTAAGCAGGCTGGATGAGATACGCTCTCAACCGGCTACAGTTATATATTTAGATGTTCCTGGGTCTATAGACGAGCTAGTTAAAGAGAGATTAGAATTGAAAGAGGATGTAGCAGATGCTGTTACAATCTCAAATAAGAAATTAGTAAGCATAGGTCGAAGAGACTTATTAAGGTATTTGAGGTAGATAAATGGGAGCAATTGCAATGACTATGACGGATTCCTCTGTTAAAGACAGAGGCAATCCGTCTAGAAATGATAAGTATAAGGAATCCCTTATAACTATGAGTAGGGAATTATACTGTTTTCAGGGATATTCAGGCCTGGGTCATCCATGGCATGATGACCCAGACCCATTATGGCGATATTCTTCTAAAACTATAACCAAGTTTTTAAACTTCCTGGATCAGGAAGATATAACTCTCGAATCTTATGCGATATTTGTGTTCCCTCTTGTACATTATTCAAAATACACTAAAATAGGCCCTCTCATATCTTCAACAGGTCATAGATCCTGGATGAAGAAATTGAGGAATTATGCTGGGTCTGCAGACCTCTTTGACGAGGCTGCAGACCTGTTATTCCAGTTTTTTCAATTACAAGTTGAGCTTGGTAAAGACCATAAGATATTATTGACTCCTGCTAGCATAATTACTAAGGATATGGAGATAACTAATTCAGGCAAATATTGTGAGCCTTATCACAGGCTTATAGACAGGATTAAGCAATTTCACAGTTTGGGTATTGACCCTGAGATATGGTTGCAGGAAAAGGTTCGTAGATGCACAGAGGTTTATCCTGAAAGTTCTCTTCAATTTAAGACAATTGTTAACATAAACGGTCTAGAACCTTCGGCTGAAGAGTTGAAGACTTATTCAGAAGATCCTTGGCTTGAAATACGTAGATTTCTGGGTTTATCTCAAGACTGTGAATTTACAGATGATTCTATTCCAAAAGGGTGGGGTAGTGCGAGTGATGACCGAGAAGAGTTAAAAAATGTTGCCAAAATCGGAAAAGACGGGTATTATTATTATACAGACGGTACTCAACGAAGAGGTAAATGCCATTATAGTGGTAATACTAAACTGTTGATAGGTTGCACGCCGGAGAACTTTAATGAATTTAAAGATGAATGGAAAGACCCACGCTTATTGGTGCTAAAGCCAACTTGGGAAGAGTATGATAAGTGGGCAACTTACCCAGATTTATGGGATTCAAATGGAGACGCTATTAATGGCCGTGGAAGGCCTGTAAAGTGGAGGAAACTTGGACGTAAAAAAACAAAATGAATTGGTTCTAGTCTTTAGGGAAGAGCTAATGTACGGTTTCACAGGTTTATTACCGCATGTATATCCTAAAGCCTTATGGCTGCATGGTGCTTCTAAGTGGGAGGATGATATTAAATGGTTAAATCATTGCTGTAACAACGCATTTTTTCAACCTAGAGGTGTAGTAGAGGATGATCCTAAATATAAGCAAATTATACCTTATATAATAGTTAAAAATAAGGAGAATGTCTTTACATATCAGAGAGACGGTGCTGAAACAAGGTTGACTAAGAAAATATCGATAGGAATAGGTGGTCATATTAACATAGATGACTATAATTATTTTGGATCAGCTAATGAGGCTGTTTGGAAGGCTGCTTATCGTGAGTTTATGGAAGAGTTAGACCTTGGGTCTATTACTAATTATGATATGCAGGCTATTTATCGTTATTTGAATGATCCTAGGGCTATTCTATTTGCTGGAAATTCAAAAGATATTGTTAATCAGGTACATTTAGGCGTAGTTTTTATAGTATCCGTACCTGATGAAGTAGCAGTAGATATTACTCTCAAAGAGGAGGGTAAGCAGTTAGACTGGATGACGGTAGATGAATTAAAGTCTTGTGATGATCTTGAAGAATGGTCTAAATTGGTAGTTACTCAATGTCTTTAGGATCTAAGCTTAAAGAATCTATTGTAGGCTCTTGCGAGACCTGCAATAGAACAGGGTGGTCCGAGGACGGCACACCCTGTTCTTGTCTAATTAAGTTTAGAGCTTTTAACAGGTTGACTAAGGGTGGTTTTACGCTTAAAACATTAGAATTAATTACTTGTTCAGAATATGAGATTCCTGAAATAGATGAGGGTGGGGCTTTTGTAGATTATTTTGCTGACAATCCTCTAGAAGTAGAGGAAAGAGGCTTAAGTTTGTACATTCATAGCAAGGGTCGTGGTCGGGGGAAAACGACCCTTGCTCAATGTCTTGTTTACAAGGCTGCTTGGCAATTTTCGCATAAAGAGATGTATAGTACTCATAGAGATTATGCGTTTATTAATATTGAAGACTTAATTAAGAAGTCCAGGAAGGGTGACGAGTCGGCCTGGAAGAGCACCTGGTTAGTTATTGATGATCTAGGCAATGAAGATAGATCAGCATCTTGGAAAAAGGCTGCTGTAGTGGCGATACTACAGCAGGTAATGCACTATAGACGAGATAGAGACCTTCCAACAATTATTACATCAAATTACGCACCTAATAACCTTTCAGCTATTTATTCAGGTGAAATAGACTCGTTATTGGAGATCGGGCCTGACGGTAAAATTTCTGGGATGGTCATACGGGAGGTAGAAGTAGGTGGCGGAGAAGATTTTAGGCAAATTGAAGAATTGAGCGCTTGGCCATTTTAAAATAAAAGGATAATAAAATGAATCGAGTTAATGATATTGATGAGAAAATAAAAGGCTTACAGGATGAAATAAAAGACTTGCGTAAACAGAAAAAAGAAGCAGCTAAGCGCATTACCTTTAGAAAATGTGATAGCTGCAATAAAAGGACTACTCTAAAGAAGTTAGATTATATACAAACTTACTGGTATGTTGAGCCTCATGGATGAACTGGTGGAGATTACTGGAAGCTAGGTGAGCTTCAAATTCCTTGTCCTAAATGTGGATATGTAAATAGGGTAAACAATAAAGCTAGTAGTTATAATTACGATAAAAGGGGTTATGACTCAAATCCAGAGTATGAAAAACTAGAAAATCTAAAAAGTTCATTTAAACAATGC
>PJEL010001150.1_pt1 | contig 27999 bp, 22 predicted proteins | sample 1853271 | NCBI WGS metagenome assembly PJEL01 (sample SAMN08108733, study PRJNA415343) | Invertebrate metagenome, whole genome shotgun sequencing project. | host: Globobulimina | place: Sweden: Gullmar Fjord | collected 2015-08 | reverse complement strand
TCAGCTGCGCCCCGCGTTCCAGAAGCGTCGTTCACCCAACCAGAGACCGCCTCGGATGCCGTGAGCTTGGGCGACCCAAGGCGGAAGTCGGTGAGGCCTCAGAGGTCGGGAGTCGGCGATCCCTCGCTCGATGAGACTGGATCGATGTCGCTGAAGCCACGTTTGGCGGTTGAGATCTCGTCGAGAGAGGCGACCGCGGCACGAACCGTTCACCCGGCTCCGCGCGTTCCCGCCGGGCCAGAACACGCTCCGGTGTCAGCTGCGCCCCGTGTTCCAGAAGTGTCGTTCACCCAACCACAGAACGTCTCGGATGCCGTGAGCTTGCGCGACTCAAGGTGGAAGTCGGCGGGTCCCCTGAGGTCGGGAGTCGGCGGGGATCCCACGCTCCATGAGACTGGATCGGTGGAGCCCGATCTGGCGGCCGAGATCTCGTCGAGAGGCTCCGTAGAGTCGTACGCTCCGGCGTCAGCTGGGCCCCGCGAAACGTCGTCCACGAAACGAGTGACCCAGATACCGGTCGCCAGTACGTCCTTCGATGATGCGAGCTTTGCAGGTCGGGACTCGGCGCTGCCGAACCTCGAGTTGGCGGCTCGAGTCGGTGGGGATTTCCTCAGCGGCCAGGGACCGCCGCCATCGGGACCGAGTCAAATGGCGGGGCGTTTGCCGGCCAAAGGCTCGGGCGCGGCTCCAATCGTCGACCCAGATTCCACCGTCCAGCGGATCGTCGATCTTTCGACGCCAGTCGTGGCTGGCCAAGGGGCGCCGATACAGCGGTCTGTGTCTGCGCCCACTGGACTTACTCCGGTGCTTGTCACCGTTCCGATCCCGCCGCGCCCGGCACTGAAGGCAACGACCACCGCCCGCCCGAGCGTCACCACGGTCCGAATGAGCGCTGCCGATCTGGGCCCCCCCCGGGAAACCAGTCGGGTTGCCCGAGGGGCGCGTCGTCCCGTCGTGCACACCCACCGAGAGATCGATCCCATCCGATTCGCGCCGGAAGCGCCTCCGATCTCCAGCGAACCACAAGCTCCGACCATTCGTCGTGCGACCCCCGAATCGTCGAAAGGGCACATGGGACCCAGACTCACGCGGGCTCACGCGCTGCCTGCAGTGGCCGTTCAGATCGGCGAGATCCTGGTAGAGATGCCCAACTACGCGCCGCCTGCTGCGAGCCAGAGCTCACGTCCCACCGAGAGCCGTGAGCACAGCTCAGATCGCGGGCTCACGCCAGCCAGCCGGAGGCCCCGATGAAGGACGCGATGACCGAGGTCGTGATCAAGCGTATCCGGGTGGTGGATTCGCGTCGCGCGCTGCCCGATCAGGAGGAGTTGCCAGACGATTCGGGGGACTCCACCGTCGGTACACTCACGAACTTCGTCCGCGACACGTTGGCGTCGAGGAGGATCCGGTGAAGGACCGGCGAATCGTCATTGACGAGATCCTGTTTGAACTCACCGGTCCCGATCCTGGACGGCAGTCTCGCGCTCTCGCGACGCAAGCTGTGGATGAGTTCGCCGAGGGGCTGCGACGACTCCAGGAACGGAGACTGGCCGATTCACCGGATGCCGAGGCTATTCACATCGAGTGCCTGCGCGTATGTCTGGGACCGGATCCCGTCGGCTGGCCCTCTACGGGCGAGGTCGCGCAGCGGCTGCAACAAGAAGTCGAGCGTCAGATCGACGCCGTGAGGGAGTGACGATGGCGCAGGACAGGGGTCGACTCAGCTACACGCCTAGCAGCGGAGATCCGGAGGTCTCGTTGGAGTTCCAGTTCAATCCGACGTCGCTGACTCGGACCCGCTCGGTGACGGTGAACCAGACAAAGGCTCCGGCGCGGGGAGACGTGGATGTCAAGGATGCGTCTCCGGCGGCGGGCCAGACATTCGCCTCGAAGGTACAGAACTGGACGATGTCGCTGAACATCCGCCTGGACAGCACCCGGCTGCTGAAGAACCAGAGCTACTCCCTGTCCAATCAGCTCGATGCGGTCGAGCAGGCCATCGACTTTCTGGAAGGCGCGGTGGAGCCGGTCATCGAACCCCTGGAAGCCAACAAGAGCGTTTATCCGCCCGAGCGTACGCCGATGGTTCGCTTCGACTGGGGAAAGCGGTCCTGGCTCACCCAGGTCACCCAGGTCTCAATCAATGAGAACTGGTTCTCATCGGATCTTCGCCCCGCTCGTGTGGAGGCGACGCTGGCGATGACGGTCATCGACTCCCTCGCGGCGGCCATGAGTGGGTCGAGTGGATCCGGTGACGAGGGGGTCGCCTGATGTTCGACAACAGCAGCCGCTATTTCCGAACGCCGACGTACTGCACCGTCGACCAGGAGCGTTCCAGTGTGGCGATCGACGGAGTGGAAGCGCGCCTGCCGGTCGTCAACGTATTCAAGCGCGTGCACCGGGTTGCCGGCTCGGACCGCTTGGACAATCTGGCAAATCGGTTCTATGCCGATCCCCGCCGGTACTGGCTGATTGCAGACGCCCACGATGATCTGTTTCCATGCGACCTCACCACACCGGGGCGCGTGTTGCGGATCCCCAGGGACACGGGGGACTGATGGCGAGCGGCGACCGAAGACTGGAGATCTCACTGGATGGCAGTGTCGACGAGACCCTCAACGACGACCTGATCGAGCTGGAGGTGTGCGACGCGATCGGCGAGCACGGCACGTTCAGCATGAAGTTGGTGATGCGAAAGCTGGACAGTGGAGACTGGACACATGTCGACACGAGCGGGCCCGAGACCGTGCTGAAGCTTTGGCAGAGGTTCACCGTCCGCGCCGGTTTTGGCAGCGATATGCAAGTGATTATCGACGGCTATATTGCTGGAGTTACACCGTATTTCGCAAACGATGAGTCGCTGTGCGAGCTGACCATCTGGGGGTACGACGCGAGCTGGTCCCTCGATCAAGAAGAGAAGGTGGTGCGCTGGGAGGACAAGACCTTCACCGACGCGGCGACGGCGATCTTCCAGAGCTATGGACTCACACCTCAAGTCGACGACACCACGGTTCAGTACCAACAGGACGACGTGACGCTGATCCAGCGAGCCACGGATTGGGAGTTCCTGTGCGAGCTTGGGCAGCGGGTCGGCTTCGAGGTCTTTGTGGAAGGAGGAACTGGCTATTTTCGAGCGCCGGTGCTGGATCGGCCCGTCCAACACGACGTCGGTGTGTTCTTCGGTCCCAGCGCGACGAACGCGGTCTGGTTCCGGCCCAACGCTCGGACAGGCTTTCCAAGCACCGTGGGCATGCAGCGCATCGACGCTGCCGAGAACAAGATCGACGTCGAATCGGTCACGGCCTCGACGCTGCCTGCTCTCGGAAAGACGGACAACAAAGGGATCTACTCGGGACGAACCGCTGCCGCGGGAACCCCGACCTTGGCGACCTATACCCGGCCGGTGACCAGCCAACCCGAACTCCTTGCCATGGCCAACGGTCTGCGCCAGGGCACTGACTGGTACGTGGACGGAGAGGGTGAGCTCGACGGAAACCTGTACGGAGTCATCCTCCGCGCGAAGCGCCCCGTGCTGATCAAGGGCCTCGGTACGGCGTGGTCGGGCACCTACTATGTGAGCCGGGTCGTTCACCAGTTCACGCCGACCGCCTATCGACAGCGGTTCTGGGTGATGCGGAATCGGACTGGCGCATCGGGCAGTGAGAGCTACGAGGCGGTCTCGAACCAGTCCGCGGCGATCAACGCCACCTCGGTTGTGACGGTCACGACTGCCACCTCTGGCACGCAGGTGAAGCCATGAGTGGCACCGACCCGATGGGAGATCTGGAGGCTCGAGTTCGCCTTTTGGAGAGCCGGGCCATAGGGCCTTTTCGCGCCTTTGTCGCGGATAATGCCGACCCAAAGAAGTTGGGCAGGCTCAAGCTCATCATCCCCGAAGTGCTCGGGGACGTCCTGAGTGGGTGGGCAGAGCCGGCCGCTCCCTATGGCGGGACAGCCGACATGGGCAGCTTTCGGGTGCCGCCGATCACCAAGAACTCGGACGGTGCCTTCACCACGGGCGTGTGGGTCCAGTTCCGGGCTGGGAACGTGAGCTTCCCGGTCTGGTTCGGCACCTTCTGGGGCGCTCCGGGCGGGACGACGGAGGCCCCTGGCGATACTGGTGAGGCCGATCCCGACGTGCACATCTGGCGAACAATGTCGGGCCACTCACTCATCGGCGTGGACACGGCCAGAAGCGAGCGGGTGGAGCTTCACGACGCCGCCGGCCAGAAGCTGGTGCTCACGGCCAAGCTCAACACCGAGGTGAAGCGCGACGCGAACGGAGCGGTGAAGACAACGACGAGCGACGTTGCTTATGGCGATCTCTCCGACACGAATCCGACGGCGCAGCTGGTGGATTTCGCCGGGAACAGCCTCACCCTGAGCGCCGATCAGTCCACACCAACGGTCACGATCCTGAACACAAACCAGGACGGCTCCGTCACCCAGACAATCACCTTGAGCGGTGGCAGCAGCGCCTGGATCGAGGTGGCGGACAACAACAAGAACACCGTGAGGCTCGACGACAAGGGCATCACGCTCACGTCTGAGGCGAACTCCGACACGGTCACCATGAACTCGGAAGGCATCTCGGTCCAGGCTTCCAAAGGACAGGTGACGGTGGATGGCCAGACCAAAGTCATCGTCAAGTCCGCGACCCAGGTGCAGGTCACCGCACCCGAAGTTCAGGTCTCGGGCAGCGCAAAGGTCGCGGTCTCCGGTGGCCAGGTCACCGTCTCTGGCTCAACGCAAGTGTCGATCTCGGCACCCGCGGTCACCTTGAACTGAGGGCACGATGGCGGATCTGGAGTTCTTCGCGAACGGTTTGTTGTTCCCCTTCGTGGTCGATGATCAGGGAGGACTCGAGGTTGCCGACGCCGACACCACCGTTCGCCAGATGCTGTTGCAGATCCTGTTCACCTCCCCCGGAGAGCGTGTGAACCGGCCGGACTTTGGCGTGGGCGTGCGGGATCTGGTCTTCGAGCCTGACACTCAGTTCCTCGCCAGCTGGGTGCGTCGGCGACTGGTGGACAACATCGCGACCTACATCGGCGATCAAGTGACGCTGACCGGCCTGTCCGTTGACGCCGAAGACCTAGACGAACCGATGCTTGTCATCCGCATCACCTACGCCGTTCGCGGCGGCATCGACGGCGAGCAGGAGCTTCAGGTGCAGATGCCGAGGATGGCGTCGTGAGCGATGAACTCTCCTACCGGGTCACCGACTATTTGAATCGGGACTGGGACTCTTTTGATGGCCTGCTGGCCCGTGTTCTGGAGCGAAGCAAGACCAACTGGAAACAGCGTTCTCCGGCCGACCCGGCGGTAATGCTGATGGAAATCCTGGCGTATGACCTCGATCATCTGGCATACGCTGGAGATCGGGTGGCCGCGGAATCCTTTCTCCGTACCGCGAGGCTGCGGGAGTCCATCCGAAAGCACGCGGCGTTGGCGGGTTATGAGCCCACGGAGAACCAGGCAGGCACCGGGTTTCAGCGCGTGCACCTCAAGAAGATTGACACGCGCGTCGGCGTGTCTGGCATGCCCGATACCGAGCACATCCACCGGCTTCCGGCCCGCACGGTCTTCGCCGTACCGGGGACGTCAACCCAGCCTGCGACCCACTTCGAGTCGGTGGACGACGCCCTGGTGAGCTACGCGTGGAACACCTTCAAGCTCACCTCACGGTCGCACATCGGCGACACCTCCATCGCGATGAAGACTAGTGATACATCAGATTTGCGGCGGCTTTCGCTGTCATCAGGTCTCTATCTTGCCATCGGTGAGGTGGGTGAAACCGAGATCGTGCAGATCCTGGAAGTCGGGGCGACGGACGTGGAACTCCAAGCGCCCATCACGGTCGAGCATCCGGAATCGACGCCGATCTATGGCAACATCGTGCCTATCCGGGAGGGGAGGACCATGCTCCTCGGCAACGCCCGGTGCGGGGCGTTGCCGGGCTCGTTGTCGTGGGGCACTTTCCTCACGCTCCGCATGAAGGAGGTAGTGCGAGCCAGCGACGAGCTCGAGCTGGCGCGGATGTATTGGCGGGACCATTTCCAATCCATGACGTCATGGCGGTCCGCTCACAACAAGATCCGCGCCGTGCACGACGAGCTTCGGGGCCTGCCGCGGGTACTTCTCCAGTCTCCCGACGACAATGTGCTGCCCCGGAATGGCCAGGACGAAGTTGCGACCATCTCGAGCCTGGATCAGCGCTTGCTGGACGCGCTCGCCGACCTCGACGACGTCCGTAGACATGCGGGGATCCAATGGAGCGCTCGCATCGGACAGGAGCGGGTGACAGCGGAGAACCAGCGGGTCCCCCTCAGCCTTGGTCAGCCGCTGCTGTGGATCGACACAGAGCCGGTGCTGGAGGTGCGGACCGGACGCGAAGGTGGGGAGAAGACCCAGTGGACGGACTGGAACTACCAGCCGGAGTTTCTTCGAAGCAACCGTGCGGATCGGCACGTCATCCTGGAGATCGACAACGCTTCCGAGGGGGTGCTGGTGTTCCCCGACGGCGTGACCGGTGCGCTGCCCGAGCCCGGAGATCTCATCGAGGTGCGATGGGCCTCCGCGCCGCCCGTTTCGAACAACGCCCGGGCCGGCCAGATCCGGATCCTCATCGAGGTGCCCGAGCGCCAGCCCGCCGCGGACGGCATCAAGTGGGTCGTCGACGACATCGACCAAACGCAGAACGTCACGACAATCCAAGGGTCTTCGGGCCCGGAGGCGGCGACGGTCATCCGCCGGAACATTCGGCTTCGCCACGCCTGGACGGCCGCGCCAGCCACCGAGGAAGACTATCACCAGCTGGTCCTCGAGCAGGACGGGGTAGCCGAGGCCTATGTCGGGGTGGAAGAGCCGATCTTCACGATTGCGATCCGACCCGAGGACGACGCGCCGGCCTCGTTGTTGGATGACCTGCGGGCCACTCTGGCCGATCGGCGTCAGGCGGATACCTTTTTCGAGGCCGATCTCGCCCGAAAACGCGGGGTCCGGATGACGCTGCTGGCGATGCCCGATGGCACGCTCACAGTGGACGTGACCCGACGGCGCATTCGCGAGGCTCTTGCCGATTTCTTCAAGGACCGCCTGGGAGAATCCTTGGGTCGGCGGCTGGCGCCATCGGAGATCGAGTCCGCCTTCGATGGCCTCACCGCCTGGACCGATGTCTACGACTTGAACTACGCCAGTGCGCCGCAATCCGCGGCCGAGCTACCGCGGATCCTCACGGTTGCGCCAGACCGATATCTCGACCTGGAGGACTACGGACACGCCTCCGCCAACACCCTGACTCTGTTGATCGCCAGGGCGTTTACGGTGGATCTGGAGCCAGATGACGCCCTGGAGCTGTCCCCTGACGAGCGAGTGGAGGTGTTCAGGCTGCTGTCGGGACCGACCTCGGCACTCAACCAGAGCACCGAGTCGATCACGCGGCGACGAATCGAGGAGACCCTGCGGGCGAGAGGCATCCTGGCCCGAGTTCTGACGCTCTTGGACAACGGTACACCGACCAACATGATCGTGCTCGGCTCCAGCGAAGTGCCGTTTCTGGTCGGCCTGACCAGTGGACTGGGCGAGCTATGACCGAGGACCTCACCCGCTCGAATCAGCTGCTTCGCCATAGCCCCCTGCTCGAAGAGCCAGTTCGCGACGACATACGGGAGGCACTGGAGACGACCGTCGAAGGGTATGTAACTCGGGATCCCACCGATCCGGGGATGGCTCTCATCGAAGCTCTGGCGGTGGCGATCGACCAGATTGGCCTGTACCATGATCGCCACGCGGCCGAGACCAAGATCGACACTGCGCTGCTGCTAGGCAGTCTGCAGAAGCTGGCGGAGATCCCGGGACTTTCCGCACCACCCGCTCGGAGTACGCGCATCATCCAGCAGTTCGTGGCCGAGGAGCCGGCCGAGGTCCCGGCGGGCACCGTGGTGACGGGCAAGTCCGCTGCCGGCGCGACCGCCTTCGAGACCGAGTCGCACCTCGACATCCATCCCGCGCTCAACGCTGCGCCGTTCTCGCCGGTCGTCAGCCTCAGAGCGGGAGCCACACGGGCCGCGCTGGCGGTTGCGGAGCAGGTGGCGGGGTCCCTGGCGTCAGTGAGCCCAGCGGACGTGTTCTGGCCGGGTGCCGTGGTGCTCGTTCAGGACCCCGACAGGGGGGCTGAGCTGGTGTCCGTCGAGTCCGTTCGCGCCAGTGTGGTCACCCTGATGCGACCCCTCCTCAGTGCCTACCCGGATGCACAGACACGCGTGCGTTGTCTGACGGATGTGCGTGAAATGCGTCATTGGTGGCCAGGAACAACGACTAGGCCAGACCCGGATCTCCCCGCTGATGCGTGGTCCGACCTGCTCTGGGTCGAGGCGAGCGATCTGCCGGTGATGCACGTGCAGGATGCCAAGGGGGCCTGGCTCTCCACGCTCGAGGTGTTTGTCCAGGACGATCCGGCGCTCGATCCCTCCTCGTGGCCCGCCGACAGCCGGTGGACCGAAGTGCCGGACTTCACCGACAGCAAGTCCGAGGATCAGCACTATCGAATGTTCGTGGATGACCGGTTGCATACCTGGATCAGTTTCCGGGCCGTGCGAGCCATTCGCCCCCTTCGGGCGGAATCCATACAGGTGCGTTTTGTGCCGAGGCTGACTGCGGCTGGTCCGTCGGCGCACGATGCGGTGTCCTTGTGGCGTCCGGCCTTCGAATCGCCCATCGTATCGGCTGGAAAGACCGGCTCGCTGTGGGCCGTGACACATGAGGATCCAGGGCTCGTGATCGGAGACGAGATCGTCCTGGTGCCCAAGGAGGGCGCCTCACAGATCCGGACGCTCGGGCCAAAAACCAGTGGGCGAATGCTCGATTGGCAGCGAGCCTTTAAAGACCTGGACTCCGACGGTGAGGAGCCCGAGAACCCTCACACCGCGGTGGATCCGGTTGTCAAGGCGACCGATCTGGAGGTCTTCTCCCTCGAGGATGCGGCGGGCGGATTGGCGCTGACCCGACTGCCGATACAGCGGCGACTGCGGTGGGGTGGGTCCGTGGACAAGCCGACCCTCCAGAAGGGGGACACGGTGCTGGCGCTGTCCGATCCGACCGTGGTGAAGGTGGGCGATACCCTGCTTGTCGGCTCCTGGGAGGGCGGCGATCCCGTGAGTCCGTGGCGGACGGCAGAGGTGGTGAAGGTGGCGGAGATCATCGGATCGACGGTCCAGCTGAAAGAGCCGATCCTTGGGGACTATGGCGATCAAGTTCGCATTCTGGCGAGTCCGAGCCCCGCGGAATCCGGTGTCGAGTTCTGGGGGGTCTCCCAGCAGACGCTTCTCCCCGTGAAGCCCAAGGCCTCGACGGCTGTGAACGCAGGGGATGACGACAACGGAAAGGGGCCTCCGAAGCCCGCTCCCATCGTCCTCATCGAAAAGGAGGTGTCCGTTCTCCGCAAGTATGCGATCCGCGTCGGCAACTGGCTCCTCGGGATCGCGGATGATCTGTCGCCAAAAGTAGAACCGGCGGTCGAGAAACCCGGAGAAGAAGAGCCCGCCCCCGTCTCGGCCCCCATCGTCGGCGGCACCTACGGCGTGACCCTTCGATTCCCGTCGGCGGACATGGTGGTGCTCAAGGACTGGGAGCGTTCGTCGCCGAAAAAGAAGGTCCGGCAGGAGTACATCGACACCGTGGAGAACTCGATCCAGGTGTTCCTTGTGAGAGAGGGGGATCCAGTCCCGCTCCCGTTTGTGGAGTCTGCTGGGGCGGATCCGAACCGGAGCTTCGACGTGCAGCGGACCCCGACGGGTGAGACGTCGATCTCCATCGCCTTCACGCCGAAAAAGGACCCCGGGAAGAATGTCGACGCCGAGGTTCGGATCCGGATGTACTACGCTGCCCCGCCTCCAAAAACAGGAGGTACTACCAAGGATGCTGGGGATGACCATGGCCTGCCGACGCTCGTCGGAATCGACCCTCGTTCGACGCTGTATCTGTCCGAATCCGCCAGCCTGAAGCCTGGGGCCGATGTGTTCCTGACCACCTCCACGGGCTCGATCCTGCGCTCGGTGGTCGAGTCCGTCGATGGCAACGAGGTGAAGCTCGACGATGGCTTCGCGACCGCCGAAGAGTCCGATCTGCTGTACTCGGAACTCACCGCGTGGAACGAGGATGCGGTGCCGTACGCGCTGCATGAAGACTACTACGCGCTGCCCCTGGAGGCTTCGGCTTCGACGGTCCCGATTCCTGTAGGTAGTACCCTGATTGTCGACCACACCGATCCGAGCCTTGTCAGCCTCGCGGTGGGCGATCCGATCCGGGTGTGGGACGAGCCGTATCGTCGGGCCTGGCAGTGCAATCGGGAGGGCGCCGAGACCTCCGATCCAGAGGACTGGTGGACCTGGCCGGATCGACAGGCCGTGGCCAAGGTGGCCAGCGTCGACAACGACATCGGGTTGATTTCTCTCGACAAACCGCTCCCGGAGATCCTCGTCGACGGAGTCGAAGAACGCCTCCGGGTCCTGCTGGCTAGCCCGGGAACCCTGTTTGGATCGAGGGAGGTCGACGGCGTTCGCACCATTCGCGAGCTAGCCTCCGGGCCACGCTTCCAGATCACGCTGGACAGCACGGACCCGACCTTGACCATGGGCCTGGACGATGGGCGGGAGATGGGGGACTTCGACGTGCTGGTTCGCGATCCGAAGACGTTGCAGTGGACGCCTTGGCCGCGAGTGGCGTCCCTGGAAGGACTCGAGGTTCCAGGGGTCGTCTTGCGAACGCGATTGGTGAACGGTCGCCGCGAAGTGACCCTGGCCTTTGGTGATGACAAGGGTCCGGGATTGCCACCATCCGGCCAGGAACCTGTACGTTTGCGGCGGGTTTTGTTGGGACCGCCGGCGTCCGGGAAACAGTCGGATCGCGACGAGGACGCTCCCTGGGTGCCGGTGACGGACCCCACCCGCTCTACCGGGAACGGCGAGCTGGACTGTACCGCCTGGTTCGAGCGACGCGCGTCGGGATGGCAGGACGACGATGGCTGGGGCCCAGTGGTGCAGCCTCTCCGAGCGGCGAGCGCCGAGTACGCCGCCGCTGTGACATCCGTGATCCCACAGCGTCCGGGCATGCTCCGAACGACCGAAACGGTTCGTGTTCTCGCCGCGTCGACCGAGTGGCAGATGTCCGCCCGGGTCTACCAGGAACTGCTCACGGTCGACGCGACGGTCATGCCGGGTGCTACGACGTTGATGCTGCCAGATCTGGGGTCGCTGGTTCGGGGTGACCCACTGGTCCTGTACCAGTCCGAGCGCGACGCCAATCCCGAGATCGCTATGGTCGAGTCGACCGATCCGGGCATTGGTGTCATCACCCTCCAGGCGCCCCTGGCGCGCAGTTATCCGGGTTCCGAAGCGAAGATCTGCGGCAACACCACATTCGCGCTGCTCGGTCAGACCTCGGACATCGATCTCGGTGTGAGCACCGGAGAGCCCAATCAGCTCGTGCCACTGGTCTCGGTGCAGACCGTGCTCTTCACCCAGACGGATGAGGGGTTGGCCAGGCAGGACGGCGTGGTGATCGCGGGCACCACGACATGGACGGCAGTGGATTCACTGGGAACCGTCGACGAGCGCAGCCACTCCTTCTCGCTCGATCTGCAATCCGGAACACCCTGCGTAGTCTTTGGAGACGGCGTGCACGGTGCGGTTCCTCCGGCTGGCGTTGCGCTTGTCGGCCAGTTCCGAATGGGCGACCCGCAGACGGGCATCGTCGATCCGGGGACGGTCATCGGCATGGACACGGCCATCGACGGCGTGAGCGCGACTTCAAACCTCACGGGTGCTGCGGTCGCGCTAGGGGAGGCGACGGTTCCCGAGGCCCGGGAGACCATCCTTGGCAGCATCAACAGTGGAGGAGGCGCCGAACAGAAGCTGCTCACAGTGGACGACATCGCGGCTGCCGCCATGGCATTGGCACCGACCACCCTGGCGAGGACCAGGCTACACGCTTCGAAATCCAACAGGTGGAAGCTTTATATTACGGTGCTCTATGAGTACGTCAACGACGTGGATGACATCGCCGAATCCCTGCAGACACAGCTTCAGGCGCTGATGCCCACACTCTCCGGCGTCGAACTGACCGTGGTTCCGGCAACGCCGCTGGTCGTAGAGATGCAGGCCGAGATCGTCGTCGACGCAGGCCGGGAGGGTGAGGTCATCGACGCCGTGCACCGCGATCTCCTGGATCGGGACGACGGCTTCTTTGCGCCCAAGAAATGGGGGATCGGCACACCGCTTCGCGTGAACGACGCCGAGCGCTGGCTCGAGAACCTGGGTGCGTTGACCGCCAGCTTCGAGTCTGTTCCCAGTCGCGACCCGTCGGGCGTCCTCATGGCACCGGAGTTCAACGAGGTGGTCACTGCGGGCCTCGTGTCGGCCGGGCGGGTCTACAGCGCGCAGAAGGGCCTGTCGACCATCGAGCTCATCTTCCAGAACCGCGCCGACATCGTCGGCAACGAGGTAGGTAGCTGATGGCCCGGCGTCCTTCCGAGCAGCTCGCCGCGGACCGTCTCTGGCGCCTCATTCCCGTATGGGATCGTGCCCAGGATGACCGTGGAAGTGGCACTCTCCGGGGCCTCCTCGAAGCGCTTGGCGTCGGCCTCGACGCCGCGCGTGGCGATGTGCTGCGCTTGCTGGACGACGCTTTTGTCGACTCCTGCCACCCCACGTTGATCCCTTTGATCGCCCGGCTGGTCGGCGCCGACGTGGACATGGATACCCCCATCAATCGCCAGCGTTACGTCGTGAAACACCAGCTCCGAGAGCGCGCGCGTCGTGGTACCGGTGGCGCTCTCGACAACCTCACGTGGGAAGTCCTGGGAGCGAACGCAGACGTCTTGGAAGAGACCGAGTGGGTCGCGTGGGGAGGCGTTCGCCCACCGACCACTCATATCTTGGGTACGGAGGTCACTATTGAGGAGATGGCGCTGCGGCTCGATGGAGGTGTGCGCATCCACACGCGCGTGGCTCGGCCAATACGGCGCCGGCAGGAGTGGCTCACGCCCACCTGTGTGCCCCAGCTGTTCGCTGTCGTGCCGAACGGGGCAGTCAGTCTGAGGCGGCCAGATGGCACCTGCATCTTGTGGGAGGATGATCCCGCGGGTCTGGTCGGTCCAGGGGCGGCCATACAGCTCGACAACCTCCGTTGGAATGGAACTTGGCGCGCCTTTGATCTCGCTGTGCACTTCGCCCCTCTTCGCGTGGGCGAGGTGCCGGATGTGCCCCCGGGCGTCATGGTGATCGATCCGGAGCACGGTCGGTTGGCGGCATGTCCTCAGTCGGGTCCGGACGTGTTGGGCACGGTTCGAATCAGTTATTGGGAGCCACTAGGGGCCGAGATGGTAGGAATGACGCCTGTAAGTCTCGGTCGTGGCATCTATGCGTTTTCGGCGTCCCACGACAGCGCGGGTCGTGCTGGGGCCCTGCGGGACGCCTATGGACGCCACCTGGTCTCCGACGGCGCGGCTGATGTGGCCGACGGCGAGGTGCGGCTCAAGGGCTTGCCAAAGAACCGGTATCGGGTGTGCACTCGGGATTCCAGCTACGAAATCGACCGGGTCGGGCTGCGACGGTTCTTCCGCTTCGAGGACCCGTGGGGCTGGGAGCGATTCAAGAGTGTAAAACTGGTGACCTATCTGACGACCGACGTGCTTTCAGACTTTGAGGTCGAGGTGGATGTCACCAGCGGACTGCTCCGCGTGGGCACCTCCCTCGACCCCGAAGTGGTCGCATACAGCTGGCGGGACTTCGTGGCGCACGATGCCAAGGCCAAGTTGAATCGGGCCGTCACCCGACGCATCCCCATCGGCCGAAACTTCCAGACCGATGTCGCCGATCGGGCCCCACGGCATCCGGAGAAAAATCGATGAGCGAGCACATCTCCCGCAACACCTATCGCTCGTCGAATGGCTTCCTGGGTGTGTTCATCGAAGAGGGTGCGCCCATCGTCGACGCCGACTGGAACGAGGCACAGGACATCCAGTGGAACTTGATTCGAACCGTCGCACGGGATGCGCAGCTGGTCGGGTCCCGAGGTGAGACCTTCAAGGTCATCGATCCCAGCTCGGGCGATGGCCAGATCGTGGTTCTCCGCGGTGGGCGGCGCCCGTTCTACGTCGATGGAATCCCCATCGTCTGGCCCCGAAATCGGCCGTTGACCCTGGATGTATCTGATGGCCACTACCACTTGTCTCTGATGGTGCGCGTGGAGACTCTCGGGGTGGCCGACCGGCCGATCTTGCGAGATCCGGCGATCCGGTCGAGCGCTCGCTCGTCGTTTCGGCGGTCGCCACGGCTTTCTCTGGAGCTGCGAAGAGTGACGCACGCCCGTGAAGCTCAGCGGAGTCGGCCGGCACCCCTGCCTCAGTCCGAGATCGAGCTCACCGTCATCGGCAGCTACCACGGACCGAATGCGTACTACCGGATCGAGCTGCTGGGTGTGAACGCTGGGGGCCGGCTGGCCGATGTGCTCTGGGACCCGGAGAACTCGGCGTACCGGTCCGAGGTCACCAACCTCGATCTGTACAGCGACATACCCTTCATCGAGGTCTCGGATCCCAGAGGTCTGGAACAGGGGCACTTCATTCGGTTGGAAGGGCCTGGTTTTTTTGAGCGCATGACCCAGTGGCCCGATGTGGTGACCCAAGGTCTGCACGGTCGGCCGTTCTGTCCGGTCTTTCAGATTCAGGGAGTGTTTGGGACCCTGATCTACCTTCGAAAGACGGACCCGAACCGACCCACGGCACTGCAGCAGACTGCATTCGAGCACGACGACACTATCGTCGTCGATCCCGCGCCCTGCTGGGTCGAAGGCAGACAGGTCTTCATTGGCACGTCCGAGCTGCTCACGTCGTCGACCCAGGCGCAACCTGCGGATTCCTTCACTGTGGAACTCCGCAAGCCCCTTGAACTCCTCGATCCGAACAACCTGAAGGCCAGGAAGTTCAAGGTCGCTGAAGTCACCGGCAGGCGAGCCAAGTTCTGGCGCAGATGGACTTTGACGAAGGTGGAGAAGACCCAGCTCACACTCGAAAGGCCCAAGAGCTCATCTACTCCAGACGACTCGCCCATTCCGGCGGGGGCCACGCTGTGGCTGTGTGGGGAGCTCGAGTCCCGGCGGATCAAGCAATGCGAAGACCAGGACACCAATGGCGTCATCCTGCATCTCGATACTCCGCTCGCCATCAAGCACAGCCCAGGAGAAGGGCAGGTTCATCTGGCCCCTTCGGGATCTGAGAAACGACGGCAGGTCAAGCAGCCGTGGATCCTCGCCATGGATCCCATGTACAAGATTCCCCAGCAGTTGCCTCCTCCGGACACCGCGCGGTATCCCTTGACGGGGGCCGCCGAGTCTGGAGATCAGCGGGTTCTGGTCGACGATGCGGGTGTATGGTGGACTGGCCGTTCGGTCTCGGTCGGTGTCTGCGACACCCTGGCTATCAGCGAGAGAGCCCAGCTGATCACCAAAGATGAGCAGCTGTGGATGGTCAAGCTTGCCGTGAAGCGCGCCGCAGATCTGACGCCCGACGACTCGTCATACGCCGTCACCTTCGTCGACAGCTCCGGGCGCGAGCTCGCCAGCGGAGAGCTGGTTTCGCTGAAGGGCGACGAGCTCCAGTTCCGCTCCGAAGTGAACATCGGCGAGCTGACCAGTGTATCGGATTCCGTGAGAATCCAAGGCGAGATCGAGCGTCGAGCCATCGTCGAGGTGGAATCCGTGAAGCCCGGCCATGGGGGCCAGAAGCCCCAGGTGAAGTTGTTGCTGGACAGTCCGCTCCAGAGGGCACACCCGGCGGGCTCACACGGGGTGAGCCCGATGAATACGGTGTTCGCTCGCCGGTTTGCGGGTGCCGAATGGGACGTCTCGGTGCAGAGCGAGGAGGCCGTGGAGTCCTCCAGCGATGGCGGAACGGTGTTTGATGGCGGCCTATCGATGTTGTTGTCTCGGACCAGTCCCCGCCCATTCTGGGTGCCGGGTGAGGGGTGGCAGCTCGCCGCGCGCACCAACATGTACCGCGACCCCCTGGCCTCCGCCCCCGTGAGCGACGAGCCGCGGTATCGCGCGCCATTGGCCGCGATCACCGTCAAGGATGGACAGATCTCGAGGGTGACGGACATCCGCGCGAGACCACTGGACAGCGCTATCGCCGAGAAGGAGTTCTCGGTGTCCCTGACGGAACTCACGGAGACTCACAGCGACATCACGGCGCTCCTGGAGGACCAGTCCGATGTGGTGGGTCCCCTCGCGTCGACGGGGGCAAGTTGGCCGGTCAGGCGTCTTGTCGGCGCCCTTCGAGACGCCCGTGATCGAGACGATTTCTACGATGGATTGTCCTTTATCGACGCCATCCATAGTGAGATCGATGTCCAGTCCGAAGACGAAGGCGACTCATGAGTAGCGCCGAGATCCTCAACGAAGTGACCAGCCGGCTGAGCAAGCTGCTCACGGACCGGTTTCAAGCGGTCGGGCTGGGTTCCGTACAGGTCACGAACGACTCCCCGCTGTCGGAAGAGCAGGGGCCGGGGCAGGGCGACGCGCGCCTCAACCTGTTCCTGTATATGCTCCGAAAGGACGAGTTCCGGCAGTATCCGGGCGGCATCGACATGCGGAACGAGACCGGATTCTCCCGCGTTCTGGAGCCGACAGCGCTGAAGCTGTACTACCTGATTTCGGCGTTTGGAGCTGATCATCTCGTCCAGCAACGGCTTCTGGGCTACGCGATCCAGGTCATGGCGGAGAACCCCAGTCTGACCAAAGAAGAGGACGACTCGGAGATCGCCCCCGAGCGCATGCAGGTGGTGATGCTCAACCTCGACATGGTGGAGCTCAACGCGATCTGGAACACGACGACCTTGGTGCGCGAGACCTCCATCGCCTACGAGGTCCGTCCAGTGTTGATCGAGCCCGACCCCGATGCTGGAAAACCGAAGGAGATCCCGGAGGTTCAAGATTTGGCGACGACCACTCTCGGAGAGTTGCCGATGCTGGATCCGTTGGAGCAGCCGGTTCTTCGGGTGGGCACCGAGCTCGTGCTCCACGGCCGGGGCTTTGACGCCACCAACGCGCCCGATCCCGAGAATGAAGGGGAGACCAAGTTCAACGTCTGGGTCGTGTTCCGACAGGTCGTCGGTCGCGAGTACAAGGACTCCTACGTCGAGCTGCTGGAACCACCGACGGCGCACACCGTGAGGACCCAGGTTCCGAATCTCGAGGTCGACAGCGGCGTGATCTGGGTGCGGGTTGGCAGCATTGTCACGGGGAGCCACGCGTTCGTCTTGGAGGATGAGGGTGAGTGAGGCGGCCTGGCACCACCTGAGGCTCGAGCTGAGGTGGGTCGAGAGCCTGCTCCTCACGCTGGTTCGTCAGACCCAGGCTACGCCCGAACTTCCGCCTTCTCCGCACTATCTCCGGCGGGAGGATGTCGAGCCTTTGCTGCTGCGATCCGACGAGGACCCGGCGGATCTTCGCGTTGCAGCGGATGACCTTGCGAGGTCGGTGACCGCGGATGGATCCCGGCTGCCGCTGGTCGAGCTGGTGCTTGGCTTCGAGATCAACGCCACCGAGCACGTCGCCCTGCTGCTCGCGGTCCTGTGCACCCTACGTCCCGATGCTCGGCCAGTCATCGCATACCTCCAGGACGATCTGCAGGCGACACAGCCGCGAGTCGGGTTGGTGATGCAGGTCACCACTGGCGACCCCAGCGCGCCGGCCTCCCCATGGATGGCGTTGGGAGGCCCGCCCCTGAGTCGGGTCCCGGGACTGACCCTCACCGATGCTTCCTCTCTCGATTTGCAGGTCGTAGAGGCCTCTTCATCACTGGTCCGGTATCTACTTGGAACACCGAATATCCCGGAATCTGTGACCCGCTGGCTGGCCGCGCCCATCACCTGTCCGAGTGATGCGGCGACGGAGGCCGCGGCGGCGTGGTTGGAGGCTCTGGACCGAGATCGAACGGTGGTGGGTCAGTTTCGAACGGCGGACGCGATCGACCTGCACACCGCCCTGGCGCAGGGCGGGTTCTCGGTTCTCGCGTTCGATCCAAGCGCGAATGGCGAGGGCTCTGGAGCCGTCGATGCGCTGAAGATGGCGGTGGCTCACGCGACGCTCACAGGTAGCATTCTATCGGTAGGTCCAGTGGATCCGGCGGATGACGCGATCCTCACGGTAGCCCTGGCCTCCGCGAATTCACCGCGGCTCACGCTGGCTCTCGTGGGACCGGAGTTGTTGGATACCCGGGCGATCCGCTCACGGCGTCCAGTGCGCGTTGTGGACGTTCGGAACCTTACCTTGGCGGAACGGCGGTCCCACTGGAAGCGGGTTGCGCCCGACCTGTGCGACGACGAGATCGCCGAGGTCTCGTCACGCTATGCCATTGGGGCATCCCTCATCGAGCAGGCAGTGCGAATCGCCTCTTTCGACAGTGGCGCCGATGCGTTGGGGGCGGCCTGTAGAGAGGTCACGCGGGCGCCTCTAGGCGGGATCGCGAACTCCATTGCGACGACCACCCGCTGGGAGGACCTGGTACTGCCTCTGTCCACGTCTCTTCAGCTTCGGGAGATGGTCGGCATGCTCGGTTCTCGGGAGCTGGTCTTCGACACCTGGAAGGTCCGCGGTAAGCTTTCTGAAACGGGCGGAATCAGCGCCCTGTTCTTTGGTCCGCCAGGCACTGGAAAGACCCTGGCGGCGTCGGCCGTCGCTGGCGCGCTGGGGCTACCCTTGCTGCGCGTCGATCTGGCGGGTTTGATCAGCAAATACATCGGCGAGACGGAAAAGAACCTTCGCAAGGTGTTTCGGGCGGCGCGAAGGACCAACGCGGTGCTGTTTTTCGACGAGGCCGACGCGGTGTTTGGCAAGCGCACGGCTGTCAAAGACGCCCACGACCGGCACGCCAACGTACAGACCAGCTACCTGCTGCAGGAGGTGGAGACCTACAACGGGATTGCGGTCCTCGCGACCAACTTCAAGACCAATATCGACGAGGCCTTCCTGCGTCGGATGGACATGGTCGTGGAGTTTCCACCGCCGGAACAGGCCGACCGCGAGCGGCTGTGGCACCTGCTGCTTCCCGACACCAGCGGCGACCTGAGTGCGGCAGATGTTGAGGGGCTGGCGCGGTTCAAGCTCTCTGGCGGAAACATTCGCAACGCGGTGCAGGATGCGGCGTTCTTGGCGGCGCCGGATGGGGAACCTCCGAGCCTCGCTCATCTACACGTCGCCATTCTGGCCGAGCTTGCCAAGGTCGGGCGACCGCAGGCTCTGCGTGATCTGGGCAGCGGTGCTCGCGATGCCTTCGTGGTTCAGCAGCAGATCCGGTGGCGGGTGTTGCTCGCCGAGGGGCTCACGGTGCGAGAGCGTTCTGTGCTGGCCAGTGGATTCGAGCTCAGGGACGACGACTTCCTGCCGGCGGTAGAGAAGGCGAAGGTCCTGGAGAATGGGGCTGGAATGGGTCTGTTGGAGGCCCTGCTTGGCGTGTGCCTGTATCTGCGTGATGCCGGCCGATTCACCGACTCGCCCACAGTCCTTCCCGATCGAGCAGACGACGCGTTGGAGAGGCTGTTCGCCCTGGAGTTGGTGGCGCCGGATCCAGCGCGGCTCTGCGTGATCGCGCTGGAGGCCGCTTCGGCGGATCTGCGAAATCGATACCTGGACGCTAGCAACGGGGAGGCATCGTGAGCGAGAGGCTCTCTCCCCACTTCACGCTGGCCGAGCTCACCAGAACGGGTACTGGTCTGCCCAACACGCCGAACAGCACGGAGAAGGCCAACTTGAAGGCGCTTGCTGCGGGAATCCTCGAGCCGATTCGGGCGGAGTTTGGCAAGCCGTTGATCGTGAACAGCGGGTTCCGGAGCGAGGCCGTGAACGCCCAGGTCGGCGGGTCGAGTACGTCGCAACACCGGACCGGAGATGCAGCGGATGTGAAACCCCAGCTGGCCGGAGACTACATCGCGTTGTGGAAGGCCACGCTCGCTCTCGCGGATGCCGGACTGCAGGGGTTGGATCAGGCGATCATCTATGAGAAACGCAGCCATCTGCACGTGGGGCGAAAGGCGGAGAACGCCCGGGGCATGCTGCTTGTCAAGCTACTGAAGCCGAACGCTTCCGGCAAGAGCTACCAGTCCTGGGGAAGCTACCAGGGGTCTCTGAGGGATGACTTCGAAGCGGCTTCCGCACCATCGACCGACGAGGAACTGCCGACGGATGAGACGCCCGGCGAGACAACCCCACCGAGTGAGACGACATCACAGGACAGGCCGCCCGCGGAGGAGTCGTCTGTGGGGGAGTCATCGACCGTCGAGAAGCCGACGGAGCCGGGAAAGGTAGAGCAACCCTCCTTGCCCGCCCGAGCTCTACAGCTTGCCGCCTCGCCGGTGAAGCTGCTGGGTCGTGCCGCGGGCAGGGTGATCCGCAATCCATTCGGTGCGCTGATCGTTGGGTTGGCAGCGGGCTATTTTGCGAAGACGTATCTGCCGCCAGAAGCCCAGAAGCAGCTGGCGTCCGCAGCGCTGACCTATAGCGGCGTCGCCTCGGTCTGTGAGGACGAGCTGGAACAATGCGCCTCTACTGATCAGGGTGAGACCGGTCCGGACGAGGCCGACTCGAAAGCGTCCACGGCCGAGTCCGCTCCTGCGGCCGAGTCCGCTCCGCCGGCTCCGACGACGGAACCCGATCCTGCTCCGGTTGCAGAGCCCGACCCCGCGCCGCCCGCTCCGGCGCCTGCTCAGCCCTGAGCGGCCGCGGCGCGGACCGAGGCCTCCACCTCGGCGTGATGGGCGGGAGCGGTGCGGTCGACAGCGCCTCGTGAACGGATCTCGGTGAAGCGATCGTAGGCCGCAGCAATGTCGTCCTGGCTGAGGTCCGGCAGGGTCAGGACAGACCGCCGATGGTTGGCTGGCAGGTTCTCGAGATCGTTTGGGAGATAGCCCTGATCGCGGCATACCCGGTACAGCTCCGTGCCCGGATACGGGTAGAAGACAAAATAGCCGAAGTCCACTGGATCGAGGCGGGCGTGCAGCGTGAAGGTCTCTTCCAGATCCTCTCGCGTCTCTCCGGGTAGACCCATCATGTAGTTCGCTGTCACGGCGATTCCCCGGGCGCGGGTCCAGTCGAATACATCGGCGAATCTTGCGTTTGAAACTGGTCTTCGCAATACTTCTCGGCGGAGTCGCTCCGATCCGGACTCCACGCCGTAGGTGATGTGACGGCAGCCTGCCTCGACCAAGCTGTCCAGGATCCGCGGGGAGACGGTCTCCACTCGGGCGTTGATGGAGAAGGGGATTCCGCCCCTCTTGGCCAGTTCGCCGCAGAGTTCCACGAGCCAGGGATGGTTGATGGTGAAGGTATCGTCGAGGAAGATCAGCCAGCTCGTCCCCGATGCTCGTAGGGAGTCGATCTCGGCGAGCACGTTGCCGACCGAGCGCCGCCGGCCGTAGCTGGCGATCCCAGCGTACAGATCCTGGTACTGACGGGCGCCGCAATAGGTGCATGGAAAGGGGCATCCGCGCTGGGTGGTCAGGTACGATACGCCCGGCGCTTCAGCGAGAAGGTCCCGGGCGATGTTGGGCATCGCGTCCAGATCTTGCAGAGGCGGGCCGAGCGGCGGGCGGGGGGATCCATCTCGCCAGAGGTTGGGAACGCCCTCTGGGATCTCGCCGCCCTCCGCGAGGTGATCCAGGAGGCTGGCGAGGGCCTGTTCCCCTTCTCCCAGGCAGATGGCGTCTACGCCGTGAGCCGCGAGCACCTGTTCGGGAGCGAATGTCGGGTGCAGGCCGCCGGCGACCATCGGGATGTCTAGCTCCCTCCTTAGGGAGGAAGCCACTTCTCGTGCACGCAGCCACTGTCGAGTGGTGAGGGACATGCCGAGCAGGTCCGGCCGGTGGTCGCTCACGGCCTGAAGCGTCGTCGAGAGCGGCTCGTCAATGGGAACTCGCAGCAGGGCCGCCTGGTGTCCTCGCGTGCGGACGTATGCACCCAGAAATGCCGGTCCAACCGAGGCTAGAGCCCAGTCTCGCTCTGCCTCGATCTCGAGGAAGAGTACTCTCAAGGCGTCGTAGACCTCGCGAGAGCCAAGAGATGAGATTGGTATTCGACTGTGCACCGGTCGTGGAGCCGCACGCGCCAGGGAACAAACTCTCGCTCGGCGGTGATGTGCAGTCCGGGGATGTGCTCTCCAGACAGAAGCCGCCGCACCGCTGCCGGGGGCGATCCTCCTTCGGGACCGCGCTGCGAGTGTCCGCCAAGCCAGGATTCCACTGCCGTCGCCGTGGGTGACCAGTCGTAGGGTGTAGCGAGAATGGCGGTTCCTCCAGGAGAAAGCATGCGAGAGATCTCCGTGAGGTGACCGTGAGGACTCTGCACGCAGTCCAGGACGTTCAGGCTCACGGCGAGGTCTGCGGCTCCGTCTGCCAAAGGGAGCGAGGTCGCGTCGGCGAGCCAGAAGTCCACGCGATCTCCGTTGAGGTCCAAGGGGATGTCCCGCTCGTCGTAGACCATGCCCACCCGGCGTCTCCCATACCGAGCTCGGCTCTCGCGCAGCGCTCTCGATGCAACCCGGAGCATGCCGATGTGCAGATCGATTCCGAGGACCGGTCCCGCGGTCTTTGCGGCGAGTTCAAAGGTGGTCCGCCCTGTAGCACAACCCAGGTCAATGGCGGTATTTGCGGGGGAACTCTCGGCGATCCCCAGGCCGGTTTGCAGGAGGTGTGCAGCCCCGCTCGGTGGACCGGCATCGGCGGCGTCGAACTCCGACCAATGGTCCTCGGCGTAGTGGCTGATGTGCTGGCGCAGGGTGTCGTAGTCCGAGCCCGGTCCGAGGCAGTCGCCGAGAAGGGTTCCCAGCGTCGGCGTGAGGTCTCTCCGCCCCAGGATGGCTAGGGAATTGTGTGAGATGAACGCCCGTAAGTTGTCGATGATGATCGGGATCCCATCGAGGATCGGGTACTCTCGCTGGCAGCCGCTCTCGGAGCACAACAGGACGCCCTGAACCACGTGGTCACCGTGCTGTTCGGTGACCGTGGTCAGACGAAGGGGCGACTCGACCTCGCGATGCACACGGCAGGTCGGGCAGACGGGCGCGAAGGCCTCGAGATGAAGCGAACGCATCAGTTCAGGTGGATGACGGTTCCGGTCACCTTGACGTCCGCGTCCGCGTGTACGGAGACTTCGCCCTCTGAGCTGAGGTGCAGGGCGCGCTTCGCCTGGATGTCGATCTCCGGAGCGGCAAGTCGCAGGCTCTCGGTCGCCTCCACTGAGAGAGTCGACCCACGGACGCGAAGCAGGGGGCTGTCGCCGGAGAGGTCGAACTCGAGTTCCATCGTACCATCGGGGGCGATCACCTGGATCCGCTCCGGCTCATCGGTGGCCACGACGGACCGTCCTGAGGGGAGCGAGATCGTTTCCTTCCACACTACCATATTCGCCTCTTCGGGAAACCGCCCTATAACGCCTCGAGCCAGTTTCGTGTAGTCTACCGGCGTGAGAGGGTAGAGCACGTGGCGGGAACCGACAGCCTCATTGCCATCCTGACCGACCTCGCGAAGGACGTCGCCAAGCTGCCGCTGACGCCCATCAGCACAGCTGCCTCGACGGCTTTGACCGCCGGGAAGTCGTGGCAGTTCTGGCTCGGCGTCGGCCTGCTCGGTGCGTTCTTTGGCGTGCCTTCTCCAGCCGCTTCCGCTCCCGAGGACGGCTCGACCGATCCGGCGCCCGGAACAGACACCGAGGTGCCGATCTCCCAGGCCACCGGCCCGTTCGGGGTGGACGTGTCCAGCCCGGTGACGTCCTCGGAGTGGGCGTGCCTCAAGGATTCCAAGCAAGCTGCCTATGGAATCGTCCGGTGCTATCGCAGTGTCGATGCGGTGGACGAGAACTGTCGGTCCACCGTGGTCGCCGGGTGGGAGGCAGGTCTAGACCGGATGGACGTGTACCACTTTCCGGCGATCGGCAAGACCTCGGCGGCGGACCAGGTGGGCGATGTGTTCGACAGCCTTGCGGCGGATGACAAGGCGAAGATCGGCGTGTACTGGATGGATGTCGAGATGTACGACGGCAATCCCTCCAGGTGGGACCTCGACAATCAGAACGTCAATGTCAAGTGGTTGGAGGATGCGGTCGCCGCGGCCTGGGACCGCATCGGGAGCGACGAGCAATTCAAGGGCGCGATGGTGGGGATCTACACCGATCGGACCTCGTGGACGGACCTCACCGGCGACGCGGACGTGAACGCGATCTGGACCGAGGCCAGCCTGCCGCTGTGGTGGGCGCGTTACGACTACGATCCCGCCTCGGTATCCGACTTCGACAGCAATAAATTCGGCAAGTGGGACGAGCCTGAGATCAAGCAGTACAGCCCGAATGACAGCGCCTGCGCGACCAACTACGACTCGAACTGGGTGGTTGGGACTTCCGGTGTCGATACGGAGGCGCAGTGAGCCTGGAAGAGACCGCAAAAGGCAAGGTTGCCGGCGTTCTTCGCACCGTTGGGAACGCACTGGTGAAGTGGGGCGGCTCGTCGGCTGCGCTGCCGAGCTGGGCGGTGCCGTTGCTCATGTTCCTCGGCGGGATCGGTACGACTTCCGGAGTCATGGGCGCGCTGTCGACGGACACCGTGGCGGACGCGCTGCCGCAGCTGCTCGACAAGACCGGGTTGGACCAGGCGTGTCTGACCTATCTTGACCAATGCCAGGACAAGCCCATCCCTCCGCCTCCGCCGGTGGATGTGGACAAGAAGCCGGAGGAGCAGGTGACTCATCGCGGGGACGCGACGGAGACGCTGGCGAAGCATCCCATCATGTGGTTGCCCAGAAAGGTCCATCACTTCGTGCAGAATGCCCGGGTCCGGTGCGACGGGGATCCGTGCGTTGTGAAGTATCGGGTTCGCGGGAACAAGAAGTCGACGGTGGTCGCGTTTGCGGACGCGCTGTGCAAGCGGAACGCAAAAAGGGCCGGAATCACGCTTGGGACGGACTCGCCAAGCTGCGGGGAGATGGCGGCGGATGGGTCGTGGTCCCTGGCCTTGCCTGAAGGGGATCACACCGTCTCCATCAAGGTGGACGAGGCGGATCCCAGTCTGTTCGACCTGACCGTCGACAAGAACGACCCATAGCGAGTCGTCCGTGCTCAGCCGCCGACGAGGACGGTCGGGCACCCCGGAGGCAGGACCTTGCCAACCGGCCCGGGAATCGGCGCCACGCACACCAGGTGCGAGGTGACGTCGTTCACGCGAACTGCCGGTCGCTCGCCGATCTTCACGTTGCTGGAGCCCTTTGTTAGCGTGCCAGGCCCACCCGGGACGCAGCCCGGAAGCAGACACGGAATCGTCAAATCACCGAGGACTGCAGCTGGCAATCCGCCGATCAACACAGTCGGCTCTCCAGGTCCGACAATCGCCAGTGGCAATGCTGGATGTGGCACTGGGGTCGGCACAGGCGCGGCTGGGTGAATCGGCGCGTGGCAGTGGGGCGTGTCCTGCTTGACCAGGTCCGTGAGTCGGGCGGCGGGTTGTCCGATGGCGTGCTCCGGTTCGATGACCGAGATCAGGGTTTTGTCGCGGTAGCCTCGAGGGCCATGCGATCGGCCTCCGCCTCCAGGGAGGCGTTGTCATTCAGAGGTACACCGCTCACGGTGCTGGTGGCGTTGACGTGGCCGGCGCGCTGCTGGACCACGTGGGCGAGCTCGTGCCCGATCATCGCTTGACCAGCGCGTGTGTTGGGCTGGTACTGACCGGTGCCAAAGTGCAGGTCGTTCCCGCGGGTGAACGCGAGAGCCCCTAGCTTGGTGGCGGTGTTTCCGCGATGCACGCGCACGTCTTGGAAGTTCGCTCCCATCGACTTTTCCATCTGCTTGCTGAGTCCCGCCGGGAGTGCGGTGCCTCCTCCGGACGGGATCTCCACCCGCTGGATCGACGTCTGCGCCGCCTCGAGCTTCGCCGAGTTGGACTCCGAAGTGGTCCTCTCGAGGTGCTCGTGCACTTCGTCGTCGTGTGGCTTGACTTCTTGCCCGGTTTGTGTCGTTTCGTCAGGGACTGGATGCACGGCAACTCCGATGCGAGCGCGAACAGCATATCGGAAATCGAGCTATGAGAGTAGGAAATGGCGAGCTGATCTTCGCGTGAGCGCGTGGTACGGTGGTTTCCGGCTCAGGCAATTCGGCATGCTCTGAGGTGGTGTTCCGATCCGCCGAAGCGAGGAGCCCCCGATGTCTCACGAGCCCATCTCTCATCAGAACACCGCCGAGGCCGATTCAGCGCAACACTCCGGGAGCGCCAGGTCCAGCTCGGTCGGGGTGAGGAGTGGGATGAGCAACCGAGCGGTCCTCAACGGCGGTTTCGATGGCGAGCGCATGTATCTCCCGGCGGGGGCCGGTTCCCGCAATGCTGTGTTTCACGAGATCGCACACGCAGCCCTGGGGCACCGGCCGAGCGCCAAGAACTCCACGGTGGGGGCTGTGGAACACCACCCGGGAAAGGAATCCGAAGCGCATCGGCTCGGTGCCAACGTCGCCGCGTCCCTTGGCCCACGCGCCGCCGATGCCGTGGCCGGGGAAGCGGGGAGATTGCCTCGCCAAGCCCGCATTCGGACGGCGGTCCTGCCCTTCTTGGTCGACGGAGGGGCACCCATGGGCGGCCGGAGCATTCGCCGCCTCCTGTCTCTGGCCGAGTACCGTCACGACAGGGAGGAGGCGGGGTTCCTCAGTCATCAAGTCGACGTGGAACAGGCGCTGTCGGTTGGCATCACGCTCAGCGCCTTCCGACAGAAGCTCTTGGCCTCTTCCGACAAGGCAACAAAGCGTTCTGGCGTGCTGCTGGGCATGGTCCTGCACAACTTCAAGGAGCCGGAGGAAGCAGGTGAAACCTGGAATGCCATGATCGCAGCCACTCGCTACATCCGTGGCTGGGAGCGCGATGGCCGCCTGGAGAATTCTCACGAGGATGACGAGACAACGCCGCTGCTCCGTCCGGGATCCGACAAGTTCTCTATCGAGGCCAGGAGGGCCGAAATCTGCAGGATCCCCGTCGATCAATGGCAGGCAGCGGCGGTCGCTGAGATGCGAGCCAAGCGCCTCTCCGCCATGGGGTTCATTGCGCTCAAGGAGGCTCTGGACAAAGCTTCTGGAGGACGGGTGATCTTGAGGATGTCCAGGGACATGCAGCACGAGTTCATGCTGCAGAGCTTTCCGTCGCCGGGCGAAGTGCAGAGGGGTTCGGTCCACGGGCGCGAGGACTACGGCACAGATGTTGGGGAGCTGAACAAGGGCACGGGTCTGTTCAAGGCGAGCGGCTCCTACGAGGAGGACGACGGCGTCATCCTCAAGTCTCTCGATCTGGGCCACAAGGTGGTCGACAAGTGGGAGAACTTTAGCCATCGGACCGAGGGTCGTCAGGTCGATCCGAAGGTGGATTTCCAGTTCCTGGCCCTGTTATCTCCAAAGGAGGGCAGCCAGGAGGTCATTGGCGCGAACGGGTCGGTCCTCGGCGACGGCAGCTACATGTTCACGATCGACCCCAGCTTCCACTTTCGATACATGCCGGCGGCGAACTTCGCCGGAGAAGGCGGCAACGCCAAGAACTTCTTCCAGTTCATCCCGCACTCGCAGCTCGCATCGCTGGGCAAGGTCGTCGCCGCCGGGAACTTCGAGATCAGGGGTGGGTGTTTTCGGTGGATCGACAACGGCAGCGGACACTATCGGGTCTCGGCGGGTGTCAACGAGAAGAACGCGTCGGCGGCACTGCGGAATCTGGGGTACGCCACGGACACGATCGCCTTCCTGAGCAGGCCCGCTGGCGACCTCGACGCCCACTATGAAGCGGGCAACAAGGTCTTGGAGGGTCTCCCCAAAGGAGAGGAACGACCTGCGATGACTCCCGAGATCCGCGCGATGCAAGGGGCAATGGGCGCTCTGCGGTGAGTTCGGGCTTGATCGGCGTTCTAGCGCTCCTTCGCGGCGTCGATCCACGCGGTCACC
>PJEL010001149.1_pt1 | contig 28000 bp, 19 predicted proteins | sample 1853271 | NCBI WGS metagenome assembly PJEL01 (sample SAMN08108733, study PRJNA415343) | Invertebrate metagenome, whole genome shotgun sequencing project. | host: Globobulimina | place: Sweden: Gullmar Fjord | collected 2015-08 | reverse complement strand
TGCTGCACGAGGCAGTGACCACACGTGTATTCTGTTCAATCGACAAGATTCAGGATGATTGGATGCATTCCTCCTGTCAAAAAGTACGTGTAAATAATCATTTTCAGAATATAATTGCAAAGCCGAGCATCTCTCTCTTGAATGACATGTAGATCTACATGGCATTATGCTGTGGTATTTCAAATTTGAAACCATTTAAATGGTCAGCCACATCTCTGAATTCAGAGATGACAATCTTGTCTTGTCTTGTCTTGTTGTTGTATGATGGGATCCAGATCTTTTGATGAGATACTCATGGATATCCTTCATGATGATGATGATGATCTCTTGTAGCATATCTTGAGATGTATATATCCTTGAAAAAGGGACACTCTCAAGTGGGTCAAATGAATAGACTCTCTATATCAACTCGTAATTCAAAGATATACTGTTTGTACATTCGATATATTATTATAATGTTCCCATCATATAGGAACATATATCATATCTGGTTGCGTGTGGTTACGAACTGCTCTTTGATCTTCACAACCGGACTCACCATGGTGACAGACCAAGCATTCAGGAGAATTCCTGTGTAGGGTTCGTCTGCTTACAATAATACTATAATCGCATAAAAGAATAGGAAACGATAGAGAGGGAAAAGGTTTCCTCTTTGTTGGCTGGGTGGTTTCTCTCTACGCTGCCAAGCTTTGTAGAACGTTTGCAAGGATGGTGGATCAGAGGGCAGATGGTGATGGAACGAAAGCATCTGACGTGCTGCTCTTGAATACGAAAGGTTTAGAATGTGCTTGGAGGCCAGCATGGGCGATGGAATGGGACGTGTTTACAGGGCGTTATGGCAGGTTTGGTGCCATGTCCCAGGGATGGAAGCAGATAGTCCCTATACCTTCCTGGAGAGAGGATGAGCGTACCTCGAGGTCTGGAAATTGGAAGGGCATTGCAAATCCTGAATTATCCAAGATGGTTGGGGCTCTGGAAATGTCGTTGATATCAATACAAAGCCCATGGATGATGCCAAAGCACATTTCTCGAAAAGTAGATGCTGGTGAGAAGCAACGGCCGCGACTATTATTCCAATATAAACCATATGAAAACCAGGAAAGACTCACGCTATCTGATAATGAGTTGGCTGGTTCTATTGACGCTGTCTTTTCTCAGGAATCATCACCGTTGCATGAGGCGCGTGATGCAGGCCTTGTGATTCTCATCAAGATTATCATTGATGCGTATCTGGAGAAAGGGCCCGAAATTGCATTTCAACAGGTCTTATCTCTCTTGAAAAAGCCCCTATCCGAAGGTCGCGTGCCGCAATGTGCTGTGTTTGATGTCATTACAAACTTAATGATCCATGGAGAGTTGCTCTATTCTACTCAAGCCGAGGAGAATGACAATCACCTGTCGGGTGATTGGAGATCTGAAGATCTCAGACACTCAACAGTTAGATTCCATGCACAGGTTTCACTAGAGATTGCTCCGTGGCCACCAATATGCGAGGGTGAATTTGTCCAGACTGTAGATGTACGAGTAGAACAATTCCGGGAATGGTTGAGACGGTTGTTGTTCCAGCTCACCTCTCACTTGGAATCTATCGAGTCCCAAGGCTATGAAGATAGTGGCAGTGAGGTGTGGGCTTGTGTATTTGCATGCATGGCATCTCTCTGTACGCATGATGGATACTTTGTGCTAGAATACATGCAGCATGCTCCTCTTCGACCATTATGTAGAATGTTGCATGTGGGGCGCCATGCATTTTGGGCGACAAGGATTTGTTCACTGCTAAAATCAATCCTTTGTAATCTTCTGTATAGAAAACAGAGCAGTGAGGATGGCATCGACAAGGGAGTGCTTGATTTTGAAAAGATTGAAGAGTGTGGTGGTATCCAACAGATTGTCAAAGAATATTACCACGCCCCCACGTTGATGAGTACACAATCTCTGTTCTGCGTCCTCTTTGATTTCGTTTTAAATGCAAAGAGTACAGATGGGGACGTCTCTCTTTCTCCAGGAAATACCTGGGGATTTTCAATGCACGAGACATCAGAAGTACAGATTGTAGGGAATGCTCTACTGCATATGAGGGCAGCAAATGCACTCAGGGATTACCTGGTACTACCCCCAATGGACTCGGATGCTGTTGTAAATAAAAATTTGGCTCGAGTTGTGCATACTGAAATCATGACACAGCTGCATTCAGGAGGATTTGAGAATTCACTCCAGGAGAGAGTTCCATTGTCATTTGTCGAGTATTGCATCACGTCACTTAAAGATGTGACATCCAAACTGCATTGTATTCCAGATGCATTGAATGCGTATGTTACAAGTACTTGCGATGCAGGTATATTTGGTGAATCAGAATCGGAGAATTGGAGATTTCTGGAGAATGCTTTGTTGAGTGAATCGCCAAGAGACCAGGTTGTTGGGCGCAGCTGGTTGGTGAAACTCATGGTGTCTGCATCTGATAGAGAGATTGAAGAAGCTTGGATATCGAGGAAAAATGTCATTCCTCCTCCTGTCCCTCTGATGCCGTCCAATACCCCAGACAGAGATTTGTTTACTTGTGGGGATACTATCCTGTCTGCTTTGGCAAAGAGCAAGTCTAAGATTCATGGGCAGGGATATCTTTTAACGTATAGAAGATTCGAAGGGGATGACTTTGTCGTGACGAATTTTGCGCTTTCCATTCGTCAGGTGGTGAGTGCCATGAGGTTTAGAATGCTTGATCTTCCAGGAGATTTGCACACAAGGTGGAACAATGGTGCAGTGGACACAAAGCGTCTCTGCATTTCCACAATCGAAAGAGCCTTTGAATGGATCTTTGGATTTTCTTCGGCTCCAGAATGGAGTACAGCAATTACTTTACTCGCAGAATGCCTGATATCAACAATTGCTACGTGCGATGTTCCGCTCCCACCATCACCAGATGAGGATAGCACATTGAGTGGCCATGTTACAGAGGACGAAGCCTTGATATCGCGCCCTACATCAGCGGTCCCAGAGACTCCTTCAGCGAGTAGACCATTGGAACATCAAGATTTTCCTGCCGAGAAAGTTGCTCCGTTGCGTATCCCGAGTCCTTCCTCAGAAAATGGGGGTGACATGCTATCACCCCTTTCCAAACTCATGCCAGGTGCCCCCAAACTTGCAGCAGCATGGAGACGATTGCGGACGCCAGGAAGTAGCAAGAATAGACCCAACTCTGCTGAAACAGCGAATCCAGAGGATGATTTTTCAGTGAATAGGCCACTGTCAGCTGGGGTGATGAAGATGGATTCCACCAGATCAAGATCCAGCTGTGCCGAGTCCATTTTTGTCAGAGACTCGATAACGCAATTCCCAACCTCTGGCTATAATCAAACAGTACCCAAGAGCTGGAGGTCTCTCTCAGAAAAAGTCGTCCATATGAAAGAAAAACACGCGAAAGCACACCTGGACAAGTATAGAGATGTATGCAGCACTGTGCGTGCTTTTGAACAGACACTGGACCCAGTTGAAAGCTTCATCATGGGAATATCATCTTGCCCCGTCCACGTCATAGAGATGGTCAATCCTCAGATATTGAAAGATATATTTGATGCAATGAATCAGGTTGACATTGATGGTGTCAAGCTTTTGGAATCATCCAGCAGGCAAGCAGCAGTCCAGGCTGGCAAGCCATTCTGGGACTCGAGGCTTGCCATCTTTTTGCTGCTGGTCGACTCATTTAGACTGACTGAGAAAAATCAGTACAATCATCCGCTTCTCAAATCATCAGGATATTTACACGCGTTGTTAAGAGATCCTGACGACAGAGTGAGGCATCATGTATGTTCATTCATTCTGAGCAGATTCTGCCAGCAGGATAGGATGGGCTATGTAAATGCCCTTGCAACAATAGTATCAAGAGCCCAGAAATCCAACGATGATAGATTGATACGAGACCCAGAGACTCAGGTGAATAAAATGTTGGAAATGCGGCTCTTTGACATGTCAACCATTATGCTTGAGAGTTAAACCTTGTGATTACACTTTCATACACCGTATATATAAACAACAAATAAACAACAAACACTCATGAACCACTGGCACTTGCAAAAGAACTCGAGCTACTTTGTCCCCCACCTCCCACGTTTCTGGAATTAGAAGAGGACGAACTTGACAAGATGACATCATTTGCCCCTAGGCAAACGCAAGTAGCAGCTTCCACCACGGTCGATCTATCTAGGGATGTTCGATTATTACAGTCAAATGATACACGATCCAGAGTACTCCCAATCCAGCACATGTTACACGACATTTCTCGTTTTCTTGGCTGCACCAGTCCTTTTGTTCCCCATTCATCATACAAGCAGCTCCTTGACACAAGGCCAGGCAAACCAAAGCCACGACAGAAACAGAGCAAAGTTGCTCGAGTCTCGGCATTCTCTTCTTCATTTCTATGTAATACTTGTTTTTATTGTAAAATGTTAAACATTATTTAATGAATATAAAACGTCGATATCATGTTCGACGGTAGATGAAAAATGGTACGAGTATGCCACGTGTGTTTTCTTGGAATGGTCAACGGATGAGGACCCTCCAGCTGGTCCGGACCACGTGGCAAAAGTTGGACAATCTGCAGAACCCCCAGAAATAATGAAAAAAAGCATAATGAGTCGATCTAGGTGGATTACACAATACATATGATGATGATATTTCATAGAATATCATTGTTTTGTGGTAGGCTTCCATCTGTCACAACAATGCATCATGCAATTTCAAACCATTTCAGAGGGTCTCACGAGATCGATCTGGGGGTACGTATGGCATTGCGAATTTTATATTCAGACCTCACGATCTTTCAGATGTCCAAATATCCGAGTTGGAAGAGTACTACAAGGTAGACTACTGCGTGTTTGGAATACAACCTAGAGTGAACAGTGCATTATGTAGCAGCAATGTTGTAGTATAAAGACCACAGAGAACGTACGTTACAAGTGTATCTGCATATATTGTCCCCCACCGACATCCTTCCACAAAGAAACCTGTTGCTCTGCATCCGTTACTGCAATCATACTACCATTGTGCGACCATGATGCCTTCCAGACAGGTCTGTCAAAATGATGGACAACCGTCTCTTTCCATCCATGTCCATTGTGTTTCCATACAATCACCTTGCCATCCTCCCCAGCTGATACCATGGTAGCAGAAGAGTTGAGGCCAGCAGCCGGCGCCCATGCTACGCTCCTAACCCAATCTTGGTGTCCAGCAAGTGACCCCCCCTCCTGTACCCATGACTGACTCGTGTGATCATATACCCACACTTTAATCATGCCATCACAACCACACGTGGCACACCTCTTGACGACCGCTTGACCAAGAACAGGAGCCCAGCTTACCCCAGTCGCCCCAATAGCATGGGCATGGGGAATTACAGAGGTTACCCATTGCTGTTGGTCTTGTTCTGCAATCAATATGCTCCCATCAGCACAGGCCCCAGCAACTAGTTTATTCCCTCCTTGCATTTCATACGGTGCCCACGCAACGCTATTTACCGATGATGATCCTTCACTAGTAATTTGGTGCACTTGCTGCCAATGAATAGAATCATTCGTTGCATTGTGCCAAATCAAAATTGTCCCATCAAATCCACAAGAAGCCAAGTATGCCCCATTTTTGGGATGGCTCCACGATATCTGCCACACAGGCCCCTGATGACCTACCAAATCTGCAGAGTGTGTCACAGATTTCCCATTCTACATACATGAAAGTGTATACGAGTAGTCAGTTGGTTGGTTGATCTCCCAGCGTCATCCGAAAGCAACGAATCAACGCATGCAATGACATACCACTGAGAATACTTTTACAAGTCTATCACTGGAACATGTTGCCACCAGTTTTCCATAGTAGTCAAACTGAGCGTCGTGGACCGTGTCCTGATGACCAGTCTCAAATTGGGAGACACCAGTCGTAGATGCTGTCACCATCAGTCAATGTGTAAGGTAATATAGAGTAGGCATTAAATTATTTTATGACGTACTATCTAGCAACTTGGACACAAAGATGATTCGTGGTTGGTTGGATTTCTAGCCATGTCCAGTGGACATTGTCCAGTCACAGTCTGACTGACTGACAAAGAGATTATATTGGTACCTAAAGATACTACAGTATACTACCAGATCACAGTCACTGAAAGTACTACTCGATCTCATCTACATGATGATGACGATGATGATGATGATGAGGTATCTATCTATTCTATGCCAACTCTAGCTGCAGTTGCTGCACTCGTTGGCAACTTTACAGGGATGTTTGGGGGAGCAAGGATGTTTTCAAAGACGACACGTCGATTGCTGTTGCTTCATTCCATTCAATTATATACAAACGTGGTAGTACTATTGAATAATTGAATCTCCACGTGATCATGAATCGTGTGCTGTTGAGGAGAGTCTTGGAACGACGGCAATGGGTTGAGAGATTCGCAACGTCAGGTTCTTTGCGCGATCATGGTACACATGCATCTGATGGGGATATACTAATCTCATGTGTAGCTTTGGAACGGCTTCCACTGGTGATGCCTGCCATGCCTGCTTGGGAACGTGAGTATAAAGATTGGCAAACAGTGTGGAATGCAAGGCGTTATAAAGAATTGCCACAATCCTTTACTACCTCTGATGTGAAGATGACGGACGATGGGAAGACTTCAGGACGTGCAACATGGGAGCCATCGTCTTTGCAGACGTCTGCAGATGCCAGGAATGATGTGAAGAGTTTGCAGAGAAAACTAGACCAACGGTTGTTCTTGCTGGTGAAGAAGGATGGGGCGTGGGACTTTGTCCAGTCAGCGATACAAAATAATGATACATCTACTCGGAAAGTTGCCGAGAGAGCGCTAGAGTCTCTGATGGGGGAGAATGCGTCGGTAAGGTATTATTTCATAGGGAATGCTCCTGCAGCTCACACAAGGTCAGAAGGAGGAACAAAGTTTTTTCATAGGTGCCAATTGATTCACATAGATTCGTTTTCATCGGTTGATATGAAAGAGTATGAGGATTATGCGTGGGTCTCTCCGAATGAATTTGAAGAATACCTTGAGATTGAACAGGCCAAGGTGTTGCAACAAATGGCCTAGCTGGTCGTGCTATGGAATGTGTCCTTTGTACATGTACAAGATATGCTACTTTTTAGAACAAGACAAACTTACTCATAGAGTAAATATGGTATTATTATTCAGGATTTGGGATTGTTGATGCGTGGGCCAGTCGTATTCCCGCAGATGAGAGCGTGTAGTGATTGTTCATCGGTTCCCATTTCGGAGGCAATCATCGATAGCGCCACCAAAAAGTCGTCAAACATGAGAGAATTCTTCCCAGGTCTTTTTGCCTTGGCAAATATCAAATCTATCCTTACTAGAGGGAGGTTTTTACCTTCAATGCCGCATTCTCTGCATAGTTTTGCAAACTGTTGATCTGACATGGCATGTGATTTTCTTCTATGCCCGAAACGGGCATATTGCCCATAGAGATGCAACAGCATTTCCCCTTCTTCCCCACTTGGAGGTTGTACTTTGACAGAAGGAGAATCCTGTCCTCTTTTTGTGGCATACGCGTCAAGCACTGTTTTTGGAGACATCACCAGGTCCTTTTTGAATATATTATATCGAGTGGTGGATGGGCGAAAGATGGGCGTGGAAACTACAGTGCCATTCAATGAGGGTTTACGTTGTACAATCATGTGAACTACATCCATCACATCTATGCTGCCATACTTCTCGGCCATCAGCCCGAGCGCATCTACAAACTGCGAAAAATTAATCTTTTTCCTTCCTCTTGCTTTTACCTTGGCAAACATGATATCCACATCAGAAAACGAGACACACTGAGATGAGTCTGCATGTCCTCCACGGTGAACAAGACCGACATCTCTACATAGTTTATTCCAGTGCGAACTTCCCATGATTTCATCCTCACGCTGTATTGTATGAGATACTCTGGGGCTTCCAAACGTAGACCAGGAGCAAAAAGATTCAAATAATGCGGCTACCAAACCCGGATCCTCTTTGGAGATGACGTCACCAAGCCTGGGTGCGTTGATCTTTGCCCACATCTTCGCGAACTCATTCTCATTGATCCGATTTCGTTTACGCACGTCTAAACTAGCAAACATGGCAACAACAGCATCGCGCGACTCTTGTGCTGGTCTTCCATCCAAGAGTCCAACATCTTGCATACATCTCCATAGCCCTTGGATATCCATCATTCCACTCTTTGTCGTGTATTTCTTGTACATCTCTCTCATCAATCTATCCTCGGGATATTCTCTATTTTCTTCGGGGATTTCAAGCACTAGATGTCGCGAGGGGTGACCACATTCTTCTTGTGAATTCCCAAGAAATCCACCATGCTCACCAGACCCCTTGGCATCATCACTTCCTTTTCCCAGAGATGGCATTGATTCATTATATACTATCATATTATTATTAATGATTCTTAGAACGTTGGTAGATGTCACCCCAGGGCTTGGGGCTTGTCAACTGTCAGGACGGGTCGTTGGGATTCCGTTACAAAGTCTCTCGTACTACATGCATGTAGATCATCTAATAATTATTATGCTTATAAGCATTATGATGATATGATAGATGTGGAAAACCCCTATACCCTGTGTATGTAATATAGTAGTAGAAAGTCTACAAGGTGTTACCCCAAAACTTGCTCACAAGGTCTCCTTCTACGTGGGAGGGATGGCCCACCATGGGAGAGGGGTCGAGTTGCTCACCGCTTCGCAAGATTTCTTTACAGATCCTGCAGATACGATGGGCGCTGGATCGCGGTCGAGAATGGGGGTATTCGTATCTGAGTTCAGGAAGACCAGGTGGATTTGACCCTGGATCCTCCCTTTTGTCCCTGGTACCAGGGACAATGGTATCAATTATCATCAATTCAAGCGAGAAACAAAGTGTTGGCACCTCACCTACATCGTTCATTCGGAAAAGTCTTTCGTCTTTTACATAAATTTGACACGAGATGAAAGTTGCATTCTTCGTGCTGGCGCTCTTAGGAGTTGCCTTTGCAAAGCGCCAGGTAATTCTTTCTCCACCACCAGTCGGACCAAGTCCACCACCACCAAGCCCACCACCACCATCTCCTGGTGCCCCACCAGCCCCAGCCCCAACCACTTTCCCAACTCCAGGATTCTTGTGGAGTCTTGTTATTCCAGGATATACCCAGGCAAGCTTTGGGTCTACCCAGCAGAGTCAGGTCTGTGACTTGTTGATCAACAGAGATGTCCAGGAAATTGCCATTGAGAACTGCCAGATTTCTACCATTGCTACCTACAATGGAAGCAATGTTCAAGTCAGTGGATACACCTACTGGGGATGGAAGAGAATCCCATCAGTCCAGGAAGTGAACACCGCCAACGCTTTGAGAGATTATGCCATCCTTCAGTTGAAGACCAATGCATCTGCTTTGTTTGCCCCAACATTCAATGGAGTGTATCCAAACTGTGCTTGTGAAGATATGACTGAGGTTACCCGCTCAGGAAACTTGAACTTTGTGTACAAGAACATTACTATTGTGCCAGCTAGTGCTGATGGACCTGCCCAGTGTGGGGCCAAGTTGAGCTACGACAGCACTGTTGCCAGCAATGTCATCAACCAGGTTGGTGTTGAGAGTACCCTTGGTCCTAACTTTGGACAGTTCTGTGCCCCAGGAGGAGTTGCAGGTGGAGTTGTCGGAACACCAGGAGTTGGTTCTTGCAAGCAGTATGGAGTGATTGCCCAGGCTTCTGATGCCACCAAGGCCACAGCAGTTTCTGAGCCAACTGTTAATGGCCAATACCCAGGAAGCTGGAATGGTGTCGCCTCTCTTGTTGGAGGAACTGGATACACTGCCGTACCAAAGGTTACTATCTCAGCTCCAACCCCTGTTGCTATCACACCAACCTTCACCTTGAACTCTAAGTTACAGTTGACAGAGCCTTCTTTTGCAGCTGAAAATGGACCATACACAACTGCTCCAGCAGTTACTGTTGATAGTGTCTGCTTCCAGTGCACAAGTACTGATTGCACCTCAGGAGGATACACTGGAAATGCTACTTGCACTGGTACATCCCAAAGCCTTCAGATTGGATCTGGAACCTACTCTGGACCAACATGCACATCATCTGAGTTCAAGGCATTGTCATCAAACACTGTGGTAACTGGATTCACTGTTGGTGGAGCTGTGATTGGATCATCTGATGCTAACAATGTCATCTGTACTGTTGCACCAACCATGGCTGTCAGCTCTACTGATCTTCAGCAAGGTGTCACAGCTGTTGCAACTGCCATTGTTACTAGTGGTGTTGTTACCGCCATTCAGCCTGTGACCATTGGATCTGGATACTTGTACGGGAAGACTCCAAGCATTACAATTGAGGCTCCATTCTCTAATGATATTGGAAAGCTTTGCTCACCAACACCAATTGCAGGATTGTCTGCAAATGTTGCAGTGTCTGGGGCAGTCACCATCAGTACCACTGGAAGATGCCAGCCACTTGGAATTGATACCTACTCTAGAAAGGTATGCTCTGTTCCAGCTGTTGTCAATGGATTGAGCAACTGGAACAAGCTTGGTGTCCAGACTTGCGATACCGTCTCTAGTTTCAAGGCCCAGCCAAACGCACCAACTTCAGACTCTTGCTTGTTGTTGCCTCAGACATTCATCACCACTGCCATCTCTCCAGCACCACCAGCCAGCCCACCAGCTGTGCCACCAGCAACCCCACCATCACCAACCCCACTTGTGTGCTCCTACAGAGGAACATACGAGATTACCCCACTCTATGGACCATGCAACAATTACTACATTGCTTCTGGAACTGATGACAACTGCAGCAACAACTTGGTCAACTTGAGAACCAAGTCAAACCTTGGTGACAAGTTGAACAGAATCAGATGGACCTTTGCTAGTGAGTCCAAGGGAAGCCTTGGAACCCCAACCAACGTGTTGGCCAATGCCAGAACTGGATGCACCAACAAGTACTTGGCTGCTCCATCTGACGGAACCAACTTGAAGGTTGGAGGAGCTGCATGGAAGTGGCAGTTTGTCCCATACCCAGGAGGTTCCAAGTGTGACGAGGTCAACATGATCTCCCAGAACAGACTCTCTACCACTGCCTTCCTCCAGATTCCAAGAACTTGTGACAGATTCAGATACAATGCCACTGATGGAGGTCGCCAGAGATTCCGCCTCAGAAAGGTTTAAATATTAAATGACGATTAGAAACACTATATAACTATACACGGAAGTATAGATATCCCCCAATCCTTTTGATTTTATAGTACAATATATATTGTAAGTATGACCCCTGTAGGCTTATATAAACATATGGGACTGTACAGAATTGTGCAGTTGATTGGGATGTATGCTTGGCAGAATTGCTTCTCTACAAATTGTAGTGAGATACATTCTGTCAGCTGCTTTGGTGGCTTGGAAGTCGACTCTTCTGGGAGTCGAAAAGAAGATTCTAGGAAATATCTTCGGGTTTAACCCATATGTAATACATAATAATTTCTATTTTGAAACTTATAGAATACTATTAAAGAATATTCTTTGGCAGATGCCAAGGATGTTGCGAGAATTAGGTGGTCAGGTGGCAGAAATCATCTCTTTCGTCTCTCTTCCTCCGTGTCCATGGGATGGTATGGAAGATGATGTTTCATCTGCAGATTTAGTGTTATCAAGGGATAGTAAGAGAAATATATTGGCTAAAATGGAAGAACTTTTAGATTTGTTAAAAAGACTCAAGTCATGTTCATCCTCTGGGTCTATACTGTCTGTGGCTTCCACGACAAAGGCTGTTCCTATGAATGGATTCCTGGTGGAAGAAATAAATGAATCATCACATCAAGATGAATTACAATCGATTGGGCGCGATGTATTACTGCATGTGGTTGGCTTGTACAGTGTCTGGCATGCTGGGGTTGCACAAAACCCTGCTCTAGGAAAAGTCCTGCTAGAGATTAGGGAGCTTTTGGAAATATGTGATGGCACTTGTGCTTTGGCAGATCGTGCAATGCCAGATATACTCGAAGAGGTGCATAAAGTTGTAGTAGCCCATGTCAACTTTGAACAAATGTCATGTGTGTCAGTCTCATTGATGCAATATAAAGGACCAAATGACTGGGAACGGTACCTGAGATCGATAGAATTGATGTGGTTGTTAGATAATATATCATATGAACAGACTACTGTTGACGAACGTATGATGGTGTGCAGAACAATTGCTCTAGGTTGCAAGGACGTTTCCTATCATGTAAGAAACATGTGTTTGGAAGCTTTCATTGTTCTCATCCGTCGATTAGACACATGCTCCATGTTGCAAGAGCATGAAGCGACTTTATCAGATGTTTTGATGAGTTGTTTGGCAGCAAATGATGAGCGATGCTGGGATTGTACATACAGGGCCGTATCTTGTATGATACTGGCGCAGTCATTGTATACCAGAGACAAGCTTTTGGGGCGATCGATAGAGCAAGCATATAGGAATGGTACTTCATTGATCTTTGCATCATCGTGGCTACGAGCAATGCGCCCATGCTTTGAATCTGCTGGCATTTCTCTGATGCAATATTTCACCATGCTGTTACCTACCTTGATAGAATGGGTCCAATGTTTGCATGAAGACGTGCAGATTATGTCATTAGATGCTTTAAATACGTGTTTACGCATCTGCTGGCCTCGTAACCATGCGCATGCGCATTCTTTGTGGGAGACTTTGCAAGAGATCTACACCAGGATGAGCCCTGAGATATCTGGCAAGGTCTCCCAGGTGGCAGAGCTCATCTGGGTGACATCTGGCGATGACTTTAGGTCTAAGATGAGACACCATACTCCACGCAGTGAATTGACCTCGATAATCATGAATAGGCTCGATACTGAGCCTTTAATAAAGACTCTCTAATAATTCCTGGCTGAGGACCTGTCTCACTCTGCTATAGCTATGGACACGAGATGGTTGACAGCGTCGAACTGTACCTTTAATTTATTGTTTAAAAACTACAAGTATTCCTATGTATATATTACATTTCTGTTTTACTATGGCAAAATGAGGTCTCGATTGTTTGGAACATCTCTGGCGTTGCCAACGGCACTGGCGATATATTCGTACAGTCCGGAGGAACTCCATGTGGTTACAGATCATGAAGAGAATGATCAAATTTTAAGATATGAACACTTGATTGCACGCTGCGATGCATCTTCACTGCCACCCGAGAAAACCCTTGCTGGGTCTTTCCAACCGCTTCCAGCACGAGACAACGTGTGGAAGGGATTATCGCGGGATGTTCGTCACTTTGACGTTTTAGTGATAGGAGGGGGTGCAACTGGAACTGGATGTGCCTTGGATGCGCAGACGCGGTGCGTATCACTCTACGATATGTCAAGAGATGCTGTGATAAAGTATCATGTGGGGTTTGTTGTGCAGGGGATTGAGCACATTGCTGGTTGAAAAGGAAGATTTTGCTGCTGGAACATCGTCTAGATCAACAAAGCTGGTACATGGAGGAGTGCGATATTTGGAGAAGGCGTTCATGAACTTTGATTATGGACAACTGAAATTAGTTTTTGAAGCGCTTCATGAGAGGAAAACAGTCCTAGACTCTGCTCCTCACCTTGCGACACCGCTTCCAATAATGACAGTGCGTACATGATCTACACTCAACCTTTTTTTCTATCCCTGTTCATTCCAGAAATAACGTATCGATACGTGTTTGCAGCCGTGTTATGCATGGTGGGAAGTGCCTTATTATTGGGCTGGCTTGAAAGCATATGATCTTGTGGCAGGATCAAAGAATCTCAGTTGGAGTCATTTTGTGTCACCCATGAAAGCAAAAGCCTCTTTCCCAACTCTTAGTGACACGAATGAATCTGGAAAGCATTTGAAAGGCACTATTGTGTATTATGATGGACAATTCAATGACTCAAGGCTTGCAATTGCTGTTGCATGCACAGCACAAGCCGCTGGAGCGACTGTGCTGAATCATGCTGAGGTCACCGATCTGATTCATGATGAAAACAATGGCCAGGCAACCGGGGCGAAACTGCGTGACAATTTGACGGGAAAGACTACACAGGTGTTTGCCAAGAAAATAATCAATGCAACCGGACCATTCACAGATGATATTCGAAAGATGAGCAATACCGAATCAAAATCCATGATTATGCCCTCTTCTGGTGTTCACATTACTTTACCAGATTATTATTCCCCTGAAAATGTGGGAATGATTGTGCCCAAGACAAAAGATGGCAGAGTGGTCTTTATGCTCCCTTGGTTGGGGGAGACTATTGCTGGGACGACAGATGCTAGTTGTGACGTGACGATGCGTCCACAAGCCAAAGAAGAGGAAGTTCAATTCATATTAGATGCTCTTTCAGGGTACCTGACAGTCAAAGTGAGACGTGAGGACGTGAAATCTGCATGGAGTGGAATCCGACCTTTGGCACTTGATCCACATGCTGCTGACACTTCAAACGCACTTCGGGATCACATCGTCACTGTTGACAAGAATGGCATGGTGACAATTACTGGAGGTAAATGGACTACATATCGATTGATGGCAAAAGACGCAGTGGATACTATTACAGAGAACAAAAACTGTGTGACAGATAGCATCAAGCTGGTAGGAGCGCATGGATGGAGTCCAGCACTGTTTACTGAAGTTGCACAGAACTATACAGTACCACATAGACCCGGTGCCATAGATACTCGCGTAGCAAAGTATCTGGCTGCATCATACGGGGATAGGGCTCGAGAAGTGACTAAAATTGCAGAGGAGAATGCATTGGGCAAGCGATTGGTCAGAGGTTACCCTATTATTGAAGCGGAAGTGCTCTACACCATAAGGTACGAAATGTGTGAAACACCAGAAGATTTCATCGCTAGAAGAACTCGTTTAATTTTCTTGGATAGAAGAGCATGTCAGGAGGCATTGCCACGAATTGTGGAGCTCATGGGTATGGAAAAAGGTTGGAATACACGCCGGAAGAAGAAGGAGCTTGCTCGAGCAATGGAATTCACGGATACGTTTGAGGCATTATGAACAATGAATCTGTAACGCAAATTACACCAAGCAAAAGAAGCAAGTATTCTAGTTTAACACATCAACAATTACTCGGCGCGACTTCAATGGTGCCCATTTCCATCTCTTATAGTACACTGCTGTCACAAGCACAAGACTCAATGCGGTCAGCCATTTAACACCCATCAATTTTCTATCGTCTGCTTCTGGTTCAGCAGCCCATGCAAGGAATGTCACAACATCTTTTGCTTGCTGTGCTTCAGTTGCTGGAGTACCATCATCATATTCTACTCCTTCGTCATTCAACATTTTTGGCATAGCAATAGCACCCCCTGGGAAATACGGATTGTAGTACAATCCTTCACGTACATGCACACCCTCTGGAGGGTCTCGATAACCCATGAGAAGCGAAAACACATAGTTTTGCCCATCATGCCGGGCTTTGGTGATCAGACTCAAATCTGGTGGATATGCTCCTCCGTTTGCAAAACGCGCAGCTTCCTCATTTGGATATGGCTCTGGAATCTTATCCGACAATTTCCCTGGTCTCTCAAACATTTCTCCTTCGTCGTTAGGTCCATCCATCACTTCCACTTCAAGTGCCATATCTTTTGCTTCATCCTCTGTGTATGCAACACCTACCAAATTACGGTAGTGAATCTGATTCAGAGAGTGACAAGTGGCACAGACCTGCTGATACACCTGGAATCCTCTTCTAATGGATCTGTGGTCATATGAGCTGAAGAAACCTTCATGGGGCCACGGATACTGTGGCGCATGCAAACCATGCTCTGCTTCATCAGCCAGTGATAGGGTTACAGTACCCCCTAGAATAGCCACCCCCGCAGCTAACAGGCCCAGGAGCCCCTTCCCTTGATAGGATTCTTTCTGTGAGCTCACACTGCTCACTTTCATCCCCATAAAAGTAACCGACTCTGACGATCCACCCGTTGCCAGGCCCCTTGCCTACATGTACCACCATCACTATCATCAACTACCACGGCGAAGTACCAACATCAGCGATCCCCAAGGGATATGCTTCTAAAACAAACATATCATGGTATAATTCTACTAGTACACACGTACCATGCCCAACTCGAGGAACCCTGCTTTAGAGGCAGGTTGAGACAACAGGCTCCCTGCACGTTGTGCTGCCGAACGCAACATGCTCTAGTTCTTCTTGGTATTCTACAGTGACAGTGATATGATGATATAGGTCATATAACTGAATATACTTTGTGTTTACACCACAAGTATCCGTGTCAAACTCTCACATTTATCCAGGGGCGAGGCGATTGAGCCCTAAAATGTTATTTAAAATGTAAAAAATACTATCGTAAATAAGATTTTTCCTTGAGAGGACGAGAACAAGTACAGTTTTCCTTCCTGATGGGTTCTATTCTGCTCTCAGACAAAATTTATACAGGATATTAACATCAAAGAGTCTGATAGAACAGCATGCAGTCTGCACTGCGCCGTCGTTGTATCAGCGAGGTCCGCTCATCATCATCCTCGTCTTGGCAGCAACTTCTCTCGTCATGGTACTCGACAGGTGGCGAAGGGGCTGTCGAAAGGACTTCTTTTGGTAACTTGAAAGATGAGGATAGAATTTTCACGAATATCTATGGAAGACATGATCCTTTTCTCCAAGGAGCCGAGGCGAGAGGTGACTGGTACAGAACCAAGGATATCATTGTCAAAGGGACAGACTGGATTGTGGAACAGATGAAACAGAGTGGGTTGCGCGGTCGTGGTGGGGCAGGATTTCCATCTGGGTTGAAATGGAGTTTCATGCCAAAGGTGTCCGATGGGAGACCGTCGTACTTGGTGGTGAATGCAGATGAGTCAGAGCCAGGGACATGTAAGGATAGAGAGATTATGAGGAATGAGCCACACAAGTTGGTAGAGGGGTGTCTGATTGCTGGTGTTGGCATGCGTGCTCGAGCTGGATATATTTATATCAGAGGAGAATTTGTAGAGGAAAGGAGAGCTGTCATGAGGGCAGTTGATGAAGCATACAAGAAGGGATACCTTGGGAAAAACGCCTGCGGGTCTGGATATGATTTCGATTTGAACGTTCACTGGGGGGCGGGGGCGTATATTTGCGGAGAAGAAACTGCGTTGATTGAAAGTTTGGAAGGAAAGCAAGGCAAACCACGTCTGAAGCCTCCTTTCCCCGCGAATGTTGGTCTCTATGGATGTCCAACAACTGTGACAAATGTGGAGACTGTGTCAGTGAGTCCAACGATTCTTCGCCGTGGTCCAGAGTGGTTCTCTTCCTTTGGAAGGAAGAATAATCATGGTACCAAGCTTTTCGCAATTAGTGGACACGTCAATAGACCTGTGACGGTGGAAGAGGAGATGAGCATACCTTTGAAAGAGCTCATTGAAAGACATGCAGGTGGTGTTAGGGGGGGATGGGATAATCTATTGGCCATTATTCCAGGCGGTTCCTCTGTGAGATGTCTACCAAAACATTTATGCGATGATGTACTAATGGATTTTGATGCTCTGAGAGAGCTGGAGAGTGGTTTGGGAACTGCAGCTGTGATTGTCATGGACAAGAGCACAGATATTATTGAGGCAATTGCAAGATTGTCCTACTTTTACAAGCACGAGAGTTGTGGCCAGTGTACTCCATGTAGGGAAGGAACAGGTTGGCTCTACGACATAATGACTCGTATGAAGAAAGGAGATGCTCGTGTCGAGGAGATTGACATGTTGTTGGAGTTGACCAAGCAGATTGAGGGGCATACAATTTGTGCCTTGGGTGATGCCGCTGCATGGCCAATCCAGGGGCTCATCAAGCATTTCCGCCCAGAGATGGAGGCACGCATTGAAGCCGCTGCTGCTGCTGTGTCTGAGAAACAACAAATTGCTGTATAATAGTAGTCGTAGTAGGTATTCCTTTCCAATTTGTATTGCAAATACTTTACAATCTGAAAAGAACCTGGCCCAGTCAGTGGCCATGGTTTGATCTGAGCTGCCAAGATTGCCATCTTCCCATCCTAAAACATGAAGAGAACGACACGACGTATATACGCATACGTAAATTTTCAAATACTTGCGTAATTCTACATCAGTCGTACAACAATTCGTTCGTTTGAAAACAATAGAAGCAGTCCGAAGGTTTCTGTCCCGGCGACGATCATTCACTCTTGTGACTACGGTACGTTGCTCTTCACTCGGTGCTCATCTGATACGATGATATCAAAAGTTTACATGTGATGTTCCCATTGATCTCTCTGATCGCCAGAAGGGAGGTTTCTGTTGAGAGATTAGAGCAGTTCTGTTCCAACGATGAGATCTGCGGAACAAGCCAACCTATTCCCCTTTCCGCGCCCAACATTACTCAAAATTATGCGTAAATTTGATCATTTACCACTCTCTCCACACTGGGGTGAGATGATTAGACGAACTGGAGATGTGTGTTACATATGCGATTGTCTGTAACCGTGTTGTCTGAAATGTATGTAGGCGGGTATTTTTTTCATTGGTGTAGAGGTATAGACCGCATGTCTCGCGGACTGTTGAGTGCTGCGGTTTCAGTACTGCTGCTGGCGAGCTGCTTTGTCTCAGCACAAGAAATCGATCAACAGGCCGTGTCTTTGCTTTTGCTTCGTGGGGCGCTTGATAGATCTGGAGTCCTATCGTCGTGGAACCCTAATTCAGATGTATGTACTTCGTGGGAAGGGATTACATGTAATGCTGCAGGGAATGTTACAACGATCAATTTGGAAAATAAGGGTCTGCAAGGGCAGTTGCCTCTGGATGAAAGTCTTTGGACAAATTTGAATTCGCTTGAAAACATAAACCTTGCGAAAAATGAAATTACTGGTTTCGTTCCTCCACAGATGAGCGTGTTGAACTCATTGGAGTATATTTCTGTCAGTGACAATCAGCTAGAGAGTATTCTTCCAGTATCTTGGGATGTGCTGGCTAGCCTCAAGGGTGTTGATCTATCGCAAAACAAACTTTTTGGGGATTTGCCAGCTGAATGGTCAAAGTTGAAGAATCTGGAGGCTATCGATCTATCAGAAAATGATTTTACTGGGAAGATTCCTGAGAGTTGGAGTAGTTTGCCAAATTTGGATGCTGCGTCTTTTGCTGGGAACAAGGGTCTCTGCGATGATAATCCTAGCGCTGGGTCTTCGGATCTGAATGTTTACTATGGTCCATGCGATGAATCATCACCAGCTTTGCCAAATATTAACCCGACATATCCGCCAGCTCCTCCATCACCATCTCCTCCGTCACCATCTCCATTACCATCTCCTCCATCACCTTCCAAGAGCCCTGCACCAGGACCAGAGCCTGTTCCTTCGCCTCCACCCGTTTCGAAGCCATCTGATTATGTTACCATGAATTTTGATGCCACGGGGATGACCGAGTCAGAGTTGATGAACAGTATGGAAGAGTATAAGAAGATTATTGCCCAGGCTGCCAAGGTTCCACCTGGCTGGATTGAAGTAACTGTGTCTTCTACATCCACGAGCTCTGGGTCCAGGCGACTTCTACAGGATCCAAACACTTTGGTATTGAGTAATAAAATATATACAGATGATCAGGACGGGACGATAGACAGCCTGAATGAGTCAGTGGATAATGGTAGCTTGGCTCTTTCCTTGAAGAATGAACTTGGTCTTGTATTGGTTCCAGGCTCTGTGACAATTGATAAACCCTCTTCCACAAATGTAGGCGCAATTGTTGGTGGAGTCGTCGGTGGAGTGTGTGGGCTTATTATCATTTTGATCATCATTTGGTTTGTGATGAAGAAAAGACGTGACCAGCCACTCAAGGCTGGCTCTGGCAGTGTTGGCAATGTTGTTCAGGGTGAGAAATCTGGAATGGCCATGTACACATCAAATCCACTTGCTGTAGAAGATACAGAGGATAATACAGTGAGTGCATCGAAGAAGGAGGAGTTCAAGATGTATGAGAGTGGTGCCTATGATAAGGATAGCACCCCTCGTTCCACCAGTCAGGCTGCCAGGACTGCAGCTGCAGTTGCTAAGGGTGTAAATCCCCTCAGCTTGGAAAGAACAGAAAGCGAACTTTCTGACCCTGACTCGCAAAGATACGGAACTCCATCTGATACCACTGCACCTCTGACAGCTCGCTCTAGATTGGACTCTGCTCGTTCCGGATTGCAATCAAATCCAGCGTTTGCAACTCCAAGAGAGGTATTTGAATCATCTGATGAAGAGGATATCAACCCAATGTATGTCAAATCGGCTAGGACTGCAGCATCATCACAGTCTGCAGGAACTGGACTTGAAATTGATTCATCAAGAAAGTACGAATCTGCATCAGAGAGTGCAAAAAATACTGGAAGAACAACAGCAAGTATGCAATCCAACCCGCAATTTAATGTTGAAGAGGAAGAGGACCAAAGTGGTAGCTCAAATCCGTTGTTTGATATGCTAAAGGGAAAGAAGAAATGAGCTCCGTGACCTGCAAGTGGCAACATTTCATGTGTAGTACTGGCATAATTGTTGATTTGTAATCCATCGTGATGTGTACATCGTATCTATCTTACATCTTGTGTTGCATCAATTCGACATACTTGGCAATTCGATAGGCCATATTGTCTATGTTTTCTTTTATCCTCATCGTTCAATACGCTCTGCAATATTGAGAGACTATCACCGTGACTCGTCAGGATTATATAGTGATTTTGGAGTTCATCCTCTACAGAATAGATGAACTGTTCTAGTCTTCCTGCCACATCGCTCACACTTTCCCCTCCCCCACTCGGTCTTTTGGTAATATCTATCTTGTCTTGTTCCCAGACTTCATGATAACGTGCTGCCGATTCACCCTCTAGATCTGTACCAAAGTAACGTTCAGCAAGTGCATCTGCCTTTCTCAACCTTGAATCATGCAGGTGGATATCCAAGTGACTGCCGACTCTTGCCGCCGTTTCATAAGCCCTACTAAAAGGTGAGGAAAAGATAACAATGCGTTCGCCACCAATTGGCTCATTCTTTACTATCTCCGCCATTTGTTCCCCAGCTCGTTCTGCCTGAGATGCTCCAAGATCGGTCAACCCCCATTCTGGCTTCATGCCTTCTATCATGTCACTTAGAATCACATCCTTTCCATTAGCTACACTATGGCCATGTCTGCATGATGCACATGTGACAGTCGAGTCAGATGGTGAAAAGACCAGTTTTCGACATGTCCCATTGAAAACAGGGTTTCATTCTCGCACCGAATCAGAAAGTATGTATTTTTAAGTTTCATAATGAGTTAATATTATATGTCATAATTTTTTACATGGGATTGTCACACGGTCGAGAAGGATGACGTGTTTCCTCCTTGAACAAACGAGACAAGAGGTGAAACCCACCTCTCCATGTATGTCAAGTCAACTCACTTTTCTACAGTGCCTTGGGGTAGTCATTGTATTTTCACAGACCGGAATTGGCCATGCATCTGTTGAAGGGCAGTACATACACTATTGTGGAGCTGCCCTTCCATTATGTGATGGAAGCATCTTCCGCATTGTCTGAAATAAACCCATTCTATTGATCCAACCAATCTGATCATCCTGGGCACCAGTCACTGGTTTTATTCACATTTTTGAGCTCTGCAGTCCAATACGTGCATGCCTGGTGTTATTCTTGAACGTTTTTGATACACTATAGCTCAACGAGACGCTGTTGTGTATTATATTCTGAAGGAATCACCGTTGTACACGTCACATCTTGCTCAGGATGGCAAAGTTGTGTTTCTGTATCAAAGACAAGCCCAGGAGGACAATGGATAAACCAGCTACCTAGTTCTGTGCAGAGGAAATATGAGTGGCACCCAGTGTTAGCAAACATACCATACGTGTTGACAAGAGTGGTACAGAACCTCTGTGCTGCTGCCTTCTCCACGAGCGTCTTATCTTTGATGCTTTTTGTCGATTTTTCCACGCTGGCATCTCCCCCTGCATACAAGACAGCATCGTTCCCTAGAGCTTGTGGAGGCAACGGAAGACTCTTTATTGCCACAGGAGTTATCAAAATATCAGCACAGTTCCAAAATTCTTCCGGATAGTTACTACCTGGCTCACCACAAGTTGGCATATTAAACGGTCTCAGGTATTGTTGGGGAGTTCCTGGAGGATGACAAGTATTCCCAGACAGCCAGTACCACTGCATCACACAGGCAAACTTCTTGCCATCACATACCAAATTTTCAGGAAGTTGATAAAATGTCACGTATTCTGTAGTTACTGGATCTCCTGGAGTGGTGTAATACCACTCTTCTCCCGGGTTCTGAGCAGCTGGAACATTTGCTTGTGTAAGGACATGCTCTTCAAAGCAGGCGTCAGTCAACATATCGGCCTCTGTCTCGAATGGATTTTTCCTATACTGACATATCCTGAAGCGGAATCTCCCATTATGATTTGTCGAAACGAATACCTCTATCTGTGCGACTTGTCCTTGAGCATACGTGATTGCAGGTTTTCCAGTGTAGTATTTACCACCAAATTCATGCTTGCGTGGACCCTTGAAAGGATCTCCGCATATTCCATGCCGTCCCTCCGGCCATGTCAATGTTCCAGATGCGGAGACTGAAGAAACTCCTCCAGAGTTTAAGCAGTGTGGACAGTAATCTGAATTAGCCAGAACGTTCCTCGCCGGTGGTGACTTGAGATAGCCGTGGCAACGTGCGACGGGAGTCTTGACGACCACCAAGAGTACGATAATGCATCTAAATCCCAGTGTCATAATCACGCATGGATGTGATGCCAGATTAATATAAGTTATTATTTTAAATAAATACATGAATGCTGAATGTCTTTTTGTCCATCGGCAATGTGCACGTGTCCTTGATTGGTTGTTGGTCAACGGTTGTTATAGATCTGGTGCGCCCATTGTTGAGATGGCTGCATGGGAAATACTTTCCTACTTGGATTGCACAAGGTTGAACGTATTAATCGAAAAGAATTTGTAGAAATAATTGTCTGTACGCATGTATTAACTTTTCTGAGCCATATATTGTTTTAGTGAAGGGTGATTCCATGGTACATTTTTGATATCCTGGCCATCTGACAAGATGTCACTTGTGGAGGCATTGTCGTCTCCTGGCTTTTGAATCACAATGTCTGCACAGTTCCAAAATTCCTCTGGATACGGAGATCCATCCACAGAGCAGTCCAAGTACGTTGCATCTTTTCTAACGTATTTTTCTGGAAAGTCGGAGAAACCACACGACTGTAGTGTCAGCCAGTACCACTGAAGCACACAATGGGACTCTTGCCCATCACATACTAAATCCTCAGGAAGCTGATAGTGTAGATTATATGTCGTGATTTCTGGATCACCTGGGGTCGTATAGAACCATCTTGTTCCTGGAGACTGCGAACCAGCGACATTTGCCTGTTGCAATACGTGCTGATCAAAGCACTCCTCGGAAAGCTCCTTTTGTTCATTCTCTGCAGCACTATCAAATCCACCACTTACTTTGCAAATACGGAAGCCAAACTTTCCATTATGATTTGTAGTGGTTAGAATGTCAATATCTATCACTTGGCCCTGGACATAACTGGTGTATACCCCTTTCTTGTAATAGATTCCACCAGCCTCATGAGGCCTTGGTGCACTTTCTCCATCGTAACTGTCTCCACAAAGTCCATGCCTACCCTCTGGCCAACGAAGAGTCTTCTTTGCACTAACAGAATCTGTGGTTCCAGCATTCAGGCACTGAGGGCACGAGTTATCGCGGGCCAAGACATTTCTTGCAGGTGGTCTAATAATGCTGCCGTGGGCAGCAACTTGCATGCACCATGCATTAACAAGAATAAAAGGAATCGACCTGATGACGATGCGCATTTGTCATCAAATGGATATAAATTAGAAGATATATTTATTATGTCACTATATCCTTATTATTTCATGACAATCACCCCAAGAACAACATACTGCGACGGTGTCTGTCCGTGTCTGACATAGTCAAAGTCTGCAGACCTTGACCGTAGAAAGTTATAATGTGGGATTTTTTTACCATTACAGATGCGAATAGGGTAAAGACATACACGAAGGTTGTATATTTGGATAAGATTCATTTAATAACATGCAGCATTTGGACTCAATATCGTGTCCATCAGATATATAGATCCTACTGTGCCCCGGAGTAATGGTGGTTGAGTCAGCTAACTGACCAACGTTTGGGGTATTACTCTTATCCATCCACGACGAGTAGTAAAACAAGACGGACTCTTATTCAGAATTATCACGACAATTGACACGACATGCAAAGAAGCATCTCTTTGCTCTCTAAAGTATTTGCTACACAATCACGGGGAATGTGGCTTCTGGATGACAATGTCTGCACAGTTCCAGAACTCTTCCGGGAATATAAAATCATCACCCTCGTACTTGTCACAGTTTCTGAGATGATAGTCAGATCGTGTATACTTGGTGGGGGCGTCAGATGTCTGGCAGGTGTTGAATGTCAGCCAGTACCACTGAAGCACACAATGGGACTCTTGCCCATCACATACCAAATCCTCAGGAAGCTGGTAATGCAGCTTGTACTCGTAGTACATTGGATCTCCAGGTGTTGTATAAAACCAGCGCTGTCCGGGAGATTGAGATCCAGCAACGTTTGCCTGTTGCAAGATATGCTGGTCAAAGCACTCTTCAGTTAATCCTTTCTTTTCATTTTCCACAGCGCCATCATACCCACCATACACTTTGCAAATGCGGAAGCCGAATCTTCCATTATGGTTCGTGGTAGTTACAACATCAATATCCATGACCTGCCCCTGTGTGTAGTTCATGTACAGACCCTTTTGATAATAAGCACCTCCGGCTTCGTGATTTCGAGGCTGGCTATCATAATAGCTATCCCCACAAAGCCCATGGTTGCCCTTTGGCCAACGCAAAGTCTTCTTGGCACTCACGTCATTGACTGTTCCACCGTTTAGGCAGTGCGGACAGTCCTGGTTTTTGGCCAGAATATTTCTGGAAGGAGGCATTGACAGATATCCATGAGCGTTGACCGAGGCCAGTAGGATTAAAAACACTGAAAGGCAGTACATCATTGAGCAAAAATGTAGCACAGTAATTTTTAATGAATGTTTATAATAATTAATTTAATTTCTGAGTCGAACAGATATGTTGGGATCGAAAACATGAGATTATCGATCAACGACTTCAACTGTCACTGTCAGACAAGGAGAAGCGACACGGTTTCGACGTCTGACAACAATTGACGTAGGTCTGTGGACATACACGGGCCTGTCGGACTGTCGTCTGCAGACGTTGAAATGCATGACCGTGCATGACACCTCTGCAATACCGGTATCGGCGAGTTCGAGCATATTTACGAATGGGAACCTTGGAAATTGATTCCATCAGGTTTATATGAAGATGTTTTGCAAATAAGGTGGCATGGCACAGATGGGCTCAGAGGGATTCACCTTCAAGGGCGTGATATTTTTGCCTGGGTCAGGGTGAAAGCAAAAGTCGTCAATGTCGAAATACGTACGTGCCGATACTACATTCAAAAGCACACGATGATAATTGAGAATGTATCCATCTTTAAGGTTACATGAATGGTACGTCATTTATTGGTTCATAAGCCTGTATAAAACTATTGAGAGAAGAACTGCACTTGATGTCGCCATCACTGATGTGACAAGCAAAAGGGGAAACTCACTCTCTCGTTGCCTAGCTTGTAATGCTTTCTGGACCAGCCTTTCTACATGTACGTCCCTCTGCTTCCAGCTTTTCTGAACCTCGGCGGCTATTTCCTCCAGAGGTATGTCATCACCAAGGACAATATCACCTACTGGGAGCTTTCTTCTCTCTTCAGGTGTCAACGAATCTTGATCAAACCACGTCGAATCAGCGGTGTACCCTGCACTACCGTCAGCCTCCTCCACGGCATGCTGCTCGGAGTTTTCCTTTTTGCTTCGGCCCATCACCCAGCCAGCGGCCTGGCTCCACCATGGAATTTTTGCACCAGTCTTTTCCATTGACACGCCATCATCGAGACTTTCTAACACAACTTTGCTTGTAGAGGACGCAGAAGGAATTGCTTCGGTACCCCACGAATCCTCTGCATCCGACACAACTTCATATCGTTTTCTTTCCTCCTCTTGATCTGCCTTGTCATCTTCCATAGCCGCTGCTGCTGCAAGTGCTGCTGCTTTTGCAGCAGAAATTGCAATCTCTGCCTTTTGTTTGCCAGAAATTACCTCATCTATGTGCACCTCCTCAGCGGCGTGTGGTCTGATGTGCTTTTCTAATGATTTTGCTGCTTGATCCAACACTTCACTTGCCTCATGTACATCCCCTCGTCTCATTGCAGACACTGCGTCTGATTCTGCTTTTGCTAATTCCTGCACTACCTCTGGAGATTGTGATCCATCGCTACTAGAAGTATATGTTAACACGTCATCCGTAAGATGATGCATTGTCTCTGTCATTGCTGACAGTTCCTGGACTATAGCATCTTGTTTGTCACTTGTGTCTTGTGACAAATCCACTTCTTTTTCAGGTTCTTTTTCAGGTTCTTTAACCGTCTCCTCTCTCCTTGACAATCGAGCTGCTGCACGAGCAGCAGCTGCCTTGGTGACAGCAACAGCTGCAGCAGCAGCAGATGCTGCAACTGCAGCGCGAGAGCTTGCATCCGCAGCGGATTTAACGTCAATAATCTTTTGAGATTCAATCTTTTCATCTTCCAGGAAGAATGCTTGCGCTGCAGCTTCTCTATATCCGCTGTCGTTCTCGTCATCTTGGAAAGATTTGTATGTCAATGAGAGTCTCACAGACCCACCTGTGCTTTCTCCTGGCATGCTACTTTCCAACTCAAACCACGCATCCATTTTCCCTGTTGGAGGTAAATCAGACAGAGGGATTTTTGCATATGACACGTCCGTTCTTCCAGTCATTGGACTGTCCATGATCCATATCTCGAGTGCCTGAACAGATGCATCCTCCACCAAGAATTGAAACTCTTGATTCCATACTGGGCCCCTATGCCGTGATTGCTGAGAGGTTTCATTATCTTTTCTACTCATGACTGCCTGATCTCCCAAAGCAAGTCTACAATATGGATTACTTTGCCACGGGAATCCCCACACAGGGAGGTCTTTGCCACCTTTGAGTGTCACTTGCAATTCTCCCCGGAACAAATCAGGCAAAGAAATTCCTCCTGCTGCACCTTGAGGTCCCAAAGGAAGTGCAGATACTAACGCATGCTCAAGAGCATCTGCTTGCAACACAGCAGAAGCTACGGCTCTCATGACTGCATCCCTCCCAATTGCTGCCTCGGCCACAGCAGTCACTGCAGGAGGAATAGCAATCTCCAGCCTCTGCGGCAATGTCATCAACCGTGGCAAATCTACTGTGAACAATTTTGTCAGGAATGGCTGAATCACCGGAATTCTCATCAACTTGATCCTATCGTATGGCGAAAGTTGAACTTTGATAGTCGGGGGGCCCACGAAAGCCATGCTCATCGTGCCAATATATGGGCACATGGGAGCAAGACGGAGTTTCAACCATAATTTGCATTCCAGATCCAAATCGGACACCATGACAGGAACTTTGAGTCGATAATTCCTATTCGTTGTCCCAATCTCAATAGAAAGAACCATTCTAGCCCCCCCTGTATATCTAACATCCACAACCCCATTCAAGTCAGAGTCTTTTCTGCTGCTCCTTCGCTTCATGTTTGTAAAATACGGTGCTTCATGATCCAGTGTGAACTCAGTAATCCTCAGTTTTTGCACGAATGCAGGAACCATTTGATCTTGTACCAAATTATCAAAAACAGGCTGCAGCAAACCAGCTAGCCACCGTTCCAGCCCTCTCTGGTACACACGCCATGCCTTTCTCCAACACATGTTCACCCACTCCACAGGTTCCCCACCTTCAGATGATTCTTGAGAGTCATCTTCATCACTTGAGGAGCTCACATCAATAGAAATCAGACCCGTGGTATTCTCCACTTCCATGGTAGCAGGAATTCCTGTCC
>PJEL010001147.1_pt1 | contig 28007 bp, 52 predicted proteins | sample 1853271 | NCBI WGS metagenome assembly PJEL01 (sample SAMN08108733, study PRJNA415343) | Invertebrate metagenome, whole genome shotgun sequencing project. | host: Globobulimina | place: Sweden: Gullmar Fjord | collected 2015-08 | reverse complement strand
CTAGCTAATAGCTCTCTAGGTTCTAACTCTAATAAGTCATACTCTTCTTCTACATCTCTTAATCCATCAGGACCACCTATAATAGTATGCATGGATCTAATCATATTATTCTTAGCTGTTATCTTTTCTTTACCAACCTTTAATGCGTTGTCCAATCCCTCTTTAAATGGGGTGTATGATTCGTTCTGATACATACTTGTCAAAACGTTATACAATTCAGCTTTACAGTTTAAGCCTTCACTCTCAATCATATCTAAATACTTATTATAAGGGAGATGTCTCTTTACTATCATATCTTGTATCTTCTCTTGTCTATTCATCATCATCCTCTATTTTTATTTTACATGTTCTACCGGCCATTGAACTTATAAAATCTAATAAAATCTTTGTATGATTATACTTATAAGATTCCATTCTATCATCTACTTTATGTCGTCCTATAAGATCTTTTAATCTACCCTGTAATATATTAACACATTTAGATTTACTAAATGCTACCATCTTTACATGTTTAATATAGTCTTTAATGGATTCAAAATCGTCATGGGATTCAAATCCTGCTAATCCATATAATAAGTCTTCTAATTCTACAGCCATATCCACTTGTTCTTTAAGACATTTGTTTATAAATTCTCTTTGTCTTCTATTCTGATATGTATCATTCATTATTTTCTATCCTTATCTTAGCTTCTCCACTCAATTCATTTAATGCTTTACATTTACCTAATATAATTAATTTAGAAGCTATCTTATTAGCACAATCGATACATATAGTCGCTGTTATAGGCATCGAGCTATGTTTATATTTATTCCCTTCAGGATAGATAGTAATACTTTCATCTTTATAGTTAGTACATGTATCACATCTAGACATCGTCTTTACTCAACTCTATTTTTATTGTTGCATCACCAAGTAACCGTCGTCTATAATGATCTAATAATTTTACTGGATTTAAACCAGCTTCTAGTTGATAACTACTAAAGAAACTTTGATGTGACATATAAGCGGACAATTCGTTATCCATTGCAGATTGTACTTGTTTTAATAGAGTGGCCTCTTTCATTGTATCATCAATAGCTTTTCTTAAACTACTATTAACAATATCAATAGGGTGTCCACTTCTCATGTGACTTAATATGTCATACAATGAGTCCACAGGATCTATACCCTCATTGCGTAGTCTTTGACGGAAGTTAGCTCTATGGTCCTGTTCTTCCATGTCATGATACTGATCTACCATATCTATGCTTGGAAACATATTTACTCTTGGAGAGGACATATCAATACTCCTTTATGATGGTTGCTTTGGAGAGACTTTCTTCTTTGTCACTTTGATGCCTAAAGCTTTTATTTCTACATCAGTTAACTTTTCAATAGCTCTTTCTCTTATTATCTCTGTGGAGTTAGTGAAGTCTAAATCATAAACGCATCTATCTATTATAACACGTTCACCGCTTATCTCTTCACCGAACTTCTCTATTGATTTGAAGCTGGCCCATTCTTCCTGTTTCTCTTCACACACTATGTCACAAGTAGATTGATCTATATAAGCATGTACTAAAAACTCTAACCCATTACTTGTGTTCTTCTCTATTAGATACACTTTAATATTATCTTTCTCTACACACATGCTATTATTCCTTAGTTAGTCATAAACATTTCTAAAAACATTACTGTCGATACACCTATACCAACAACACATACAATAATCCATAGGAGATCATTATTCTTCTTCTTTTTATTTGGGTTATAATCCATAACTAATATTCCTTACAATCTAGAGATCTTAAATAGTAGGTGGTTTCTTTCTACCACGTTTCTTTCTACCAGGGACTTGTTTCTTTAGACATTGCTTATCCTTTCTTATTATAGCACAAACCTTAGGATCATCCCAAGATCTACACGAATAATGAGAAGCTAAAGGACACTCTGGATACATTTTAGACATATCATATTCCTTTAATATTCATACAATATATATAGAAATTAATTTAATAACATAGACGAACTATGTTTTATATTTACACTTAAATGAAAGGGAACATTAATGTACAAGAACAAGCTATTAGCTAAAGCTATACTTGAATCCGGTTTTGATTCTATTAGTTCATTTGCCAGACATTGTGAAATGTCTAATACAACAGTTAATCATTATATGAACTATACATTGAGTCCATATAATAAGCAAGATGATATTAGAACATCAATGGAAAGAATATCTGACGCACTAGGTTTACCAGTATATAAGTTATTTCCTGGAAGTTACCTAAAATCATTAGGTAAAGACCTTGTTATCTTTGATTCTGATTTAGTTGATAGAAGTATTAGTACAGATCTATCTCCTGAGGAAACATTTACATGTTTAGAAGCAAGAGAGAATGTTGCGGCATTATTAGATAGTACTATAGATAAAGTAGCAGAGGTAACTGATGTATTTATTATAATATATCGGTTTGGTCTATTTGGCTATCCAAAATTAACACTAAGAGAAACAGTTGACCAAACAGACTGTCCTTCTAAAGAACGTGTTAGACAACGTGAAGCTAAAATGCTTCGTTATCTCAGACATCCTTCACGAGCATGCATTGTATATGATTATGCAAAGGGAATACTATGACAGACTTATTAAATACCCCACATTTATATAGTTCTGTTGGTTATATAGTCTTTGTGCTTTGGATGATAAACGCAATCAGAGCTAAAACAACAAACTATATGTATGTTTGCACGATTATACTTAACCTATGGTTAATACTTAGTATTGCAATAACATACATTAATTTTATCATTATACCATTACTTAAATAAGGAGACACAATGGAACTAACCTACGAGAATGTAGACAAAGTATTCAAACAATGTATGTATACCAATGATGAGATACAACATCTTGAAGTACCTAATACTCCTCCCGAGGATGCTATTAAGATCCGTGGAACTATGGCTGGTGTTGCATTCCATCCTAAACGTGTTGAGAGAGCCAAAGAAGTAGTAACCGAATGGTTAATGCAACTTCATCCTGGCTTTCTAGAAACAAGCACAGAAGAAGGTTTATCCTTTCTTCAAGGTTGTCAGACACAAGCAGGTGAACAATGGGGAGAACACTATTCAATTGATCAGTTGTTTAATCTTGGAATGGCTATCGGTAGAGTTAAACCTATGTTCCCACGATTTATGTGGACCAAACTACCTGGTGGTATGCCTTACTACTTCATTACTACTGAAGAGTTCGATCCCACAGTTAAAGGAGAGTTCTCTAAGCATATGGAGAAGTACTTAACACCGGCAATGAAAAGGGCATTTGGTGTAAAGGAAGATGACCCAGATGATTAATAAGGTCCTATTCTTAACTATCATGTGGTGTGGTGTTAACATAGTCTTTGGTGCATTACTATACGGAGCATTCATAATTAAAGACGAGTTCTCAGCAATGATGACTGGAGTCTATGTTGCTATCATGGCAATCATGTCATATAATAACACAAAGAAAGAGATCAGTGAATTAGAACGTGAACTTAGAAAAGCTGTTCCGATATACTTTGATCTCATATACGATATGATTGTATTGTGTATCTTTGCGATAACAAACAACCTATTCGTGTTCGGGCTTTATCTCTATCAAGTATATGTAATGATAGGTAGATATAAAAGGATGTAAAAAAATAAACGCTCCCTTAACCGGGAGCAATCTTTTTTCTTATATTTAATTCGTGTATATAGAAATTATAATGGTACACACTTAAATGAGGAGATAACAAATGAAACAGAATGTTGAGATTGTTATAATGATTATGTCTACCGTATCTTATATGGTAGTTAGATTTAAAACTCGTAGATGTAGAGTAATGATATGAGATATATCATATACACCTTTATGTCAATCATATACATAGCTGCTTACAGCTTACTATAAGGAGATCATAATGATAACCACAATAATTGCAGGTGTATTCGTAGCTAAAGCTATTTATGACATACCTAAATTTGTACGCATTGTTAATGAATGTCGTCCTTGCATCACAGCAAGATAGAAGGTTTGTGAAATAAGATAACGCTTCCACCTAGCCTATATGGCCGGGTGGAAGTACTATTTTTTTATTGTCTAGGGTAAGGAATCTCTTGTGTCTTTTCTTTAACGATCCATTGAAATACTATGTTCCGTTCTAGCTCACTCTCGAATGCCCAAGTAACATGATATGTAACCTGTACTTGTCTACTTAAGAACTTAATAGCAGGATACTCATTAGCCTCTGGAGGAGCTGCATCTATATCTTTAGTACTACATCCTTCCATTGCTTCTAGTTTATCATTAACCCATAGCAATTGAATAGCTGTGTAATGATTTAAGTTAATAGGCATATTCCGTCTACCCTTTATTGGCTTAAATGCATCACAGCTTAGGAAATCTTTTTCTCTTGTCGCCATATACTATTCACCATTACCTTCGATTAATTCAAATTGTTTATCCGTTAAGTCTAATATATTAAACTCTGTCGGTACATGAAGTATACCACATCTTCCACAGGCTACCATTATGGTGTCATTAAATAGATCTGTTCCGTCTTCGTTAACGTCACTGTAAGTTCCACATGCACCACATCTTAATCGTTTCATACTGCACCTATGTTATTATTATTTATTGGTATGGAGGGTCACGTATTCCCTCCAATGCCCAGGCATTGATATCGACATTATACGATGAGCATAGTCAGAGTATTACAACTATACAATGGTGGCTGAATGGGCCTGTATCGTATTAGTATCCTGGTACAATAATTTGTTTAATAATATAACTAATCTAAATAGCTTTAGGGAAAGGAATAATGTTATGAGTCTTCCCAAATTCTCTTGCTCTTGTTACAATAATGTCTTTACAATATTGGTCATACATGTCAGACATAGCTTTACCTAATATAAGCATGAATAGACTATATAACATCCTCCAAATAAACTGTAACATATCTTCTCTCCTGTTAAAAATTAGGTAGGTGTCACCCAAGTACTTTGTACTTTAAGCTAAAGGTGTGCCCGTGAAACAACTCTTTAGTAAGGTGACACCGTCCCCCAATGATACATAACTGTGTTTATTATTTCTTTATAACTTCAGAATGTGTTTGTCTTTAAAGCTGTGAATACCCTTATAGCTTTCCAACCATCATCAGGATGATCAGCAAGTGCAGGTAGAAGAAGACTCTGTTTTTGCTTAGTATATTCGATAAAGTGTTTCTGTTCGAGAGGGATAACACTCATGCGGGTCTTCAATAGTGGTAAGCTGTACGGAACCATCTTAAGGAATACTCCTGTCTTACTGTACTCCTTATAACTGTCTATGACTTTGACATAAGTATGACCGGTTGCCATGTCCATATACTTCTCCGCGAACAAGGACTTATCTCCGGCTAACAATAATCCGGGTAATAATAGGGCTACTGAAAACATGAACAATAGCCACGTTTTACGATCAATCATAATAGGTACCTCAATACTAATGTTTATTGCTTATTAGATGATAACCTATTCTAGGCGAGTCCCATTATACCACCCCCTTTTATTCCTACTATTATAATAGTGACACAAAAAAACTTTGAGCATTAGATTGGTCTATTTTAGTAGTCTACATAGATATCGAACGGTACTATATTTAACGGCACAAACATGAATCTACAATTCTTTATCTCTTCGGCATACGGCATCAGTTCATGTCGGAACATTCCTCTTGACATCATGAACTCATCTCTTCGTATGTTATCTGAGTATAATATAAAATTTAAATAATACGATACAGGTAGCCAGTTAATAGGATAGATCCTAACGGCGTATGGTAATAACGGTCTCATTGTTCATAAGTAATCCTTTTATATTTGATTGTTACATATAGAAATAATTGTAATACCAAGGAAGGCCTCTATTGACATAGTTGTCCATTGGAAAAACGACCTATCGCTCTTTGCCAAGACACTGAGGGATAGGTCCTCTTTTTTTATTGATCATGTATTTACTTGTTACATATAGAAATAATTAAAATAGAAGTTAATCTTTTATTAGGGAGAATGTTAATGCAAAAGATTGCTGTGCATGTTCACGGTGACGATATTATTCACCTTAAGCAAAACACGCTTAGGACCAAGAATGATACTTTTATTGATCTTAATGAAGTAATGGCTGTTACAGTTAACACAGAGACAATTGGAACATCAGACCATCAAACATGTTCTATCAGAGTTATTGCTAAGTCCGGTTTGGACTTTCGCTTTGATAAATATGATTTCGATAACTTACAACAGTTTAATAACATACGTGATGTATGGTTAAAACACAAAGGTATTACACTTGAAGTTGAACCTCAGACAGTAATAGATGATATATCTATCGCTGAGCTAAGGGTTATTGCAGTAAAGGAGTTATATGGTCTAGACATAAGGATGGATGCCCATAGTCAGAAGTTAGCTGTGCTGTTTTTAGAAACAATACAGTATGAACATAATAGTGATTCTCATTTATTACATGGACTTAAAGGTCTTATGACTGTAATATCGGAATGGGACACTCCTATAACACCACAGGATATTATACCTCGTAAAGATGCAATATCAGTTAAGATGCATAGGATTAAAGGGATTGGTGCTAATACCATTAAAAACATCTTTAAGATTGTTACAGAAGTCGTAGTATAAGGAGCTATGATATGACTGGTTTAATGAACAGAACAAAGCAACAGGAGGAGGCATTAAGTCTCCTTAGATTGAAATATCCATTTACAAAGATGCAATTGAACGATGCTTACCTTGACGGTGTCAAAGTTACTATTGATATCCTTAAGTTAAAGAAAGCATTTGATGTAATTAAACACATGGCATTACCTAGCGTTAGGTTTACCAATGGTATGTTACGTGACAATGAAGACATTACTAAGGAGGACAAAGAACATGGTAAATCTATTTTAGGTACTCCATTGAATCCCGTGCTACATGATATAACCCGTAACTTAATTAAGGATGGAGAAGTATCAATGTCAAAACGAATGCCAAAGGAAGGTACGAAACAAAGGTCTGTTTTAGACCTATTGTCAACTACCTCGGAACCATGGTCTATTAGAGATATGTCCATGAAGCTTAATTGTGATACAAGTAGTTGCAAGAAGGCGGCTGAGTTCTTAATCAAACGTACACCATTCAAAGTCATGAAGAAAAAGAACGAGATTAACCAAGAAGTCTATTACTATGATGTTAAACCATCTAGGAAGAAGACTTATACAAACAAACATAAGACTACCGTATTGGATGCCCTATTTGTACACACTGATAGTGGTGTATCCCTTAAAGATCTTATGGTATACTCTGAAACTAAGGTCGAGGTCGTTCTGTTAATCATCGAGTCTTTAAAGAAAGATGGTTATAAAATTGAGAAGTTTGACAATGAAGATAAGATCTATTTTCAAATAGTAACTGAAGTAGCTAAACAAAAAGCTACACCAGTTGAGGAGCCAGTTATGACTACACCTGCTAAAGTAGTGTCCACGATGTCTAATCAAGCTAGGATTATATTACTACTTGAACAGGCAGATGGTAAGCTTTATAGTGCTGAAGACATTGCAATGGAACTATTTGGTAAATCCGAAAGGAAATATGTACAAAGAGTTCATTCGTCTATTCATACCTTAAAGACGAAAGGTAAGAAGATTGAAAGCGTATCTATCACGGATAGTAAGAAAGTTAAATACTTTCTAGGTACTGCAAAGGTTGCAAAGGACCGTGCTGCACATGCAATTAAACCTATTGATAATGAGACTTCTCAGAAACAGCCTGCTAAAGTCTCTTCTAACCCTATCAGAAAGTTTGACACCCCATCCACTCCAAAACAAAAGGATCCTCTAATGGCAAATGATATACCCATCAGTGCAATCGTACCGAAATGTTTCAACCTAATTAAAGCTTCATTGAAACCTTTAAAGGCTACCGACATTGCAGAGTTCTACGGATTATCTGATAAAGATGCTATAGCCGTATTACAACAGGTCAGTGAAGAATACAAAGACAAAGTGTTATTAGAAATAACCATTAGGGAAGCATAACGCATGACAGTAAGAAAAGTTAATCCGGAATCACATGTAGATGAAGCTGAAGATTGTCACCACTGTGATAATAAACCTGAGTTTGTTATCGAAGGTCGTAACTGTCCTACATGTGGAGGAGACATGTACGTCTGTAGGTACTGTATGCTAATCCTTCGGAACCAATTGAATAAGTTCATAGAAGAGATAAACATAGGTATTGGTCCTATTATTGAAGTCTGGGATATTCCGTTCTCTGATGCTGAACGACGACAAAGACTTAATTGGACATTAAGTCGTCTTAATGTCAGAGATCAATGCCGTAGAAACAAAGGTATTGATGCTTTTATAGATGCTTGTGTGGCAAGAGAAGAAATCGTTTATCTCAGCGACGTTATAACCTATCCATACGATGTGTTAGCAGATATGTTAAATACAGACGGCATCGGTCCAAAGACAACAACAGATGTAATGGCATTGGTATACACATACCGAGACAAAGAAAGGAAGAAGACATTACAAAAATAACCAAGTCCCCTCTTCGGAGGGGCATATTTTTATTATATATTCACTATCTCTTATATAGAAATAAATATAATACACTTAAACAAAGGAGATTGTTATGAAGACAGATGTAGTATTAAATCAAATGATTGAATCTCGTCAGAAACATGATGAGACATTTATCAACTATGTAATCGAAAAGAACTTGGTAGAAGCTCTTCAGAAAACATATGATATTCCTGAAGAAGTAATTGATAATTGTAGACAAAAATGTCACATGATCGTTGATGAAATAATGAAACGTACTGTCATAGCTGATAGTGATTCAATATTACATTTAGATCTATCAGTTGCTAAGAATCGTAAGAAAGTTCTTGATCGTCTTGTATCTATCTTGAATCTTCAAGAAGGTAATTCAACGGTTAGAGCTACACTTGGTTTAGAACATCTTATGAACATATGTTCTGACTGTAAGTCTAAGATCACATTGATTGATGTTAAGAATCAAGAACACATACTTAAGATTAAACTATTAAAGATTAAAAACGTTGGTCGTAAATCTGTCAACGATGTGTTTGAGATAGTTGATGATTTAATAAAATCAGATCAATTCTTCTAATATGGTCATTAAGAACTATGTCCCCTCTTCGGAGGGGTTCATATATTTTATTTGTTATTTAATAGGTTCATATAGAAATAAATATAGTATACACTTAACTAAGGAGATATAGATGAAAAAGTTTGATAATAAACAAGACGCATTCAAATGGATGCATAATTGGGTTAATAGTCATTACGTTACTAATACTCGGTTTGCCTATACAGACCATGTAGAAGGTATGACAGAGTATGAGAGAAAAGTATCTATCGGTAAAGATGGATCCTTTGATGAAAAGATCATTGTGAATGATAAAGAAGCAACGATTGGTTGTAACTATGGTCATTAAGAACTATGTCCCCTCTTCGGAGGGGTTCATATATTTTTTCTTTTTTTACTCTATCCGATGCCAAAGGACGAAAGGTGTTATAGAAAGACTTCAAGAGAGGCAAATCTTTGTCACTCTAATCCCTCACCGTTCATTTGAGCTTATATCTACCTTCCTGTCTATCTCCCTATAATTAGGAAAAAAGTAGGTAAAACATCTACCAATCCAAAGTCCAAAAAATAAAAATATTTCAACTGACTACTATTATATAGTCTGTCTAAAAAAAGTCTATTCCTTAGTAAAACCAACCACTTACATATATCTATTATAATTTATCTATTGTTTCTCTTTATTATATAATAGTACTGTTTCTCTTATATATGATTGTGTAGATATGTAGTAGGTTTTAATTGTCTAGGTAGAGTTAAGTAGGTATTACAAATGTTATCTGTGATGAGGGTTAAAAGAGTTCTTTTATTTTTGTTTTAGATATTTAGTTTGTTGTTCTGTGTTCGATACCTATTGGTGTAATATAATATAAGTATCTAGTATTGAAATTATAATTAATAATAGTAGTACGTTTCCTTATAAGTAATATGTGTAGGAGTAGATTATTATAGTGAGTTGGGTGTATTAGTATTGATTGTGTTATGTATTATAATAGTGAGAGTAATAGTATGAGTATAAATGTTATTATGAGGTTAGGAAATGTTTTATTTTGTTGCGGCAAAAAGTTTGTGTATTTACGCCCTTTCATAGAGAAATAGTATGTCTAGACACTTAATGTAAGGAGTATTATTATGCATAGACAAAGAATCGATGTAGTAGTATTTAAAGGCAATGAGTTAGTACTTGGTTACAGTCAAGAGAATGATCAATTCCGTTTCGCCGGTGGTGGAATAGAAGATGGTCAATCCATGGAAGAAGCCGTTACTATGGAATGCCTAGAAGAACTAGGTGTTCGAGTAAAAGATATCCGTAAGGTATCTATGGCTCCATTCGTCAATGACTGGTCTGATGATAAAGAAAAGACCTTATCCAATTACATTCCAACTCTTAAAGTATTTAAGAGGATGCAGAAGTACGTAGGTACTGTTACTACCTTTATCGTTGCGGAGTTCGATCAATTCGATACTTCGTTATACGGTAAGGATGGTGATAGTTTAATACCTGTCGTAGTTCCTGTACAATTGGGTAAAGAGCTTTTGATGGAAAGTAATCATACGATTACAAATCATCGGATGAAAGCGTTAGATTGTCTATAACTATAACCCTACCTTGGTCCTTGTGACTGAGGTAGGTGTATTATTTTTATAGTGTTTCTGGATAATACTTTTCTACTAATGGGTCTATAATAGGTCTTAATATGTTTAATATATTAGTATCAAACATAGACTCAAGAGTTATAGTTTTATTATAATAACTTCTATCTACCTGTACTTTAAAGTCTGAGAACAGTTCTTCTGGTGGTACTCCTAGGTGATTACATAATAGTTTTATAGACTCTGTTTTAGCGGCAGAAATGTCCTCGTAACGAATGATTAATGATTGATCTATACTATCCATCCATTCGGTGAGTTTATTTATATAATCTATAAATATAATCTCCCATTCGAATAGGTCTTCAGTTACTATATAAGGAGCCACATCAGTTAAACAACATTCAGTTCTTCTTATTAATTTACAGTCACTATAGATACTATCATAGAAGTAACTAATTGGATAGACCGTTAAACAATCTGTATGAAATATATTTGGTACATTAAATTCTTCTTTAATAAAGTGACTCTTAAGAATATACTTATCTCTTAAAGGTAGCTGATAATATATCGGTCCGTATTTTACTTGATGTGGTATGTTATTATCTTTATATATAGTACACGAATTATAATCGTTAAATTGTTTCATTATACTATCCATAAAGAAATGTGTACCTGATCTAGGTAAACTATTAATATGAATGGTGACTCTATTGTCTAAACTCATGAGGTGATCCTGTTATTATTTTTAAGGTTTTTATATAGAAATAGTTTATATAACACTTAACTTAAAGGAGATTGCATTATGAATAATGCAGAACAGTTAATTATGTATTACGTAGAAGAAAAAGAAAATCTTAAACGTAATATTATTGAAGCTAACGAACAGTTAGCAGAGATAGTTAGAGATAGCTATGACAAATCTATACAACAACATTATCATGTACCTGGTCTTTTAACCAGTACACGCATGCACCTAGTTGTTGCTAATCTTATACTTATTAAAAACAATTGTATAGATAAGATTGTTACTATTAATCATTCTATTGAATTAATTAAAGGAGAATCAAATGGATTTAAATGACGGTACATTTCTTGTCTGTCCTACCTGTGGTGATGTCGAACAATCTTTTAAAGATTGGAAACAAACACTCAATGGAGATAGTAGCTTCACATGTCCTAATAAAGTATGTCAAGATACTATTACAATGGAACAGATGGTAGAACATAATGAGGCTGCATATGAATAAACCTACTGGTATGTTTGAACATCTTATGAAAACAACGACCTGGATGAAAGGTATCAATGTTAACCCAATAGATACCAAAGCTATTCCTATAGAAAGGAAACAGATCACTGGCCACCAGTTTCTTAATACCCAAACCCGTATCGGTGTATTTAATACATTGATTGGAGAAAGGGTTCAAGTTATGGATTGTGATCAAGAACAATTCGATGAGTATGGATCTATTATCCCCTTTCCCCCTGTTGGAACTAAAGGTACTATTGTATCCCATACTATTGATCAGGATGGTGACGTAGATGTTGTCTTTGATGACTATGACTGTTCACACTATGATTATAGATGGTGTACAAATGTCCGCATGGTTATGATACTACTATAACTATAAACCGTATCTCCGCTTTGATAGAGCAATCTATTGCGGCGGAAATATTATTATTTTTGTGATTTTTATATAGAAATAAATACAGTACACAACACTTAAATCTTAAAGGAGATATACATGAGTGATGATGAATTAGAATTAACTCTCGAACAGGCCGAGAAGTTGAAGTTTATTGTTCTTGATATCGAAAAGGAACGGGACACAGCAATCAAAGAACACCCTCATAAACTATATGAGATAACTGGTGTGTATAAAACTATCACAGAGAAAGTTTATATGCGACTTTTACATCCGGATAAACATAACTCCACTATTGATAAGGAGTTAGAGATGCTGTTAGATCCTAAAGGAATATTCGAGAAATTAATTAAAGCTATACTTAAATAAGGGGACCAGTATGACAGATGGCACAGATGAAGGTAAGAAGTTTGCTACATTGATGTTAAAGACAGCAACTACAAATTTTAAGACTCTTATTGATGATAAGAGAATCCCAAGTCTTGTAAAGACTCAGATGGCATTGGCACATCCTGCAATGAGTGAGTATGATTTACAACTCGTTGATAAAGCACTTGAATTGTATAAACAATCTATTATGGATATGTTAACATTCTTTGAGGAGCAATCGTTTGAAGGAGAGACACCATGTGTAATCCCGAAAGAGATGTAATGAATCTTATTAACACTACTATCCATCAAATGATAAGAGTTGTTAACAATAAGGATTTTAAGCAGATTGTATTAAATGATCTGCAAGACAACGACTCAACTATCACTAAGAAGGAATATGCAACTGCTAAGAAAGCGTTGGAAAAGTTCGCTATTGGTGTTGAGAAGGTTATGGTAAGTTGTCTCCAATCTGAGGTTATACCTGTTGATCCACATAACTCGGACTATTACCAGTGGGGTAAGAACTGTCGTAAACTCAAGTATGATGAAGCAACAGCTAAGAACTGTATTGAATCCTTCAATGATGAGATTAAACATGCAAACAAGGATATTGATACGTTCTGGGAGGGATACTTTAATGAAGCCTAGGGGCGATCAATGATTAATAAAGTCATACCAATTAATAGTGATAATGTAGATTATTGGCAGTGGGGTAAGAACTGTCAGATTCTTAAATATGAACAGTCATCGACTGCTAATATTATCGATGGAGATGAGAACGCAACGTCGGAAGATTTTGATGAATTCTGGGAGGGTTATTATAGTGAAAAAGAATCCTGATGATGAAGTATTCTATTCAGTGAGAGATAAGTTTCCCGAGATGCCTGTTAAATACATGGGTGCTGTCTATACTGGTGTAGATGCTTATAAGAAGTTTGTTAAAGAGAAGGGAGATAAGATCTTAAATAGATTCTTAATACTCATAGCAATATACTTATTTATCTGTTCCTACCCTGTTATACGTCAAATCGTTATCAGTGTGTATGAGTGGTGTATCAATGCAAGTTGAGTTTAAGTTTTATCAATTACTATTAGCTATGATTATGATATACCTCTTAGTTGAGTTCTATGAAATTGTGAGACCAATACAAGTCTTTCTATGGGGTCTAAACTTTCAACTATGGGATTGGTTATGCGGCATAAAGATGCCTGGTTAATTCCCTCCTGTCGCGGTCTTCGGATTGCGGCAGGAATTTTATTTTCACGTGAATTATATAGAAATATATATAATACACACTTAAATAAAGGGGTTCACATGAACTTTATAACAAAAGTTATTAATCATCTTGAACAGAAAGGTAAAGACGGTCGCTATCCTGAAAAGGATACGATTAGACAAGAGCCTACTGAACAAGATCGAATTGATCAAATTGTTCAAGAGGCTAATGAAGTCATCATGCATGACGACTATACTTATAACTAACAGTCTTGCCGGGGTATTACCTCGGCAGGATTTATTTTTTAATTAAGGAGATGAGATGAATCCGTATGTATTTAAAACGACTTGCAATATATGTGGTGGAAAAGGTATGGCGACTCTTAATGGTATTTATAGTGGAGTACATATCAATCCTGACATCTGTCGTCAAGTACTTCAAAAAAAAGCAGAGCAACTTAAAAAAAGGGAGAAAGAATTAAATGAAAGCTAATCGTGGTATTATTATGGATTTCTTTAAGAAAGAGTTTGGATGTGATGATGACAAAGCCCATACGGCTTTCGATAATTTATCTGTCCTACTCTTAACTAAAGACGTTCTATGTAACAGTTTTGGGTTGCCCGACTTAATTTTTCTAATCAGAAAATCTAAAAAAGCTAGGAAGCTACATACCTATAAAGGATATGACGAATGGCCTCCTCAACTAATGAAAATGTTACCTCATTATCTTTGTATCCTAAAACCTAATGAAAGGGCTATCGTTACGGCTAAATTAGGATATAGATGTGAACGAAAGGAGTCTGTGACTGATATGTATGGTCTTCTCCCGATATCAGATAGACACTCTGTTCAGAAGATTTATAATAGTGGTTTTGATAAACTCTTAACTGTATTGCAGACGGCTTATGAACAACAACCCAAACGAACCTAGTGATAAGGATATAGAAGATGAGAAGAAGAATTGGGCAATATTCTTATCATTCTTATGTACTGTAATGATAATCGCTATTGTATGTGCCTTTTGGTTAGGGTACGAAGTATTAAATCTTGGAACAGGAGTATTTTATGAATGATAATTCGAAAGAAAAAAATAACCCATTAACACATAAACAACAAGCAGAACTAAATTATTTCACAACTGGTTGTCAGTTGTTTAATATACAATCCAGATATAGAAATAGATATCTTGGGTTACTATGTTTCTGTGGAGTTACCAGTACTGTGTTTATAGTCAAGATATATATACTGTTATTTGATATTCATAAAGCATTAACAGGAGCTGTAGGATGATGGAAAATGAATCTAAATACAAAATAAAGAAACATAAGTCTCTCTTTGAAAAATACCCTGTGATAGCTATATTCGGAGGAATAGCTATATTCGGATTAACGTTCAGCATTTGGTTTCAAAGTTGTCAAGTTGGGAAGAATGCAAAAGACTACAATACTATCTGTGTCGAAGGACATGAATATTACCACATTAACTCATTTGGAAAGATGGGGTTCGGTATCAAACTAGACAATAACGGCAAACCTATTAAATGTGAACCTGAATGATTATCCCGACTATGAGACACTTTCAATGTCGAGAGAGATTACCTTCGCATGTTAATGTTAAATGTAATGACTGTGGTGTACAGATTATTCGGAACGGTAAACCATTTACAACATCTTACTATGAAGATCCTAGAGGATTCTTACAGATGTTTACAACGCACCATTGTAAGGAGTGTGTGACAGATGGATAAGGAATTTAATCTCTGGATTACGGCAATTTGTCTAATGTGTATTGTCGCTTTGGTAGCATACATTAGACATGGATGAAGGAAGAATAATACCCCAACGGAAGTCAGATTCAATTTGATAGAAGTGTATATCAACGTGTGAATGAAGCAGATGTTCTCAGTATATAAATAACTAACCCAAAAAGTTATTTATAAGTAAGTATAAGCAGTGCGGCAGCGTCACTATACTTACAGTAAGAACCATTCACTGTCTCCGTAAGACAGTATGATATAGGGGATATTATCCTAGACCAGGAAAGACTAACTAATAAGAAAAGGATACCTCAATTAAGAGGTATCCTGATCTTTCTTTTTTTAATCCGACATATTCTTTATATCATCATTAGTAGCTTTAGTTCCATCATTAAGAGCTTTAAGTTTCTGTACCTTAAATACTTCTCTAACGGCTAATACTGCACCACCTAATGATACTGTGAAAGTACACCAGGATATAAATCCATTCATTCCTATTTGAAAGAAATTAGCAACTATTAAAGCTACTGCTGGATCCGTTATCTTGGTTGCATCTTTTATCATTCCTAACAGAGTGTGGAGAAACCACGCAGATGTAAACAGTGGAAAGAAGAACATAATCATTTTTGCGGAAGAAAAGTTCTCTAATGTCTTCTTTATAAATGCCCGGAAGTATTGTTTTAATACCCCTTCATCTTTCGTTTGTTGTCCCATACGATCTATTACAGTCGATAACTTGTTTGTTACTTTATCTACCATGTCTAGATCCTCTTGAGTTACTTTTTCTTCATCTTGAGGAGGATCTGCATCCTTCATAATTCACCTCATAAATCATTAAAAATCATTAAAAAAATAGTGTTCCATGAATATAAGTTAAATGTATTTTCACTCGTGTAATACTATAAAGGGTTTTTAGTTTTTAATAATATTTACACGAAGTATTAATATTTAGCATAAGTATATTCAACAACGATATCGTCAGTTGATTTATTTGAAATAAAAAAGTCTTTCAACTCTCCATCATAAGTAAACATTCTCATCTGCACATGTTCTACATCTGTTGTGTTTCCAATCTTAACAGCAAATTCTCCATCTTTACAAAACAGATGCATCATATTCATTGCTACTGCTATTGGATAATCCAATGTATTTGCAGGTATTGTAATCTTACCAGTAGCATGTGTTTTCGGCTCATGACTGATCATGTTATCATCAAACCGTTCAGTTATGTTTGTTTCAGTGTTAGTCAATACTACAGAAATTTGGGTTTTTAATACTTCAGCCATTGTTTAATCCTTTTTAGTTTTTAATTAATATATATAGAAATAATTTAAGTAATCTAATACTATGGAGGTAACATGGAAAGAGAAATATGGAAATATCGTTGTAATGTATCAGGAGAACAATTTCCTGGTGGAGGAAAGTGGCTCGAAATATCAGCGTTCGGTGAAGAAGACGCTAAACGAGTAGGTTACTGTGCTGTTAATAACAAGTACAATGGACGTAGATATCCTAAAGACGTACAGGTATATAAACCTAAACAATCGTGATGATTTGCCCTTTAAGGGGCATTTCTTTTTTTAGGCTCCATACCAACCATCTTCCTGTGTGCATCTTCCTTCTGATTCTTTACTATATTATGTTGTTTAGCAGTTCTAGATAAAGATATATTACTTGTCTTAATTTTAGGTAGCCATCTCTCAATAATAGATATCATAATCAATCCTTTAAATAAAAATGGCAACAGAGAGCATATTAGGAAAGGTGAGTAACCTAATAGCGGTTGGGGACCTTACTCTCTGTTACCAAGTCGTTATATATACTTACTTACTTCAGAGTTTTCCTCTACAGGAGGAGTTGACTCTGGGTCTGGATGTTCTACAATAGCAGATCCTGTCACTACAGTGAAAGGTTTATCTTCTTCTACTATATCAGGAACATCAACAGGTTTGATTTTACCATCTTCAACTACTGGTTCTACTTCTTTAAAACCTAAGTCTTCATCGGTTGTTACATCTCCGTCACTTTCAAATACTAAATCGTTAGTATCTGGATCTTCGGAAAATACCTGCTTAGGGTTTGTGTTAACCGCCATTAATGGGGCAACAGGTCTGTCATCTGGTCCATCCTCAGGTATTTCATCTTTTATACGTTCTTCTTCCTCTACAGGCAAGTTTTCTTGAGTAACAGGTGGAGCAAACTTCCTTGCAGGTTCACCTAGAACACTTTGCGGTTTTACAGCAGGAGTATCAACAGCTTGTCCAGCCATAGTGGGTGCAGTCATTGTTTTTACCTGACCAATAGGTCCTGGTCCTACTTGCATAGGAATAGCCTTCGCCGACTTAATCTTTGTAAATAATGTCATTGCTAAACTTGCTTCGTTAAACCCACGAAAATCAGATGTGTTTAATTTAGTAAGTATCATTTGTGCTTCATCAACACTTAATGTTAAATTCATTATCATTGGTACTTGAGATTGTTCCATTTATTACGTGCCTCCAGTTGGGGACTGTTTAGCCCACCATTCTAATATTTTAAAACCAAGACTACTAAAACCAATCACAGCAATAACAATACCAAATATCCATTTTAACTTACTATAGTTATCTATTATTGTCTTTTGTTGTGTTATAATAGTTGTGAACTCATTATCTTTAAGAGCTTTCAACAAAGTAATAGCTTCCGCTGGATTATTACCTAATAATTGAATTAATTGCGTAATCGCTTGTGTTAATTCTTTAATTGAATCCTTCGTTTGAGTGTCAGACTCTTTTAATTGATCGAATAATAATCTAACGATGCTCTCTGGAATATTTTGACCTTTATCCGTCATATTATTTAATCCTCAAATTCAGTTTCCAATTGTAAAAGTTCATCCGCATCACTTAATTCTTTATACAATTCGAACTTTAATGTTTCTAAGTCATATCGATTTAAATTAAATTGAGTTAATATGTCGTCGTCTATTACAGCTTTAGAGTGTTCTTCACACCATAGATATGTAAAATGAAGTATATTAGCTAAACATAATACATGTTTAATGCTGATTGTCTCTAACGGCAATTTATTAAGAGCAACATGATGAAACTGTACTAAATTAATCATATTCTCTGGAAATTCCCATTTGCGAAGAATCTCCGCTCCAATAATTGAGTGGTTAACACCAAATAGTTCTTTTTCAATATCCGAAAGATTACAAATACCTCTCATTTGTAATATTTCGACTTTACTATAATCTTTCTCCATAAATTGATCTAAAACTATTCGTCCAACATCATGTAATAGACTACATGTATATAATGTAAACTCATCATTTAATTTAAAACTATCCTTAACTTTAGGATCTTCTTTAAATCTTGTAAAAAGTAATTGAGAAAGGAACGCAACTGCAACACTATGCATCCACAATCCTTTACTTTTGAAATTTATGCTTCCTGCAGCAGTAGCCATAATAATCTTTAATAAATTTGCTTCACCAATAATAATAACTGCTTGTTGTATTGAATCTATTTTTTTTCTTAGTCCAAAGTAAGCACTATTACATAGTTTCAAACACTTTGCTGTTATTATAGGATCTAATTGTATGACTGATTCTAATTCTTTTATATTATATGATTCACTTTGAACCATATCTAATATTTTTGTTACTACGGCAGGAAACGGAGGCATTTTATTAATACTTTTAAGTATCTCTCGAGTTTCATTTTCGATCTGTTTTCTCGTTGCCATCTTCATCACCCTTCACTTTTTTAATAGAATTTAATGCATCTCCAAGCTTTGTTTGTACGGATTTTAAATCTTTAGCAGACTGCTGACGATGTTTCACTAAATCCTTGGCCATCTCTCTAAATTGTGTCGTGTCAATGTCCATTTCATCGCTAGAAATTAGTTTCTCAATCTGATGTTGATAATCTGTGTTTTTGGACTCTAATTCTTTCTTTTCTAATATCAAATGTCTTCTCTCTATAGCTTGAAATGTAATCTTTAATAATTGATTCTTAGTAACAGGTTTATGTAAATAATTAACTGCACCATATTTAAGAGCTTCCGATGCTGTTTCTGTGGATGGATCGCCAGTCATCATAACAACAGTTGAGTCCGGTTGCATACTCATTATTTCTTTTAATATCTCGATACCATCTCTACCAGGCATTCTAATATCTAAAAAAATAACATCATATTCATGTTCAGTAACTAAAGGTTCAGCTTCATTCCATCCATTAGCAACATCAGTATCAATATTTTCTTTGTTTAATCGTTTCTTAAATGAAAAACGGATTGTTTTTTCATCATCGATTACTAATGCTTTACCACTCATAATTTACTCCTATCCAATATACGTCGGGAATTTTATAGTGAATTCAGTCCAATTACCTTTTATACTATCCACACTTATTTTCCCTTTATTATCTTCTATAAAGTTCTGTACAAGAGACATTCCTAATCCAGTTCCTTTACCAGGATCTTTTGTTGTGAAGAATGGATCAAAGATGTGATTTAATTCATTCTTTGTCATTCCTGTACCATTATCTCTAAATGTAATAATAGTTTCTGCATCAATTATTGTAATTGTTATGTTAATTATTCGATTTCCTGATTGATTTTGATTTGAATCAATAGCGTCTACAGCATTATTAATAAGATTAATAAATATCTGTTGTATTAAATTCTGATCACAAACCACCAGACATGAATCTGGATGATTAAAATTTAGTACTACATTATATCTTTCTAATCTATTAGTTGAATGCTTAATTGAATTATCTATAACGTCAATAATATTTCTAGGTGTTATCTTACCACCTTTTCTAGAATACGATAATAACTGTTTTATTATATCACGTATACGAATACTATTCTCAATTATATCACACATCATCTCATGATTCTCAAGATCTTCATCGTCTTCAAACTCTTCTTGAAGAATTTCACCATATTGAATTATTCCAGTCAATGGATTATTGATCTCATGAGCAATACCTGCAGCCATAATCCCTAAGTAAGACATCTTATTTGAATGTTGCAATGCTTCTTCCATAGATTTCTGATCTGTATAGTCAGTTATTACTCCTTGTAAATATTTACATTTACCATCTTCATAAATATTATGAATATTCTCTCTAATCCATATTAACGATCCATCTTTCTTAATGATTCTATATTTACGTTCTTCATGATAACCTCGTTGCGTTTTTAATTTATCTGTTCCTAATAATACTCTTTCCCGATCATCAGGATGTATTAAACGCTGCCAAGTAACTTCACTATTTATCATTTCTTGTTCTGTCCAACCAGTTATTTCTTTAACAGCCCCATGAAAAAATACTGGTTTAGTCCCTACTAAAGCTTGAAACACAATACCATGAAAGTTTTCAACAAATGTGCGATATCTTCTTTCACTATATTCTAAGGCATCCGTTGCAATCTTTTGTTTATCAATATCTCTAGTTACTCCTTGAAACCCAATGACTTTCTTATCTATATCTCTTATCGACGATGCCGATATTTGTAACCATTTAGATTCACCAGCTTTAGTATACCCTTGAAGTTCAAAGTGAACAGGTTCTTGTATAACTGCTCCATTTTTTACTTTAGTAATAATATCTTTTACCTGAGTATAACTTTCTGGAGTAGTTACATTTTTAAACTGTCGAGATAAACCTTCTTCAACAGTGAATCCTAATATAGTTTCAATAGATGGACTCAAGTATTGGAATTTCATATTTAAATCAAGAATCCAAATAATATCGGATGCATTTTCCGTTATCATTCTAAACTTTTGTTCGCTCTGTTTAATTTGTTGTTCTTGGTATACTTGTTTCGTTATATCAATACAAGTACCTTCCATTATGTTATTCTTAAACCGAGCAGAGATCATAACTTCTTTTATTTGATTTGTTTTCGCTTTAATTCGTGCTTTATACTCAGTTACTTGACTTTCATCCGAGTCTGCAAGTAACGTAAGTAATCTATTTCTATCTTTTGAATCTATCCAAAACCCTAAAGTAGATGTACCAATTAATTCATCTGATCTTTTACATCCTAATATTTTAACCATACTAGAATTGACATCTTTCCATATAGACTCTTTTCCATATGTCTTTGTTCTAAATATACCAATCTGAATATCCTCATAAAGACTTCTATATTTATTCTCACTTTGAATTAATTGTTCTTTAATTTGTTCTTGCTCTGTAATGTCAATAAAACTTTCAAGTAATTTTACTTTTCCACCAATCTCTACCTTAACAACAGTTTTTAAACAATTTCTATAACCATTTTTAGTTAACATTTCACATACTCGATCACTTACGTCCATACCTCTATGCATAATAGGACATGTTCCTTCATTGTGAACACAAACCATATCAGTACATACTTTATTTATTATCTCTTCTTTTTTATAACCAAGTATTTGTAATGCGGCAGGATTTGCAGCTTCAATTAAGAATGTTTCAGAATCTATTATTAATATACCAGTTTGAACTTTATTAAAGATATTCGAATATTGTTCTTCTCTTTCTTTTAAATTAATCTCGGCTAGAACTTTATCTGTTATATCTCTTGTTATTCCTTGTATACCAATTGGAACATTATTACTGTCTAGTATAAATGACATACTAAGTTCTGCCCAAAATTCAAAACCGTCTTTATGTCGCTGTTTTACAATAGTCGTTAACTTACTATAATCTTTCTTTTCCATTTTTTCTAAATATATTTCTAATAATGCATGTTGATCGTCAATATTAATTAAATCTACGCCACCTTTTGTAAATATTTCATCAACAGTGTAACCAGTTATACGTTCTACGGATGGACTTGCATATGTATACTCTAAATCCATATTAAGCATCCAAAGACTTTCTTCCATATTTTCAACAATAAATTTATATCGTTGTTCACTAGATTTTAACCAATCAACTAATCTAATAAATGATTTACCTACTATATCAAACTCTTTAAATGTAGTGATATTAAAATCGAATTGAGAATTAGGATTTGTAAGTAATCTTTCACACTCACTAACTAAATGTTCTAATGGCGTATTTACTTTTTTATATATAAATAGTGTAAAGGGTAAAGAAGATAAGATAATAGTTATAGTTAATATTAAAATAGATATCATAATTATAGTTTTAATATCGGATAATCTATCAGATAAATATATCTTAACTGTTTTATTATATTTAAAACCATACACTTTATGAGATTTTAAAGAATTCATAGTTACATCCATTGATAATAAACAAACTTCATTATTATCAACAGTTAATACTATATGATCATTTGTTCCTTTAAGATAAGACACTAATTCATTATCTTTCTTAAAATCATATAAAACTATAGCTGTCCCTAATATCTTATCTCTATGTGTAATAGGCTGATATGAAATCCAGTGATATTCATCATGTACATTATAAAAACGATAATCGCTGGTTACTGGTTTATTTTTAATTATATCAAGAACCGCATTCATCTCTTCTTGATCTGCATACTTAGTACTACTATATACCTCAGCATTTTTATCTATTACAAAATATGAGAGCCCATCATGAGAATAAAATAATTTTCTTATTTTCTCTGCGGATTGGCTTTGCATACCTAACATTAAGTTAACTCGAATAGTATTATTCGTACTTAAACGATTAACTTCATTAGATAACTTGTCATGTTTCTTAGATAATAAAGATTCAATATGTTCTTTACGAGAAATACATCGCTCTTCATTCAAACCTTCTATTTGATAAGATATAATAGTTGTTAATATTATAAAACTTAATAAGAAAGAAGTTGCTAAGAAAACAATAACATGAGTAGTTATCCATCTAGATAATAAATTGGAAAATATTCTCATTTTATTACCTCATCGGCCACTAATAAAATATCTTCAGGTATAACGATACCTAACTTTTTAGCTGTTGGTAGATTAAATATTAATGCGTATTTATTTGCCTGTTCAATAGGGATATCTCCTGGATTCGCACCATGTATTATTTTTACTATCATATTCCCAGCTTGTTTACCCATAGCATAGAAATCTACACCTGCTCCACCAAACATACCTAATCTAATAAATGCATAATTAGCAGGTAACGTAGGTATTGTTGCATTCTTAGCTGTCCAACTAAGAATCTCCGGAGCAGTGTATGTCTTTCCATCTTTATCTTTTAAAAGTAATGAAACTGGATATAATGCAGTTCTATGTGGAGATACATTAAGATTAAGCACCCAAGTCTGATATTCCTCGTATGAAGCAACTTGTGTAATATACCATGGTACCCCTGGACTATCTTCTTCTAATTCTTTTAATACTTGAGTTGTAATTGCTTTACCAGTAGGCGAATAATCAGATATTACTGCTACTATATCTATTGGCACTATTTGATTAATAATTCGAAATGCTGTTGCTACATGTAACTTCTCATAAACACCTGTTATATTATGTCCTGGTTTTTCCCAAGAATCAATAGCACCGATATGAGAAGGAGGTTGTGCATTCATTCCAGAAAACACAACCTTAATCGTTGAATGATCAACATACTTTAACCCTACATGATTAAATGCGTTATCATCTAAAGTATATAAGATATCAGGTTTAAATTCATTAATACGAGCTATAGCTTCACTAGCTCGTTCTTTAATTAATTTTGGTGTATTATATTTTCTCTTAGTGTCCATTGCCCATACTTGGATATCAACATCATAGTTACTCAATATGCTTCTTGCACCCAATTCTTGTGGTGCTCCACAGATATGAGCTTGTTCATAACTATGTAGTATAAATAATTTTGTTGTTGAATAAGCAGGAATAGTTAAATATAATACTAATGCTATCGCTATTAAATGTTTCATGGCTTAGTCTCCTTGATTCATTTCTCTGGCTAAGTCAAATATGTTTCCTAATACTTGTCTGTTAATTTCTACATCTGGTTCTATACCATCAGTTACGAACTGTAGATGATTGAACTCATATGCATTTATTATTGATTTAACTTCACTGTATGTTAGTATCAGATCTATATTTGCGTTTATTGTTTGATCTAAATTATTTAACTCAGTCCTAAATATATCTGATAAGAAATCGTGATTTAATTTTTGTTTGCGACGGAAACGAGAGATAACAATCTGTAAGAAATACTTTTGTGCTTTTAATGTCTTAATGTCTTTAGTATTCTGGTTTATCTGCCCGTTACAATATGTCGTAATTTCTTTAATAATATCTAACTGGAGTATATCTGGCCCTCTAGATAAATATCCAGTTATTAATGTTCTTAATGCGGAGAGTATTTGAGATTTTAAACGATTAGTTTCTGGTGTAATATATCCTGTTTCATCATATAACTTTCGTTTCTCAACATCTCCGACAATATTAAATGCTTCTTGAATAAATTCAAACTTTTCTTTAGCGATAAGCTGTTCGCTTTCAGACGCGTTGACCCATTTATCTTCATGCCATTCCATTAACAATGATCTATAGGCCTTCTTGATTTCTTCCTGTGACGCGTGTTTTTTAACGTCTAGGATTTCATACGGATCATGTTCCATAATTCACACAATTAAGTTAAGGATTAAATCGTTATCATGAAAAAATAATTTATTATATAGATCTGTACTATTAATAGTTATTTCTTGATGCACATTATCATCTATATTAAATAATTTTAAATATTCAGTTAGCCCATCATTAAATTGTTTATTATTAAAATAGCTTACTGATTTCTGTAGATAACAATATTCAAATATTATTCTACCAATATTATGAAATGTAGACCCATACATTGTACACTTATTTCTTACGAAATATAAAGAATTATATTTAAGTTGATTAAATTGCTTCTTTCTACATCGTTTTCTATGTTCGTATTGTATGCGTTTACTATCTAAATAATCAAATAGTATTGGATTATAACTTGTAACAAATGCTAAGAGAGAAGAATCTTCAATTCTCATTTGCTCTAATCGATCTACAGACAATTTATGATAGTATTCATATTTATTATTTATTGGAGCGAAAGGTAATGTAGATGGATTGCCTAAATAATGAATATCATTACTAATTGATGGAAGAAATCTTTGATAAAAGCTACTAAAATGATTCTCACATAAATCTATAGCATCTATAGCATCCAATATAATTAATCGTTTACATTTAATACTTATCTTAATTTGACGTAAAAATACATTCCTTAAAAAATCTATTGTTGTTATTACGACATCTGTTCGTATACAATTACAACGAATAGGTAAAGTATATATGTTTAAATCTGGTAACATTCTAGTTGCATATTTAAACCATCCTCTATTACGTGATTCTATAAAGTGTAAAGGATATTTAATATCAAAATGTTGTAGATTCAAATGTAAATCGATTAATGTTGTATTTGATGAATTTATAGTATTAAATTCTCCAAGGATCATTTATTCTCCTCAAACATAACAGTTTTAATAAAAACTATATATGGTTTTAGATGTTTAGGTACTCGGCATAAATGATTACAAAGAGGTATATCATTCTTATTATTATATATTATTTCTATATATTTTAGAATATTATTTAACATCTGTGTGATATACAATTTACTTTTATATGTATGATAGTATGTAGATAAATAAGAATCCTCCTTTACAACACCGTAATTTGGATCACTATGACAACAAGGTGTAAAGTATCCAAATTCATTTAGATATATTTGATTGTTATCCTTCCATTCACAATAGACCTCTTTTGTCGGCATTTTCTTTGTTAATGGCTTTCTTGGAGGAATATCAGCAATATATTCTGTTCCTTCTATATATTCATCCCCTCTTCTAATTCTAAATCGCATACATCCAACATCTTTAGCAATTTGCTCTAACTCTTTCATTTGATGTGAATTATAATTAAAATAAAGAGCTGACCATTCTGCAACTCCACCATTATTAATAAAAGTCTTTAAATTATTTAAAGCTAATTTGTAGTTAATTCCTCGATAGATGGCATTTGTCTCACCTATACCATCTATATTACATATTACTCTTATTTTACACTTACCTAGCTCTCTCCAATATTCAGTTGTCCTCATTCCCATATTGGAAGATACAACTAATTCAATTGATGGATAATTAATATTAATGAACTGTATCAATTCTAAGAATCGACTATGTAATATTGTGTCTCCATATCCTCCTACAAACATAATCGTTTCTAAATGTGGTAGTAATGGTTTTAATAATTCTATATCTAATTCATAGTTTAGATCTAATCCTTCATTAAATGTAGGTAAATGTCTTGCACATAAAACACATTTACCATTACATTTAGTTGTTAAACCGGTTACTAATTTAAATTTATCCATTATTAATTAATGTACCTTGATAAAATTTCCTCATCTTAGTAAACATAAAACGTTTCATAATAACATTTCGATCTTGCCATTCTTTCTGTGTAATATTTGATGTATAATATCTTGGAATTGATGTTATAACTTTATTTAATTCAACTTCATTTGTTATAATATGTTGAGGTTTCCAATACTCATGAGTAATACCATATTTTTCTGGCTTATTGAATATTGGTGATCCTGGATTATGTAAGTATGGATAAACAGCTAACATAAAATATTTATCATGATCTTTATATAGATTATATAAGTTTTCCATATAGTCCATACCTGCATCAAAATCTTCCTTAGTTTCAGTTGGTAGATTTAATACTGAAAATAAAAATGTAGTAGCCCCATTTTGATGGATTAGCTCCGCAATTTTAAGTAATTTCTCATTATCCCATTTAGTAATATTTAAACGTTCACGACTATTAGCAGTTATTCCATCAAGACCAATACTAAAATATTTATAATTTGCATCTATTAATTTTAAAACTAACTCATCATCAAGATTTCTAAGAATTAAATCTCCAGTGAATTTCAGTTTATTACCCATTCTTTTTAATCCATCACACATATCATGAATTCGTTTTTTAGTAAAATTCATAGTAGGATCTGTGAAATAAACTCTTTCGGCAAAATTATGATATTTTGATTGGTTATAATATTTAAATGTTTCTAATACTGCCTCTGTACTCGCTTTTCTAAATTTAAAATTGGTCGATACACAATATTCACAAGTTTGAGAACATCCTCTAGAACCAGCAATCATAACTCTTCGTTTAAACATTACTAAATCAGGAAGGGTATAAATAGGAGGATGGATTAAATCCATATCGGCATTATCTGCATAATGGACTTTATCTTTAACACATTTAACATTAATAAAATATTCTATTCCAGTCTCAATAT